>MCNF01000206.1_pt1 | contig 17311 bp, 10 predicted proteins | sample 778221 | NCBI WGS metagenome assembly MCNF01 (sample SAMN04296814, study PRJNA304217) | bioreactor metagenome | isolation source: arboretum soil enriched with benzalkonium chloride | place: Turkey | reverse complement strand
TTGACGCCGGCGAAGGGCTCATCCAGCAGCACCACCTTGGGCCGCGCCACCATGATGCGCGCCAGCTCCACCAGTTTCTGCTGTCCGCCGGACAGCTCCTCGGCGTAGTTGTGCCGCAGCCGGTGCAGCTCCACCTTGTGCAGCCAGTATTCGGACTGGGCGTAGCGTTCGTCGGCGCTGCGGCCGGTCTGCTGCTGCGCCACTTCCAGGTTGTCCAGCAGGGTCAGTTGGCGGAAGATGCGCGGCACCTGGAAGGTGCGGCCCACGCCCAGCCGGGCGACTTCGTGGATCTGCTTGCCGGCAATGTTCTGGCCGTCGAGTTCGATGCGGCCCTCGTCCGGCGTGTAGATGCCGTTGATGCAGTTGAGCATGGTGGTCTTGCCCGACCCGTTCATGCCGATGACGCCCAGGATGGAGCCGCGCGGCACGTCCAGGTCCACGCCTTGCAAAGCGACCAGCCCGCCGAAGCGCTTCTTGAGATTGCTGACTTTCAACATGTGTCCGGCTCCTGTTAGCGCAGCGCCTGGCGGCCGAAGAGTCCGCTGGGCCGGATGAAGATGGTGGCGACCATGAGCGTGAAGCCGCAGGTGGTGGCGATGGAAGGATTGAAGAACACCACCGATACCTGCTCCGTGACGCCGAACAGCAGCGCGCCGACCAGGGCACCCACCGGATGGCCCAGGCCGCCCAGCACGATGACGATGAAGCCGATCAGCGTGTAGTCATTGCCCATGAACGGCGAGAACGCGGGGAACACCATTGCCACCAGCACGCCGCTGGCGGCGGCCAGGCCTATGCCCAGCCCGAAGGCCACGGCCGACAGGCGTTCGGCATTGATGCCCACGATGCGCACGGCGTCGCGGTTCATGATGATGGCGCGCAGCGCCTTGCCCAATTGGGTGCGGTACAGGAACACCGTCAGCGCGCCGATGATGGCCAGCGCGATGACCAGCGCCAGCAGGCGCACGGTGGGGATCAGCACCGGCCCGAACTTCAGGAACACGGGCTCGATTTCATAAGGCAGCGAGCGCGCGTCGGCGTCGAACACCAGCAGCATGATGGCGCCCAGCATGATGGACACGCCGAACATCAGCAGCAGCGAGCTGATCTCGGGATCGTCCGCCTTGGACAAGCGCGGAATCAGCACGAAGTACAGCAGGTAGCCCGCCAGGAAGAACGCAGCGAAGGCCAGCGGCAGCGCCACCAGCGGATTGATGCCGGCGTACTCCATCAGATAGAAGGCAAAGTACGCGCCCAGCACCAGGAATTCGCCGTGCGCGAAGTTGACCACGCGCAGCACGCCGAAGATCACGTTCAGCCCCACGCCGATCAGGCCGTAGATGGCGCCCAGGATCAGGCCGTTGATCAGCCCTTGGATAATCAGTCCGGTCATGGCGGTTCCTCAGGCGATGTAGCGGCGCAGTTGCGGCTTGCGTTTGATCAGGCTGCCGACGATGCCGCGCGGCAGGAACAGCATCAACAGCACGATGATCAGGCCCAGCAGCAGCAGGTTCACCACCGGGAATTTCTGCCAGATCATGTGGTCGATGCCCAGGAGCGCCAGCGTGCCGACGACCGGCCCGAGAATGGTGCCGAAGCCGCCCGCCATCGCGTAGATGATGCTCTTGGCGGTGATCAGCACGTGGAAGGCGTATTCCGGATCGACCACGTTCGTGTACCAGGCCTCGATGCCGCCGGCCAGCGCCGGGAACAGCGCGGCCAGCAGCCAGGCCTTGAGCCGGGTGTTGGGCACGTGGATGCCGACGCAGGCGGCGGCGCCGTCGTCGTCGCGGATGGCCTTGAGCGCGCGGCCCAGGCTGGACACGGACAGCCAGGTGACGGTGGCCAGGGTCGCGCCCATCACGGCCAGCATGGCGTAGTAGCTGTGCGTGGGGTTGTTGGCGCTGGACAGGATGATGCCCATGCTGCCGCCAGTGAAGGACTGCGGCAGATTGGAGATGATCAGCTTGACGATGGTGGCCAGCGCCAGGCTCACGATGCCGAAGTACACCCCCCGCAACCTCAGCGTGGGCGCCAGCAGCAGCGCGATCGCCACGCCCACGCCGCCCGCCGCCAGCAGCGACGGCAGGATGGGCCAGCCCAGGATCTTGTAGCAGATGCCGGTGGCGTACGAACCCACGCCGTAGAACACTACGTAGCCGAACGGCAGATAGCCGGTGAAGCCGACGCAGATGTTCATGGCGCTGGCCATGGTGATCCACAGCATCAGGTAGAACGCGAACGAAATGTTCGACGTGGCCATGGGGATCAGGGCCAGGCCGGCGGCCAGGGCGGCAAAGACGATGACGGCGATGCGGGTGCGCAACCGCAAGGCGCGCTGATCCTGCGCGCGATGCGAGGCGGCGCCCGCCGCCAGGACGGGACTGCTGCTCATATGTCTTCCTCCGGGCCGTTTCCGGGTTGGACGGCCGCTTTATTTGGAGGCGATTATGAACAGTTCAAACCATAACTGCAAGTTAAGGACTAACCCTTATTTTCGGCAGGAAAGGCCTCGGCAAGCACCCCGCGCAGCTCCTTGATGAACTCCAGCGCGATGGCCGAGGGCTCGCGGTTGCTGGCATAGACAGCCGAAATATTCAGGGGAATGCGCTCGGCCAGCGGCACGATGACCACGTCCGGCATGGTGTTCTGCATGACGGTGAATTCATCCACGATGGCGATGCCCACCCCGGCGTTCACCAGGGCGCAGGCCAATTGGCTCCAGGGCACGTCGGCGCACATGCGGCACGGCAGGCCCGCCTGCTCGAAAGCGCCCAGCACCAGCATGCCGAAGGGCATGCGCGTGCCCACCACGATGTGCGGATGCGGCGACAGATCGGCCAGGCTGACCTCGGCCCGAGCCGCCAGCGGATGCGCCTTGGGTATGGCGGCCACCATCTTCCCCACGTGCAGCGGCTGGGACATCAGGAAGGGATGATCCGCCTGCATCACCACCAAGCCCAGCTCGGCCTCGCCCTGCAACACGTCGGTGATCAGCGTGGGCAGCGCTGTCGTGTTCAGCCGCAGCAGCAATTCGGGACGGCGCTGCTGGAAGCGTGCCACGGCGCGCGGCACCAGGAACTGGGCCAGACTGGGAATGGACGCCAGCCGCAGCACCCCCGTACCGTGTTCCGCCAACGCGTCGGCCAAATCATTGACGCGCTGCATCATGCGCTGCGTTTTCTCGATTTCCTCAAACAGGCTCTGCACTTGCGAGGTCGGCCTGAGCTTGCCGCGAACCCGCTCGAAGAGCGTCACGCCCATGGCTTTTTCGGTATGCGCCAGCATCCGGCTGACCGCCGGCTGGGAAATATTCAGCAGCCGGGCGGCGCCACTGATGGACCCGGCCATGACGATGGCCCACAACATTTCGGTCTGTCGGTAATTCAATTTATTCAAGGCGTGCGCTCCATGCCTATTTGTTATACGCTATCTCGCATGTTGAGCAAACATTGCCCAACATCTGGCCAGTGTCCGATGGTTCGCCACGGAACGCGGGGCCGCATACCAAAAACGATAGGAGACCTCCCCATGCACGCTAGACCCTGGCTGTCCCGCTTACCGGCGCTGGCCCTTGCCGTCGCCGCCCTGACCCCTGCCCTGGGCGCCGCCCAGACCTCGGACAAGATCCGGGTCGGCATGACCGTATCGTCGACCGGCAGTTTCGCGCTCGCCTCGCAGTCGGGCGTGCGCGGCGTCGAACTGTGGGTCGACGACGTCAACCGCCGCGGCGGCATCGAAGTCAAAGGCAAGAAATACCCCGTCGAGCTGGTCAAGCTGGACGACCGCAGCGACAAGCAGATGGTGACCCGCGTTTACGAACGCCTGATTGTCGATGAAAAAGTGGATCTGGTGTTCGCGCCCTTCGGCTCCACGCTGACCGCCGCGGCCGCCACGGTGACCGAGCGCCTGGGCAAGTATCTGATGGTCTGGTCCGCCGCCAGCGACGACCTGTACAAGCAGGGCTTCAAGAACATGGTGTCCGGCACGCAGATGCCGGTGTCGGCGATGCTGCGCGCCAACATGGAGCTGGCCGCCAACCAGGGCGTGAAGAAGGTCGCCATCCTGTATTCGGACGAACCGTTCCCGGCGGGCCTGGCCGAAGGCGGCAAGGAGCAAGCGGCCAAGAACGGCATGCAGGTGGTGCTGTTCGAGAAGTACCCCAAGGGTCAGAAAGACTTCAGCACCATTCTGCAGAAGGCCCGCGCGGCCGGGGCCGAGGCGCTGGTGCCGACCTCGTACGAGGGCGACCTGATCAGCATGACGCGCCAGATGAAGCAGCTGGACATCAACTTCCCGTATGTCTTCATGGTCTACGCGTCCACGCCGCAATTCCAGGCCATCGGCGCGGATTCCAACTACATCTACAGCCACACCAACTACCACCCCGCGATCAACTGGAAGGTCAACGCCGGCATGACGCGCGAGCAGTTCGCCGCCGCCTATGACCAACGCTTTCCCAAGGCCGAGTTCCCGCCCGATTTCCAGACGGCGCTGGCCTACGGCGCGGGCGCGCTGACCGAGGAGATCGTCAAGCAGGCAGGCTCGACCGACGCGGCTGCGCTGAAGAAGGCCTCGCTGGACCTGTCGGGCAAGCTCACCGTCATGGCCGGTCCCTACGCCATCGACGAAACGGGCAAGCAGCTCCTGATGCCCTTCCCCGTGGTGCAGCTGCTGCCGGGCAAGGGCATGGTCCCGGTCTGGCCGGCCGACGTGGCCACGCAAAAGCCGGTGTACCCCGCCCCCGACTGGAACAAGCGCTGATCGCGCAAGCAGGAAGGCGGCGCGCGGCAGCCCGCGCGCCGCGCTGACATCACCCGAGGAAAACATGTCTGACATTGCATTTGCCACGCTCGGCGAACTTGCGCAAGGCCTGGCCGAAGGCCGCTACAGTTCGGTGGAGCTGGCGCGGCACTACCTGGACCGCATCGACCGCGCCAACCCGGTGCTGGGCGCCTACGTCAGCGTCGACCGCGAGGGCGCGCTGCGCCTGGCCGAGGCCGCCGACGCGCGCCGCCGCGCCGGCTACGGCCTGCTTGGTCCGCTGGACGGCCTGCCCGTGGCGGTCAAGGACCTGTGCGACATCGAAGGCCAGATCACCACGGCCGGCTCGCAAGCCTGGCGCGAACGGCGCAGTGAAACCACGGCCACGGCCGTGACCCGCCTGCTCGACGCCGGCATGGTGGTGCTGGGCAAGACCCACATGGTTGAATTCGCCTTCGGCGGCTGGGGCACCAACCCCGTCATGGGCACCCCGCGCAATCCCTGGGACCTGGTGCGAGCCCGCATTCCCGGCGGCTCATCCAGCGGTTCCGGCGTGGCGGTAGCCGCCGGCCTGGCGCCCGCCGCGCTGGGTTCGGACACTGGCGGCTCGGTGCGGATTCCCGCGGCGCTCAACGGCATCACGGGTCTGAAGACCTCGCGCGGACTCATCAGCCTGTACGGCGCGGTGGCGCTGTCCCACACGCTGGATTCCATTGGCCCGCTGACCCGCGACACGCGCGATTCGCTGCTGCTGACCGCGGCCATGTCCGGCCCCGACCCGCGCGATCCGGTGACGCGAGGCGTACCCGCCTATCGCTACCGCGACCCGCGCGCGGGCGCAAAGCCGCTGGCCGGCGTGCGCATCGCCCTCATGCCTCAGGCGCAATACCCCATCGCCATCGACGCGGCGGTGCAGGGCGCGCTGGACGACACGCGGCGCGCGCTGGCGGACCTGGGCGCGGAATGCGTGGAAGCGCCCTTCCCCTTCGATTTCCACGACATGATGCTGCGCAACGGCCTGATCATCGCCGCTGAAGCCTACGCCCAGCACCGCGACTACATCGAGGACGACAGCCTGCCGCTGGGCCGCTATGTGCGCGCCCGCGTGCTGGGCGGCAAGCAGATCAGCGCCGCCGACTACGTGCTGGCGCTGCAGGCCCACGCCCGCGCCTGCGAAGCGTGGCAGGACTGGATGCGCGACTACGACGCGGTCCTGGCGCCCTGCCTGCCGTTTGCCGCCTGCCCGCTGGAAGACGTGGACGAGGCAGCTACGCCGCTGGCGGCCTTCACCCGTCCTGGCAATTACGTCAACGCCTCGGGCCTGGCGCTGCCCGCCGGCTTTTCCGCGGACGGCATGCCCATCGGCGTGCAACTGCTGGGGAAAGCCAACGGCGAAGACGCGCTGGGCCGTATCGGCATGGCCTTCCAGGCCGCGACCGACTGGCACCTGCGGCGTCCGGATCTGTCTGCGATCCAGTTGTAGGCCAACGGTTCCAAACCCCGCGCCAGCAAGGCCGGCCCGTCAGCGCGACGGCCGGCTTTTTTCGTTCAACCCAGGCCGCAAGCCGGCCGCAGCAACGCTTCCAGCCAGTCCGCGAACACCTGCACCCGCCGCGATGGCGACGGCCGCTGCGGATAGAGCAGCGTCATCGGCATGGGCGCGGGGCGGTGGTCCGGCATCACTTCGACCAGTTCGCCCGCGGCGATCTGCGGCTGCACGTCGTAGGCCGGAATCTGGATCAGGCCCAGGCCCGCGACGCAGCTGGCGATATAGGCTTCGGCGCTGTTGACCGTGACCCGCCCGCGCAAGGGCACGGTCCGGGACACACTGCCGTCCAGCCATTCCCAGGGCGCCAGCCGGCCGCTGGACGGCGAGGCGTAGTTCACGCAGACATGCCCCGCCGCCAGGTCGTCCGGCGCCACCGGCACGCCATGGCGCGCCAGGTAGGCCGGGCTGGCGACATTGATCAGTCCCAGCATGCCTATGGGCCGCGCCACCAGGCCCGAGTCCGGCAGCACGCCGACCCGCAGCACGCAGTCCACGCCTTCCTCGATCAGATTGACGGCACGGTCCGTCACGCCCAGCGTGACGTCGATCTGCGGATAGGCCTCCAGGAACGCCGGCAGCGCCGGCGCCACGATCAGGCGGCCCACGCGTCCGGGCACATCCACGCGCAGCATGCCGCTGGGGCCGACCGAGGTATGGCGAAAGAGGTTCTCGGCCTCTTCCATGTCGGCCACCAGGCGCAGGCAGCGCTCATAGAAAGCCGCGCCCTCCTGCGTGGGCGCCACTTGCCGCGTGGTGCGGTTCAGCAGCCGCGCGCCCAGCCTGCCCTCCAGCTCCTGCACGGCGGCGGACACCGTGGAGCGCGGCAGACCCAGCGTGTCCGCCGCGCGCGAGAAGTTCGCGCACTCGACCACGCGGGCGTAAACCCGGAACAGGTCTATGCGGTCCATGGGGCGGATGGCTCCTGCAAGGGCTGGCCTCACTGTTCGTAATTTCTGGATAGAGATACCAGAAATAGTAGTTTTATGCGTATTTTGTGGAATATATCATCGTCTGCACTAGGGCTTGCATCCGGCGGCCCGATAGCGGAGAGGACCATGGCAGACCACGGAATCAAAGGCAAAACCGTCATCATCGCGGGCGGCGCTAAGAACCTGGGCGGCTTGATCGCACGGGATCTGGCGCAGCAAGGCGCGCGCGCGGTGGCGGTGCATTACAACAGCGCGGCCACCAAGGCCGATGCGGAGGCGACGGTCGCCGCCGTCAAGGCCGCCGGCGCGCAGGCCGTCGCCTTGCAGGCCGACCTGAGCTCGGCCGGCGCAATGGAAAAGTTGTTCGCCGATGCGGTGGCCGCGGTAGGCCGGCCGGACATTGCGATCAATACCGTCGGCAAGGTGCTGAAGAAGCCCTTCACCGAAATCACGGAAGCGGAATACGACGAGATGGCCGCGGTGAACTCGAAGTCCGCCTTCTTCTTCCTGAAGGAAGCCGGCCGCCACGTCAACGACAACGGCAAGATCTGCACGCTGGTGACCTCGCTGCTGGGTGCGTTCACGCCCTTCTATGCCGCCTACGCCGGCACCAAGGCGCCCGTGGAGCACTACACCCGCGCCGCCTCCAAGGAGTTCGGCGCGCGCGGTATTTCCGTGACGGCGGTAGGTCCCGGCCCCATGGACACGCCGTTCTTCTATCCGGCCGAAGGCGCCGACGCGGTGGCGTACCATAAGACTGCGGCCGCCTTGTCGCCGTTCTCGAAAACCGGGCTGACCGATATCGAGGACGTGGTGCCCTTCATCCGCTTCCTGGTGTCGGACGGCTGGTGGATCACCGGCCAGACGGTGCTGATCAACGGCGGCTACACCACCAAATAGGAGCGGCGCCATGCACGTACTGTTGACCATCGTCGGAGGCCTGCTGCTGCTGGCCGTGTTTGCGCTGTTCGGCAAGCAATGGGGCGGCGACGCCGCCGGCTCGATCGCCGCGGCCAAGCTGTTCCTGCCCGCGTGGCTGCTGATGGCCATCGTCAACATGTGGGTCGGCGTCACGCGCGCCGGCTACACGGTGCGCGAGGAACTGCCCATCCTGCTGCTGGTGTTCGCCGTGCCCGCGGCGGCGGCCTGGCTGGTCATCGCCTTCCTGCCGCGCGCGTAAAACGCTAGCGTTGACCTCGCCAGCGCTCCGTCACGCATCCGCGCGGCCCAAGCTCAGGGCTGCGCGGGCGCTGCGCCCGCAGGCGCGGCCTGATTGTCCGCGCGCGCTTGCGCCCCTGCGGCCGGCAACCCTTCCCAGCCGCCGCCCAGGGCCACGATCAGATTGACGCTGGCCGCGAAGCGATTGCCCAGCAGGCTCAGCGCATTGCGTTCGCTGTTGAGCGCGGTAGCGTCCACCACCGCCACGCTCAGGTAATCGACCAGGCCGGCTTTGTATTGGTTCTGCGTCAGGCGCAGCGATTCGCGCGCCGCTTCGAGCGCGCGGCGCTGCACCACCTGCTCGTTCTCCATGACGCGCAACTGGATCAGGTAGTCCTCGACCTCGCGCAATCCGGTCAGCGCCGTCTGGCGATAGGCGGCCGCTTGCCCGTCATAGGACGCGCGCGCCTGTTCCACCTGCGCCTCGCGCGCGCCGCCATCGAATATCGTCAGCGCCAGCGCCGGCCCCAGCGACCAGAAGCGCGCCGGCGCAGTCAGCAGTTCCGCGAACTGGCCATTGCGAAAGCCGCCGTCGGCCGACAGCGTCAGGCTGGGGAACCACGCGGCCTGCGCCACCCCGATCTGCGCATTGGCGGCGGCGGCGCGGCGCTCGGCGGCCGCCACGTCGGGACGGCGCTCCAGCAGCTCGGACGGCAAGCCCACCGGAATCTGCGGCAACTGCAGCGCAAACACGGCAGGCGGCAGGCTGAACTGCGACGGCGCCTGGCCCATCAGCACGGCGATGGCGTGCTCGAGCTGGCCGCGCTGCCAATCCAGGTCGATGGACTGCGCGCGCGTGCTTTCCACCTGCGTGCGCGCCACCGCCACGTCGGCCTGCCCCGCCACGCCCACGGCGTAGCGGTTCTGCGTCAGCTGCAGGGACTTTTCGTAAGCCGCCACGGTGGCGTCCAGCAGGCGCTTCTGCTCGTCCAGCACGCGCAATTGCAGGTAGGCCTGCACCAGCGCGGCCTGCGCGCTCAGGCGCGTGGCGCCCAGGTCGGCCAGGCTGGCCGCGGCGCTGGCTTCCGAGGACTCCACGCTGCGCCGCACGCGGCCCCACAGGTCCACTTCCCAGCTGACGTTGCCGGTCAGCGAATACTGGTTCGAGACGTTGCTGCCGGACGAGGTCGAGGAGCCGTTCTGCCCGCCGCCGCTGCCCGAGCGCGTCATGCCCGCGCCCGCGCCCACGGTCGGGAAGAAACCGGCGCGCGCGCCGCGCACCAGGCCCAGCGCCTGCCTGTAATTGGCCTCGGCCTGGGCCACGGTCTGGTTCGACTCGTTCAGGCGCGCCACCAGGCCGTTGAGCGTGGCGTCGTCATAGACCCGCCACCAGTCGCCGCGTTCGGCCTGGTCCAAAGGCTGCGCGAGCTTCCAGCCTTCGACTTCTCCCTGGCCTTCCTTGTAGGCCGCGCCCACGTCCAGCGCCGGGCGCTGGTAATCGGGACCGACCGCGCAAGCGCCCAGCAGCGCGCACAGCGCGGCCGCGGCGAGGCTGCGGGGAAGGAACTGGTTCGGAACAGGCTTGGCGTTGCGCATCATGTAGGTTCTATGGAATCGGAGGACGCGTTCCTGGACGCGCGCCCGCGCGCGGCCCAGAGACGGAAGCGGTCCAGGTAAAGATAGACCACGGGCGTGGTGTACAGCGTGAGGATCTGGCTCAGGATCAGGCCGCCGACGATGGTAATGCCCAGCGGCTGCCGCATCTCGACCCCGGCGCCGGTAGCCAGCACCAGCGGCAGCGCGCCGAAGATGGCGGCCATGGTCGTCATCATGATGGGGCGAAAGCGCGTCAGGCAGGCTTGGAAGATCGCCTCGCGCGGACTCATGCCCTGGGCGCGTTCGGCATCCAGCGCAAAGTCCACCATCATGATGGCGTTCTTCTTGACGATGCCGATCAGCAGGAACACCCCGATCAGCGCGATCAGCGTGAAGTCGTAGCGCACCAGCAGCAACGCCAGCAGCGCGCCCAACCCGGCCGACGGCAAGGTCGACAGGATGGTCAGCGGGTGCACGAAACTTTCGTACAGGATGCCGAGCACGATGTACATGGTGACCAGCGCGGCCAGGATGAGCCAGGGCTGCTGCGCCAGCGTCTGCTGCAAGGCCGCGGCGGTGCCCTGGAAGCCGGCCTGGATCTGGTCCGATGGCAGGCCGATGCGCGCCACTGCCGCGTCGATGGCGCTGGTGGCCTGGCCCAGCGACACGCCCGGCGCCAGACTGAACGAGATGGTGTCGGCCACGAACAACCCCTGATGCTGCACGCTGAGCGGCGCGTTGGCGTTTTCCAGGCGGGTGAAGGCCGACAGCGGCACGCGCGCGCCGGCCGCGGTGATGACCTCGACCTGCCTGAGCGATTCGATGTCCTGCGCGAACTTCGGATCCACGCCCAGCACCACGTGGTACTGGTTCAGCGGCCCGTACATCACCGACACCTGGCGCTGGCTGAAGGAGTTGTTCAGCACCGTGGAGATGGTGGACATGCTCACGCCCAGGCGAGTCGCGGCCTCGCGGTCGATCACCAGGTTGATCTGGCGGCCCTTGTCCTCGACGTCGGTGTCCACGTCGGTGATCTCGGGAATCTGCGCCATGGCCTGCTGCACCTTGGGCATCCAGGTGCGCAGCAATTGCAGGTCGCCCGCCATCAGCGTGTAGTCGTAGGAGCCCTGGCTCTGCCGCCCGCCGATGCGTATGTCCTGCTGCGACACCAGAAACATGCGCGCGCCCGGCATGTTCTGCAGCTTGCCGCGCAGCCGGTTGATGACCACGTCCGCCGAGACCTGACGCTCTTCCAGGGGCTTCAGCTGGATCTGCATGAAGCTGCTGTTGCTGCCGCCACGTCCGCCCGCATAACCCGTCATGCTCTGCACCGCCGGATCGGCCAGCACCACCTTGCGCAGCGCCTCCAGCTTGGGCAGCGTGGCCTGGAACGAGGTGCCCTGGTCCACGCGGAAGAAGCCCAGCAGCTGGCCCGTGTCCTGCTGCGGGAAGAAGCCCTTGGGCACCACGGTGTACAGATAGACGTTCAGGCCCACGGCCACCGCCAGGATCAGCATCATCAGGCGGCTGTGGGTCAGCGCCCAGCGCAGGCTGCGGCGGTAGCCGTCCAGCATGGCGTCGAAGCCGCGCTCGGACCAGCGCGCCAGCCGTCCGGGTGGTTTCTCTTCAGGGGCTTCCTGGCGCAGGAGACGCGCGCACATCATCGGCGTCAAGGTCAGCGACACCACCAGCGACACCATGATGGCGGCCGACAGCGTCACCGCGAACTCGCGGAACAAGCGCCCGACCACGCCGCCCATCAGCAGGATGGGGATGAACACCGCCACCAGCGACAGGCTCATCGACAGCACCGTGAAGCCCACTTCGCGCGAACCGCGCAGCGCCGCGCGCATGGGCGACATGCCACGCTCCACGTGGCGCATGATGTTCTCCAGCACCACGATGGCGTCGTCCACCACGAAACCGGTCGCCACGATCAGCGCCATCAGCGAAATGGTGTTCAACGTAAAGCCGCTGAGGTACATGATGCAGAACGTGCCGATCAGCGAGACCGGCACCGCCACGCTGGGGATGATGGCCGCACGCCAGCGCCGCAGGAACAGCAGCACCACCAGCACCACCAGGCCCACCGCGATGATCAGGGTCAGCTCGGCCTCGTGCAGCGAGGCCCGGATGCTGGGCGTGCGGTCCTGCGCCACGGTCATGTTCGCGTCGGCCGGCATCAGCGCCTGCAGGATGGGCAGCTGGGCGCGCACCGCGTCCACGGTTTCGATGATGTTGGCGTCGGCCTGGCGCCGCACGATCATCAGGATGGCCTTGCGCTCGTTGAAGAAGCCTGTCTGGTACAGGTCTTCGACAGAGTCCTCGACGCGGGCCACGTCGGACACGCGCACCGGCGCGCCGTCCTTCCAGGCGACGATCAGCGGCCGGTATTGCTCGGCGCGGCTGAGCTGGTCGCTGGCCATGATCTGCCAGTGATAGCGGTCATTCTCCAGCACGCCCTTGGGACGGTTGGCGTTGGCATTGGCCAGCGTGGTGCGCAGCTGGTCCAGCGACACGCCGCGGTTGGCCAGCGCGCCCGGCAGCACGGTGACGCGCACCGCCGGCAGCGAACTGCCGCCCACCGTCACCTCGCCCACGCCGTCCACCTGCGACAGCTTCTGCGCCACGATGGTCGAGGCGATGTCGTAGAGCTGGCCCTGGCTGAGCGTGTCGGACGTCAGCGCCAGGGTCATGATGGGCGCGGCGGACGGATTGGCCTTGTGGTACGTGGGATTGCTGCGCAGGCTGGTCGGCAAGAGCGAGCGCGCCGCGTTGATGGCGGCCTGCACGTCGCGCGCCGCGCCGTTGATGTCGCGCGACAGATCGAATTGCAGCGTGATGCGGGTGGAGCCCTGCGAGCTGCTGGAGGTCATCTCGGTCACGCCGGCGATGCTGCCCAGCGAACGCTCCAGCGGCGTGGCCACGCTGGACGCCATGGTTTCCGGACTGGCGCCCGGCAGGCTGGCCGAGACCGAAATGGTAGGAATGTCCACCTGGGGCAGCGGCGCCACGGGCAAAAGGAAGAACGACAGCAAACCTGCCAGCACGACCGCCAGGCTCAGCAGCGTGGTCGCTACCGGCCGGGCGATGAAGGGTGCCGACAGGATCATGACGCATCCCCCGCCTGCGTCTGCTCCACGCCACGCCAGCGGCGCGACATGCGGTCGAACATCAGGTAGATGACCGGCGTGGTGAACAGGGTCAGCACCTGCGACAGCAGCAGCCCGCCCACCATCACCAGGCCCAGCGGCTGGCGCAGCTCCGCGCCGGTGCCCGTCGACAGCATCAGCGGCAGCGCGCCGAACAGCGCGGCCAGCGTGGTCATCAGGATGGGCCGAAAGCGCAGCAGCGCCGCCTCATGGATGGCCGCGCGCGGACTCAGCCCGCGCTTGCGCTCCGCGTCCAGCGCAAAGTCGATCATCATGATGGCGTTCTTCTTGACGATGCCGATCAGCAGGATGATGCCGATGATGCCTATCATGTCCAGCTCGGTACCGCTGATCAGCAGCGCCAGCAACGCCCCCACGCCAGCCGAAGGCAGCGTCGACAGGATGGTGATGGGGTGGATATAGCTTTCGTACAGCACGCCCAGCACGATGTACATCGTCACGATGGCGGCAAGGATCAGCCACAAGGTGCTGGACAGCGAATTCTGGAACGCCAGCGCCGCGCCCTGGAAGCGCGTCTCGACGCCAGTGGGCAGGCCGATATCGGCCTCGGCCGCGATGATGTCCTCCACCGCGCCCGACAGGGAAGCGCCCTGCGCCAGATTGAAGGACACCGTCACCATGGGGAACTGGTCCAGCCGGTTGACGGCCAGCACCGTCTTGCCTTCGCTGATATGCGCCACCGATGACAGCGGCACCTGCGCGCCGGTCGAGGTCGGCACGTGGATCTGGCCCAGCGAGGCCGGCGTCACCTGGAACTGCGGCTCGACCTCCAGCACCACGCGGTACTGGTTGGATTGCGTGAAGATGGTGGAAATCAGCCGCTGGCCGAAGGCGTTGTAGAGCGCCTCGTCGATCACCGCCGCCGTGATGCCCAGCCGCGACGCGGCGTCGCGGTCGATCTCGACCCAGGTCTGCAGGCCGTCGTCCTGCAGGTCGTCGGTCACGTCCTTCAGGCCGGGCACCTGCCGCAAGCGGTTCACCAGCTTGGGCGTCCATTCGCTCAGCACCTTCAGGTCGGGATTGGACAGGGTCATCTGGTACTGCGTGCGGCTCACGCGGTCTTCGATGGTCAGGTCCTGCACCGGCTGCATGTAGACGGTCAGGCCGTCCTGCTTGGCCAGCGCCTGCTCCAGCCGCCCCATCACCGTGCGCAGGTCGCCGTTGCGCTCGGCTTGCGGTTTGAGCGCGATCTGCATGCGTCCGGCGCTGAGCGTGGCGTTGCTGCCGTCCACGCCGATGAAGGACGACACCGCCTGCACGTCGGGATCTTCCAGCACCAGGCGCGCGGCCGTGCGCTGGCGCTCGGCCATGGCCGGGAAGGAAATCGATTGCGGCGCCTGGGTGATGGCCTGGATCAGGCCGGTGTCCTGCTGCGGGAAGAAGCCCTTGGGAATCACCAGGTACAGCAGCACGGTCAGCGCGAAGGTCGCCAGCGCCACGATCAGCGTCAGCGGCTGATGCCGCAGCACGACCTGCAGCCAGCGGTCATAGCCCGCGATCACGCGGTCGATGAAGGCGCCCGTGACCTGATGGAAGCGGCCGTGCTTCTGCTCGGATTCGGCGCGCAAGAGGCGCGCGCACATCATGGGCGTCAGGGTCAGCGAGACCACCAGCGATATCAGGATCGACACGGCCAGCGTGATGGCGAACTCGCGGAACAGGCGCCCCACCACTTCGGTCATGAAGAGCAGCGGGATCAGCACCGCGATCAACGAAAAAGTCAGCGAGATCAGCGTGAAGCCGATCTGCGAGGCGCCCTTGAGCGCGGCTTGCAGCGGCGTTTCGCCTTCCTCGATGTGGCGGGCGATGTTCTCGATCATGACGATGGCGTCGTCCACCACGAAGCCGGTGGCAATGGTCAGCGCCATCAGGGTCAGGTTGTTGATGGAGAAGCCGGCCAGGTACATGATGCCGAAGGTGCCCACCAGCGACAGCGGCACCACCACGCTGGGAATCAGCGTGGCCGTCAGGCTGCGCAGGAACACGAAGGTCACCATGACCACCAGGGCCACGGCCAGCATCATCTCGAACTGCACATCGGCCACCGAATCGCGGATGGTCTGGGTGCGGTCGGACACCACGCTCACGTCCAGGGTCGCGGGCAAGGCGGCGCGCAGCTGCGGCAACAGCGCCTGGATCCGGTTGACCACGTCGATCACGTTGGCGCCCGGCTGGCGCTGGATGTTGAGCAGGATGGCGGGCTTGTCGCCGGCCCAGGCGGCCTGGCGCGTGTCCTCGGCGCCTTCGACGGCGCGCGCCACGTCGGACAGGCGCAGGGGCGCATTGTTCTTGTACGCGATGATCAGGTCGTTGTAGTCGGTGGGTGTCTTGAGCTGATCGTTGGCGTTGATGGTGGTGGAGCGCTGCGGCCCGTCCAGATTGCCCTTGGGCTGGTTGACGTTGGCGCCGACGATGGCCGTGCGCAGGTCCGACATCGACAGGCCGTTGGCCGCCAGCGCCTGCGGATTGACCTGCACCCGCACCGCCGGACGCTGCCCGCCCGCCACGCTGACCAGGCCCACGCCGGGGATCTGGGACAGTTTCTGGGCCACCCGCGTATCCACCAGGTCGCGCACCTGGGGCAAGGGCATGGTGGGCGACGTGATCGCCAGCGTCAGCACCGCAGCGTCCGCCGGGTTCACCTTGTTATAGGTCGGCGGCACCGGCAGGTCGCTGGGCAGCAGGTTCGAAGCCGCGTTGATGGCCGCCTGCACCTGCTGTTCGGCCACATCCAGCGGCAGGGTCAGGTTGAACTGCAGCGTGATGACCGAGGCGCCGCCCGAACTGGTGGACGACATCTGGTTCAGGCCCGGCATCTGCCCGAACTGCCGCTCCAGTGGCGAAGTGACCAGCGAAGTCATCACATCGGGACTGGCGCCGGGGTACAGCGTCACCACCTGGATCGTCGGGTAGTCCACTTCCGGCAGGGCCGAAACGGGCAGCAGCCGGTAGGCGATGAAGCCGGCGATCAGGATGGCCACCATCGACAGCGTGGTGGCCACCGGACGCAGGATGAACAGGCGCGACGGGCTCACGATGTTTCCCGGCTTATTTCGACGGCGGCGTGGTGCCGGCCGGCGCGCCCGCGCCCAGGTTCTTGTCACGGGCGGCGGGGATCACGTCCGAGCCCCCCACCACTTCCACCTTGGCGCCGGCGCGCAGGCGGTCGGTGCCTTCGACCACCACCCGGTCGCCCGGCTGCAAGCCTTCGTTGACGGCCACCATGCCATTGTTGACCGCGCCCAGCTTCACCTGGCGCACCTGCACCGTGTTGTCCTGCTGCACCAGGAATACGAAGGCGCCGGCCGAGCCCTGCTGGATGGCGGCGGTCGGGATCGCGGTCACGTCCTTGCGCGTGAGCACGTGCAGGCGCACGTTGACGAACTGGTTCGGGAAGAGTGCATCGTCGGCGTTCTCGAAGCGCGCCTTCAGCTTCAGGGTGCCGGTGGTCACGTCGATCTGGTTGTCCATCGTTTCCAGTTTGCCCGTGGCGATGCGCCGGGTGTCGGCGCGGTCATAGGCATCCACCGCCAGCGTCTTGCCGGCGGCGATCTCGGCGCGCACTTCGGGCAGCTGGGTCTCGGGCAGCGTGAACACCACGGAAATCGGCTGGGTCTGCGTGATCACCACCAGGCCATTGGTATCCGAACTGGACACCAGATTGCCACGGTCCACCTGGCGCAGGCCCAGGCGGCCGCTGATCGGCGCCGTGATCCGGGCGTAGTCCAGCTGCAGGCGGGCGTTGTCCACATTGGCCTGGTCGCTCTTGACCGTGCCTTCGTACTGGCGCACCAGTGCGGCCTGCGTGTCGACCTGCTGCTTGGCGATCGAGTCCTGCTTGTACAGCGCCTGATAGCGCTGCAGGTCGCGCCGGGCGTTCTCCAGCTGCGCCAGATTCTGCATCTGCGTGCCGCGCGCCTGGTCCAGGGCCACCTGGAACGCCCGCGGATCGACCTGGGCCAGCAGGTCGCCGGCCTTCACCTGCTGGCCTTCCTGGAAGGCCACTTCCACCAGTTCGCCGCTGACCCGGCTGCGCACGGTGACGGTGTTGTAGGCAGTAACGGTGCCCAGCGACTTCAGATAGATGTCGATGTCCTGCTGCGCGGCGGTGGCGATGCGCACCGGCACCGCCGGGTTCATCA
>MCNF01000203.1_pt1 | contig 17407 bp, 15 predicted proteins | sample 778221 | NCBI WGS metagenome assembly MCNF01 (sample SAMN04296814, study PRJNA304217) | bioreactor metagenome | isolation source: arboretum soil enriched with benzalkonium chloride | place: Turkey | reverse complement strand
CAACAACAACAACAACAACAACAACAACAACAACAACAACGCCTGAAAGGATGTGAGAGATGAACGCCTCGACGAAGATCGACTTTGTTTATCTGTCCGAACCGGACATGGTCCGGGCCGGTGTGACCGACATGCCCAGCTGCGTGGACACCATCGAAGAAGTGTTCGGCCTGCTCTATCACAACGACTATCGCATGGCGGGCGCCAACAATAGCTCCCATGGCGCACTGATGGTGTTCCCCGAGAATTCGCCCTTTCCCGATATGCCCAAGCCCACCGCCGACCGCCGCTACATGGCGATGCCGGCCTATCTGGGAGGGCGTTTTCGCATGGTCGGCATGAAATGCTACGGCTCCAATGCCGAGAACCGCGACAAGGGCCTGCCCCGCTCGATCCTGATGTTCATGCTCAATGACGCCGATACCGCCGCTCCGCTGGCCTTCATGTCGGCCAACCTGCTGTCGGCTTACCGAACAGGTGCCGTGGCCGGGGTTGGTGCCCGGCACTTGGCGCGCCAGGACTCCCGGGTAGTCGGGATCCTCGGCCCGGGCGTCATGGCCCGGACCTCGCTGGCCGCTTTCATGGCGGTATGCCCGCAGATCGACACGGTGAAGATCAAGGGGCGCGGCCAGCACAACCTCCAGGCCTTCCTGGTCTGGGTCGCCGAGACCTTCCCGCAGATCACCCGGGTGCAGGTGGTCGACAGCCTGGAAGCACTGGTACGCGACAGCGACATCGTGACCTTCTGCGCTTCCGGCGTGGTCAGCGACCCTTCGACCTACCCCACGGTCCGGCGCGAGTGGCTAAGGCCCGGAACCTTCCTGTCGATGCCGGCCACCTGCAACATGGACCAGGCCATGGAGGCCGCGGACATTCGCAAGGTGCTGGACCACACCGCCCTCTACGAAGCCTGGTATGACGAAGTGCCCAAGCCTTCCCACGCCACTGTCCCGATGATCGGCATGCGCTTCATGGACCTGCTCGCCGCAGGCGGGATGCAACGCGAGCAGCTCGAGGACCTGGGTGCGATTGTCGCTGGCCAGGCGCCTGGCCGGCGCTCCGAGGACGACATCATCATGCTGTCGGTGGGCGGCATGCCCGTAGAAGACGTGGCCTGGGGCACGGTGGTCTATCGCAATGCCCTGGAGCGCGGGATCGGCGTCAGGCTCAACCTGTGGGAGCAGCCCGCCCTGCGCTGAGACCGGGTCGCGAGCAGCGGCCCGGGTGATGTCCAAGCTGAAGGAGACGAGCCGTGGCTCCCCTGATCACTCCAGTCCAGACCTCGCTGGACCTACCCGAAGCGACCACCGTAGTGGTCATAGGCGGCGGCATCATTGGCCTGGTCGCCGCCCTGGTCCTGGCCGAACGCGGCACACCCGTGGTCGTACTGGAAAAAGGCCGGATCGCTGGCGAACAGTCCTCGCGCAACCAGGGCTGGATTCGCAAGATGAGCCGCTCGGCGCCAGATGTCCCGCTGGCCATGGCCGCCGATCCACTATGGAACGGCCTGGCGGCCCGTGTCGGTGCCGATGTCGGCTACCGCCGCGCCGGCATCCTGTACCTGGCCCGCAACGAATCCGAATTGGCCGTGCACCAAGACTGGCTCGACTCGGTACAAGACCTGGCGTTGGACTCGCGCCAGATCAGTGCTCTGCGTATCGGGCTCCTGGCGCCAGGCGGCAGAGGCCACTGGGCAGGCGGCCTTTACACACCTTCGGACGGACGCGCCGAACCGACCCTGGCGGCCAGCGCGATCGCCCGTGCAGCCATGGCAAAGGGCGCCGTGATCGTCGAGCACTGTGCGGTACGGACCCTGTCGCTGGCCGCCGGCAGGATCGCCGGGGTCGTCAGCGAACGCGGCGAGATCCGCTGCGAACAGGTGCTGCTGGCGGGCGGCCTGTGGTCGCGACGTTTTCTCGGCAACCAGGGCATCGACCTGCCGACCTTGCCCCTGGTGGCGTCGATCCTGCGCACCGCGCCTGTGCAAGGCCCCTGTGATATCACCGTGGGCGCCCCGGACTTCTCGTTTCGCAAACGCCTGGACGGTGGCTTCACCATCAGCCATCGCGGCGTCCTGAACGCACCGTTGACGCTCGACAGCCTGTTGCTAGGGCGGCGTTACCTGGGTGCGCTGCGCGAACAATGGCAAAACCTGCAACCGTCCATCGGCCGCGAGCTGTTCGACGATCTCCTCCTGGGACGACGCTGGCGAGCCGACCAGGTATCGCCTTTCGAACGGGTACGGACCCTGGACCCACCTGCCGACCCCAGGGTGAACGCCGAAGCGCTGCGCAACCTGGCCACGGCCTGGCCGATGTTCAAGGACGTCGTGGTGAAGCAAGCCTGGAGCGGCGCGCTCGATGTCACCCCCGACTCGCTGCCGGTGATCGGCCCTGTCGCTAAGATCCCCGGCCTGACACTGGCCAGCGGTTTCTCGGGCCACGGCTTCGGTACTGCGCCAGCAGCCGGGCAGCTCGCCGCCGACCTGATCTGTGCCACCCGGCCCATTGTCGATCCGAGGCCTTATCGGCTGGAGCGGTTCTAGCCCTCTACCGCCGCGGGCCGGAGCCCGGTGCCTGATGATCGGCATGCTCGTCAGTCGCCGGCTCGCGCCCGCCCCGCCGCCCCTCCTGGAGGGTATCGTCGACGCTGGTACCGCTGAGCAACACCTGGTACCGACGGCTCGACGGCAGCGCCACCAGGGCCTGGTTGACGTCGTGCTTGAGCCGGGCCAGGGCCAGGTGCTTGCCCTCCTGGCTGACCTGGCGGAAGAACTCGTCCAGGGCCTCGATGCTGGTGCCGTCCAGGTTCGGCGACTCCTCGAGGCTGAGGATGATGCTGTGGATCGGTGCCTCGACATGGCGGATCAAGTGCAGCGCGCCCCCCAGGATGCGCTCGGCATTGGCGAAGAACAGCGCCTCTCCCGGACGCAGGATCAGTACCCCGGGCACCTGCCGCGCCTGGGGATGACGGCTCAGGTCGACAAAGTCGTGGCCGCTGCCCAACTGGCCGAGGATCTGGATTTGCGCCGACGACATCTGGCGCAACATCAGCAGGATGCTCACCCCCACCGACAGTAGCAGGCCATCGAGCACCCCCAGCACCAGCACCGCGGCCACCGCGCAGATCACCAGCAGGCGATCCCGGCGCCAGATAAAGTAGCGCCCCAAGGGTTGCAGGCTCAGCCCATGGCCCAGGGCATACATGACGATCGCCGCCAGCACCGGCTCCGGAGTCAGGGCGATGTAGGGCAACACTGTCAGCACGATCAACAGCATCACCGCCGCGGCGGTCAGCCCCGCCAGGCGCGAACCGGCTCCAGCCGCCTCGTTGGCGGAGCTGGCCGAGTAACCGGCACCGGCCGGCATGCCGTGGAACAGCCCGGACACCAGGTTGGATACCCCCAGGGCCAGCAGGTCGCGGTTGGACGACACCCGATCGCCATGCTTGAGCGCCAGGGAGCTGATGGAACCATAGGACTCGGCATACAGGATCATCACCAGGGCGAACGCCAGCTCCCCCAGGCGCAGCCAATCGGCAAACGGCAGGTCCGGCAGGCTCGGTACCTCCAGCTTGAGCTCGATGACGCCAATCAGCGCCACCCCATGGGCCGGCAGGTCCAGCCATTGCCCGGCGACGATGCCGATGACCACGGCCACCAACCCACCGGGCACATAGGGGATCCGCGAACAGATCGCCAGCACCAGCAGGGCCGCGGCCGCCACGGCGGCACCGGCCCAGTTCCAGTGCGGCCACTGCTCCAGCAACTGCGGTAAAAAGCGCACCAGGTTGCCGGTACTCAGGTGCACCCCGACCACCGTGGCGAACTGCTTGAGGATGATGGTCAGCGCCAGGCCGAAGGCGAAGCCACGCAGCACCGGCTTGGCGATGAAGGCCGTGACGCCACCGAGGCGGAACACTCCGGCCAGGACAAAGAACGCCCCCGTGAGCAGCACCAGGGCAAAGGCCAGGCCCAGGCGCAACTGCCCATCACCATCCGACAGCGACAGGGTCGCGGCGGCCAGTACCGCCGCCGATGACGAGGTCGCCGACACGATGGCGAAACGGCTGCTGCCCAGCAGGCCATAGCACAGCAAGCCGGCGAACAGGGCGATGACCCCGGCCTGGGGCGGCAAGGCGGCGATGCTCGAATAGGCCACCGCCTCCGGCAACAACAGCCCGGCGATGGACAGTCCGGCCAGCAGATCCCGTGCTCGTGTGGGGAGCGCAGTGGCAGGTCCCTGCCCTCGATCAGTCGACAATCTGGCCCACCCATCCCGGCAAGTAACGAGCGTCCTGGCTGCGCGCCAGCTTCATGGCCCGGGCCTGGACCTTGGCGCCCAGCTTGCCCAGCGCCTCGATGGCGATCCGCCGGCGAAAGAAATCCGCCCAGAGGAACTCACTGAAGGGCGTGGCGTCCTTGGCAAAGCCACCGGCGCGGCGCAGCAACCCGGCCAGGCTGCGGTAGGGGTCGTCCTGCAGATCGAGAATGCGCCCCGGGATACGCTCGAAGGAACGGCGAACGCCCTGGGCATCGTAGGGATGGGCCCACTGGTTGAAACCCATCACCTCCCAGAAACTGCCCGGCTCGACAAAGGACAGGTCTTTGAGCACCAGCAATGGCACCTCCTTGACCTCCTCTTGCAGCAGGGCCAGGCCAAAGTGATGGTGATCGACGATGTAGTAGCGCTGCCGGGGACCGAGTACACAGGGAAACCAGTGGTCGTCCAGGGCTGCCGCCCGGGCCTTGCGCTTGAGCTGTTGCCATTGCTCGCGCTTGGCCTGGACTTCGGCCAGGCCGACGGTGAGTTGGGTGGGGTGCAGGCTGTCCAGCCGGGCGCGGATCAACTGCGGGTGGGCACGGGCCATGAAATGACTCCAGGCAAAAATCATCAGCTTAGACGCTAATCGCCCGACGCTTGCCCTCTCCATCCACCCGCCTGCCTTCAGGCTCGGCAGGCCCCTGAACGACAACGCCGCCGGTGCTGGGCAGCATCGGCGGCGTTGATTTCAACTATTGCCTGGCGCCAGGCCAGCCCGGCCTCAGGAAGCCAGCGAGTACACCAGCGCGGTGATGGCCACCAGGCCTACCAGGGTCACGAACACATTGGACGCCTGGCCACGGTAGCGGGCCATGGCCGGCACCTTGCGGATGGCGTACATCGGCATCAGGAACAGGATGGCCGCGATCACCGGGCCGCCCAGGGTCTCGATCATGCCCAGGATGCTCGGGTTCAAGGTCGCCACGGCCCAGCAGATCACCAGCATGAAGGCCGCGGTCACCCGGTCCAGGGTCTTGGCGCCCGGGCGTCGGCCGCTCTTGACGATCAAGCCCTTGAGGCCTTCGCTGGCACCGATGTAGTGCCCCAGGAACGACTTGGCAATGGCCACGAAGGCAATCAGCGGCGCGGCGAACGCGATGGTCGGGTTGCTGAAGTGGTTGGCCAGGTAGGACAGGATCGACAGGTTCTGCGCCTTGGCTTCGGCCAGTTGTTCCGGCGACAGGGTCAGCACGCAGCTGAAGACGAAGAACAGCACCATGACCACCATCAGCAGGTGGGCGCGGGACAGGATCTGCGAGCTGCGCTGCTCGGCGTGCTGGCCGTAGCGACGCTTCTGGTCAACCGCGAAGGCCGAGATGATCGGCGAGTGGTTGAACGAGAACACCATCACCGGAATCGCCAGCCACAGGGTGTGCAGGAAGGCCGATGGCGCCGGGATGTCGCCGGCGGTGGCGAGGATGCCGCCGTTCCAGTGCGGAATCAGGAACACCGCCAGGAACAGCAAGGCGACGATGAACGGGTAGACCATCAGGCTCATGGCCTTGACGATCACCTGCTCGCCACAGCGCACCACCGCCAGCAGGCCGAGGATCAGCACCAGGGACAGGATCGCCCGTGGTGGCGGCGCGATGTGCAGCTGGTGTTCCATGAAGCTGCCGACGGTATTGGTCAGGGCCACGCTGTAAATGAGCAGGATGGGGAAGATGGCGAAGAAGTAGAGCAAGGTGATCAGGGCCCCGGCCTTGATCCCGAAATGTTCCTCCACCACCTCGGTGATGTCGGCGCCCTCACGCCCGGAGAGCACGAAGCGGGTCAGGCCGCGGTGCGCGTAGAAGGTCATGGGGAAGGCCAGCAGCGCCAGGATCAGCAGCGGCCAGAAGCCACCGAGGCCAGCGTTGATGGGCAGAAACAGGGTACCGGCACCAATGGCGGTGCCGAACAGGCCCAGCATCCAAGTGGTGTCTTGGCGGTTCCAGCTGGTCAGGGTCGCTGGGGCCGCCGTTTCAAAGCGTTGATCAACGCTGTTGGCCTGATCATTCATCCGGTGGGATCTCCACATTCCGGTCGTTTGCCGTTGGCTCGGAGCGCGCCGGAATACCCGACAGACAAACCCCCGAGCAAACAGAGGGGGCGCGATTGTCCGGGATTCCAAGGACGCTGCATAGACTCAGCGGAGGAATGGCACCTGCGTTGCGGCAATCTTGTCCGTTTTTGTCGCAAAGCGTCTGGCCCGGCCCTCTCCCTGGTCCTGCGGTTTTTTCGCAGGTGCCGATCGGCCCGTCAAAGCGGCTTATCGCCTCACCCCTGGTGAATCCCGCTCGGCCCGCGCCCGCGTTGACAGCAATTGGCGACGAACGGCATGATCGGGCCCATGAATGCCTATCCGCTCATCTCGACCACCAGCACCACGACTGCCTCCGGCGGGTCGCGTGGTGGCTGTGCAGGATGAAGCGAGCACAGTGACAACCAAGGCCCCGCCAGCAATGGACGGGGCTTTTTGTTTCTCCGTCCGGCTGGCACAACAAGGAGAGACAAGATGCCTTTACCCAACGCCAAGCGCGCCCTGCTGGTCATCGACATGCAGGTCGGACTGTTCAACGGACCGGACAAGCCCTACCAGCGCGAACAGGTCCTGGACAACATCAACCAGCTGATCCGTCGCGCCCGCCAGGCCGGGGCCCCGATCTTCGCTGTGCGCCACACCGGCGCCGCCGACTCGCCCATCGCCGCCGGCAGCCCGTTCTGGCAGTTGCTGCCGACCCTGGAGGTGGACGAGCAGCAAGACTGCGTACTGGACAAGACCCGTCCCAACTGCTTCACCGGCACCGGGCTGGCCGAGCGCCTGCACCAGGCCCAGGTCAGCGAGCTGGTGATCGTCGGCATGAAGACCCAGTACTGCGTCGATGCCACCTGCCGTGCCGCCGGCGACCTGGGCTTTGCCGCACGGCTAGTGGAGGATGCCCACACCTGCATGGACACCCCATACCTGGGGGCGCGCAAGATCATCGATCATCACAACACCACCCTGGACGGCGCCTTCGTCACCCTGGCCAGGACCGCCGACATCACCTTCTGATCCCGCCATCACCGCCCGGGACGCGCCGACGACGGCGCCACTCCCCGGCAACGGCTGCTTCGGGCATTGCCAAACGCCCGGCTAATGCGCACCCTTGAGCCTTCGCCATTGTTTTGCTGGAGTTGCCCATGAGTGTTGCCGGCTTCGTGCTCTACAGCCTTGACCCACAGGCCCTGGCGCGGTTCTACGCCGCACTCCTGGGCTGGCCCATCAGCGATCAGCAGCCCGACTACCTGCAACTGCAACACCAGGGCATGGAGCTGACGCTGATCCAGGTGCCGGCGGCGATCGCCGCGCGCATCGTCCTGCAAGATCCTCCCCTGCCCCGCAGCGACTCTGCCTGCAAGCCAGTGTTCTGGATCAGCGACCTGGATCAGGCCCGGCAACGCGCCGCCAGTGCCGGCGGGCGGCTGTACGAACCCGAGCGCGAATGGCAGTTCAAGGGCGCCCGGGTCTGCGATGGCATCGATCCGGAAGGCAATATCTTCCAGTTGCGGCAAACCCTGCCTCAATAACCCAAGGAGTTCGCCATGCCCGCTACCGTCCTGGTCCTGATTGAAAATTTCAACGCCTACCTGCCACGGCTCGAAGCGCTGGGCTTTGAGCTGATCCTGGCCCAGACGCCCGCTGCCCGGGCCCGAGCGATCGCCGACCACGCCGGGCAGATCGACGCCGTGCTGACCCGCGGCCCCCTGGGCCTGAGCGCACAGGAAATCGATGCCCTGCCCCGGCTGCAGATCATCTGCGTGATTGGCGCCGGCTACGAGCAGGTGGACCTGCAAGCGGCGAGCAACCGGGGGATTGCCGTGACCACTGGCGCCGGGATCAATGCCTCGTCGGTGGCCGACCACGCCCTGGCACTGCTGTTGGCCCTGGTGCGCGGCATCCCCCAGGCGGACGCGGCGGTGCGCCAGGGGCATTGGCCGAAAGTCATGCGCCCGGCGCTGACCGGCATGCGCCTGGGCGTCCTCGGGCTCGGCGCGGTGGGCCAGGCCATCGCGCGGCGCTGTGCCCTGGGCCTGGACATGCAGGTCAGCTATCACAGCCGCCAGCCCCGGCCGGACCAACCCTATCGTTTTTGCCCGACCGTGCTGGAACTGGCCCGGGACACCGACCTGCTGATGATCGCCACCCCCGGCGGCGCCGAGACCCGGCACCTGGTGGGCCACGAGGTGCTAGAGGCCCTGGGGCCCGAGGGTTTCCTGGTGAATGTGGCCCGGGCCAGCGTGGTGGACACCGAGGCCCTGCTGCTGGCACTGGAGCAACGAAAGCTCGCCGGTGCGGCCCTGGACGTGTTCGATGCCGAACCAGGGGTGCCGGAACGCCTCAAGCATCTGGACAACGTGGTGCTCACCCCCCATGTCGCCGGGCTGTCGCCCCAGGCCAGCCGCGACAGCATGGACATGGTCGGCCGCAACCTGCTGGCCCACTTCAGTGGCCAACCCTTGCTGACCCCTCTGGCCCTGCCGCTGCCCAACCGCAGCTGAATCCCGGCTGACGGCTATGCTCCCTGGGGCGATTCAAACGCCTGTATCAAAAACAATGATTGCCCGGCAACACTCGCACCTATAAAGGCCCGCCACGATTGTGGGGGGCCAGCGGGCACATTAGATTAGTCAATAATCTCTGGCCTCCAGAATAAGCAGAAGGGATAAGCATGGCGCTTACAGACCAGTCCACCCGCACCCGCTCGGGTGAAGAACTCGACGCCGCTCTGATCGACCCATACCTCAAGGCGCAGATTCCCGGCCTGACCGGCACGCCACGGATCAGCCAGTTTCCCGGCGGCGCCTCGAACCTCACCTACCTGCTGGAATACCCCGAGCAGGAATTCGTCCTGCGCCGTCCGCCGTTCGGCCACAAGGCCAAGTCGGCCCACGACATGGGCCGCGAGTTCCGCATCCTCAACCAACTCAAGGACGGCTTCCCGTACTGCCCCAAGGCCTACGTGCACTGCACCGACGAATCGGTGATCGGGGCCGAGTTCTATGTGATGGAACGGGTCAAGGGCATCATCCTGCGCTCCGACCTGCCAGCGGAACTGAACCTCGACGCCAGCCACACCCAGGCGCTGTGCAAGAGCTTCATCGACCGCTTCGTCGAGCTGCACCGGGTCGACTACCAGGCGTGCGGCCTGGGCGACCTGGGCAAGCCCGAAGGTTATGTGCAGCGCCAGATCAAGGGCTGGAGCGACCGCTACGAGAAAGCCCTGACCCCCGATGCCCCGCAGTGGGAGGTGGTCAAGGCCTGGCTCAACGACAAGATGCCCGCCGACCATCCGACCTCGAGCATCGTGCATAACGACTACCGCTTCGACAATGTGATCCTCGACCCGCAGAACCCGATGCAGATCATCGGCGTGCTGGACTGGGAACTGACCACCCTCGGCGATCCGCTGATGGACCTGGGCAACACCCTGGCCTACTGGATCGAAGCCAGCGATCCGGGGCCGGTGCAGCTGATGCGCCGCCAGCCAAGCAACGCCCCGGGCATGCTCAGCCGCCAGCAGTTCGTCGACTACTACGCCGAGCGCTCCGGCATCCAGATCGGCAACTTCGATTTCTACTACACCTACGGCCTGTTCCGCCTGGCCGGCATCGTGCAGCAGATCTACTACCGCTTCTACCACGGCCAGACCCAGGACAAACGCTTCGCGCAGTTCATCCACATGAACAAGCTGCTGGAGCAGATGAGCCTGCAAGTCATCGGCAAATCCAGCCTCTGAGTGCGCTTCGGCGCCTGACCGCCCAACAAGGAAAAACCATGTCCAAGACTCAGTTGTTCGACCTCGACGGCAAGATCGCATTCGTCTCCGGCGCCAGCCGTGGCATCGGCGAGGCCATTGCCAAGCTGCTGGCCCAGCAAGGCGCCCATGTGATCGTCTCGAGCCGCAAGCTCGAAGGCTGCCAGCAAGTGGCCGATGCCATCGTCGCCGCCGGCGGCAAGGCCACCGCCATTGCCTGCCACATCGGTGAAATGGAGCAGATCCAGCAGGTGTTCGCCGCCATCCGCGAGCAGTTTGGGCGCCTGGATATCCTGGTCAACAACGCTGCCACCAACCCTCAGTTCTGCAATGTGCTGGACACTGACCTGGGAGCCTTCCAGAAGACCGTGGACGTGAACATCCGCGGCTACTTCTTCATGTCGGTGGAAGCCGGCAAGCTGATGCGCGAACACGGTGGTGGCAGCATCATCAACGTGGCTTCGATCAACGGCGTATCGCCGGGGCTGTTCCAGGGCATCTACTCGGTGACCAAGGCCGCGGTGATCAACATGACCAAGGTCTTCGCCAAGGAATGCGCGCAGTTCGGCATCCGCTGCAACGCCCTGCTGCCGGGCCTGACCGACACCAAGTTCGCCTCGGCACTGGTCAAGAACGACAGCATTCGCAACGCCGCCCTGGCGCAGATCCCGCTCAAGCGCGTGGCCGACCCGAGCGAGATGGCCGGTGCGGTGCTCTACCTGGCCAGCGACGCTTCCAGCTACACCACCGGCACTGCGCTGAACGTGGATGGCGGCTTCCTGTCCTGAGCCACCTGCGCCGTACAAAAAGGCAGCCTGTGGGCTGCCTTTTTCATGCCCTACATAAACCTGCAGGAGCAGCCGGTGGACGCTCGATTGCACGCGAGGGTCGTTAACGATGATGTGCATTGCCTGACGGAACGCGGCGCCCTCGGGTTCATCGCGGGCAAGCCTTGCTCCTGCGGAGTTTTGCCTCGGTAATGAATATTTATTCTCTTTATTGAAATTAGAGAATTTTTATTCCATAAATACTCATCCCTACCACAACAACTCTAAAGGTGCGGCGATGGATGAACTGGGCGTTGGGCTGATCGGAACCGGATTCATGGGGCGCGCCCACGCCCTGGCTTTTCGCAGTGTCGGTGCGGTATTCGAACTGCCAGTGCGCCTGCGCCTGGCGGCCCTGGCCGATGCCGATGGGCAACGCGCCGCGCACTGTGCCAGGGCCTGGGGATTCGCCCAGGCCTACGCGGATTGGCGCCAGTTGATCGATGATCCCCAGGTCGGCCTGGTGGCGATCACCACCCCCAATCACTTGCACTTTCCCATGGCCATGGCTGCCCTGGCGGCGGGCAAGGCGGTGTACTGCGAAAAACCCCTGGCGGTGACCAGCGAACAGGCCCAGCAGATGCATCAAGCCGCACAGGCGGCCGGGGTGGTGACCCGGGTCGGCTACAACTACCAGCACAATCCATTGATCGTCCTGGCCCGGGAGCTGATCGGCAATGGCGAGCTGGGGCAACTGGTGAGTTTCCAGGGCGAATTCAGCGAGGACTTCATGGCCGATCCGGACTCACCCTGGACCTGGCGCTGTGACCCGCAACAGGCGGGCGGCGCCCTGGCGGACCTGGGCAGCCACCTGCTGGCCATGGCGCGTTTTCTCATGGGGCCGGTGGCCGCCGTGTGCGCCGATACCCACACCGTGCATCAGGAGCGCCCCGTTCGGGCCGGCGCCCCTGAACGCCGCGCCATCGCCGTGGACGACCAGGCCCATGCGCTGCTGCGCTTCGCCAATGGCGCCCGGGGCAGCGTGGGCAGCAGCTGGATCAAGCACGGCTACAAGAACCACCTGGCCTTCGAGATCAGCGGCACCCTGGGCACCCTGGCCTTCGACCAGGAACGCCTGAACGAACTGCGCCTGTATCGGGCCGGCCAACCGGGTTTCCAGCGCCTGCTGGCCGGCCCGTCCCTGCCCGGCTACGCGGCCTTCAGCCCGGCGCCAGGGCACCAGCTGGGCTACAACGAACTCAAGACCCTGGAAGTGCAGGAGCTGCTCATGGCGATCTGCGGCCAGGGGCGAGACGGCACCGACTTCCAGGAAGCCTGGAAAGTGGAACGGCTGGCGGCAGCGATCCGCCTGGCCGCCCGGGAGCAACGCTGGATCACCTTGTAACCGTTGCAGGGCCTAGGCGAGGCTGCGCCAAGGCCCGCAGGGCCTTCATCACGCCAAGCCCAATGCCCTCCAGCGCCTACAACGAGGCGGCCAGGCGCGCAGCCAGGGCCTTGGCCTGCAGGGCCACATCGGTGACCGCGGTGCTTTCCCACCACAGGCCGCGCAATGGCGGGCCCATGGCGAACAGGCATTCGCTGGCCCGACCCTGGGCGTCGTGCACGGCGCCGTCGGGCTCGGCACTGATGCCCAGGGCCAGCGGCCCCGGTTGCACCAGGCCCCGGGCCAGGAGCTGCCGGGGCAAGGGCCGGTCCACCCGGCGCCAGTCGTATTCGATGCCGCTGGAGTTGATCAAGGCATCGCCCGCCACTCGCGTGCTTTCCCGGCTGCCGCGATAGCGCAAGCGAATCGCCAGGCGGCCCTCACTGTCCGGCTCCAGCCCCTGGTAGCTGGCGGCATGGATGCGCAAACGCCCCTGGGCATGCAGGCGCCTCACCAGCTCATCGCTCAAGGGCGGCGAACGATGGTGATGGCTTTCCCACCAGGGCCGCACATGCCGCACGAACTGGCGGCGTTGGAAATCACTGGCCTGGCTCCACAAGCGCGGGATGTGCACCCGCACCGTGTCCAAGGGCGCTTGCCAGTCGATGCCCTGGGCCAAGGCCTGGCGGCACTGGCGGCGCAGCTCGTGGAGTAATTGACGGGGGCTGCGGATACCCGGGTCCTGGCCCAGGAAATCGATCCAGGCCGGCGGCTGGCGCCGCACATGGGGCAGCAGCCCGTGGCGGGAAAACACTTCGATGGGGCCCCGGTGCCCCGCCTGCTCCAGGGACACCACAGCGTCCACCATGGTCAGTCCGGAGCCGATGATCAGCACCCTGGACATCGGGTCCAGGCGCGCCATGGCGCTCACATCCCAAGGGTCCAGGGCGGCAGCATTGAGGCCGCTGGAATGGGTTTGCCGGGTACGGGCGGCGGGGAACATGCCCGTGGCCAGTACCGCTCGCGCGCCCTGCAGTTGGCGCCCATCGGCCAGGACCAGCGAAATCCCGCTGTCCTTATGCTGCAGGTCCACCACCTCACTGTGCACATGCTCCACCCAGGAGCCCTTCGCCAGGCCCACCGCCCGGGCCTCGGCCAAACGCTGCTGGACGTAGACCCCGAACAACCCCCGGGGCGGGAAGAGCTCGCTGATGGGCACAGGCTGGAGGGCCGACTCGGGCCAACCGCCTTCGGCAATGTGCTGGGTCAGCCACTGGGTCAGGTCGTCGGCGTTGTCCGGGTCGACACTCATGCGCGCCGCATTGCCATTGAGGGTGTGCCCCAGCTCAGTGGCACTGTAGGCCTCGCCGCGCCCCAGCTCGGCACGCGGTTCGATCACCAGGATGCGGCGCGCGCCCGGCAGGCGTAGCAATTGTGCGGCCAGCAAGGCGCCACTGAGGCCGCCGCCGATAATCAGTACTTCGGCATCGCAAGGGGCAGGATCCGGCTGCCCGATAGGGGTCTGGTTCATGCAAGGCTCATGGTCAGTGTTGGCCGGGACCCTGTCCCGGAGGGCATGGGGCACATCCCCGGGCAGCAGGGTAATACCTTGCCCGGTACCTGGAACATCCCCAGCAAGATATTAGGCCTGTACCACGACCGGATTCGCCAGGCAGTACCAAAGTAGGACGCCATCCGCGGCGACCTATCCGGGGCGGCGTTCGAACCGGTCGATCCAGCCTGGTAGCGTTCCTTGGGACGGCATCGGTTGCCAGATGAAACGCAGACGGGAAAGGCCCAGAACACGCCGCACCTGGCGCTCCAGCAGCCGCGCCAGGGTGCTGCTCGGGTGGCGCATGGTCCAGCCCCACAAGCGTCGGCGCCAGCTACCGACGGGGCCCAGTTGGCCTTCGATCTCCTCTGCCAGGCCCTGCAAACGCCGCGGTGACAGCAGCAGGTCGCTGGGAGCCATTTCGCGCCGGTCACGGGCCGCCGAACCCTGGCTCTCAGGAAACGCCAGGCTGTGCCCGCTACCCAGCCATTGTCCGAGCAGCACCTCCAGCCCGCCCTGCCATTGGGTCCCCTCCTCACTCCACAACTGCACGGCCTCATTGCGCTGGTGCCAAGCTGCCTGGCGCCGGGAGCCACTGCCGGGCCCCAGCAACTGACTGAAGGCCAGCCAGGGCTGGCGCGAACTCGCCAAATCGACTGGCGGCTCACGGACGATCAGCAGGCCTGGAGCCACGCCGTTCTCCCCCGCCGCCAACCAGCACGCCAGTTGCGGGCCGGAGTCGATGAACACGTGGCTGGGCCGCCAGCGCCACAGGCATTGACGCAAGGCCTCGATGGGCGACTGGTCGCCAAGGCTCACCACCTCGGCCCCCAGGCTGCTCGCCGCCAGGGCCAAAAGCAGCAGGTCCGGTTCGAACGACCCACTCAGGATCAGCCGGGAGCGATAGCCCAGGCCATGCTGGCGCAAGCCATCGACCAGGCGCTGGACATCGCGCAGCACATCGATCCAGCGCCAGGCGTACCACTGCCCCCCGCGCTTGTGGCGCAGGGCGTTGGCCAACGGCCGCATCCGGGCCCAGTGTCGCAGCGACTCGTACCTGTCCATGACCGCTCCCTGGTGGCGCCCCGTAACTGCCAGTGCAAGCTACGAACTACAACGGATGCGCGGCCGGCCGCAGCCGCTCCGGCTCGGCAGCGGCCACCACCTGGCGTTGGGCACCGAGGTTGCGCCAGGCGCTGCCCGGATGGCTCTCGGGCAACCCTGGGCCTGCGCCGAACAACTTCTCGCGCAAGGTGCCTGGCGCATAGTCGGTCTTGTACGCCCCGCGCTTCTGCAACTCCGGCACCAGCAGGTCCACTGCATCGATAAAGGTTTCGTGAGTCAGGGCATAGGCCAGGTTGAAGCCATCCACATCGGTTTCCTCGACCCACTCCTGCAACAGGTCGGCCACAGTCTCGGGACCACCGACGAACAACGGGCCGAAACCACCGATGCCCACCCAGTCTGCCAATTCGTGGGGCGTCCAGACCTTGTTCGGATCCGCCGTGGAGAAGGCCTCCACCGCGGACTGGATGGCATTGGTATGCACATGCTGCAGCGGCTCGTCAGGGCGGAAGCGACTGAAATCGATACCGGTCCAGCCACTGATCAAGGCCATGGCGCCTTCGTAGCTGACCCAGCGCTTGTACTCCTCGAACTTGGCCTTGGCCTGGGCGTCGGTCTCGCCGAGGATCACCGTCTGCAGGTTGAAGATCAGCAGCTTCGACGGATCGCGCCCGGCCTCGGCGGCGCGGCGGCGGATATCGGCCACGGTCTTTTTCAGCAGCACCTTGGAGGGCGCCGCAACGAACACGCATTCGGCCTGCTCGGCGGCGAACTGCTTGCCCCGGCTGGAGGCCCCGGCCTGGTAAAGCACCGGGGTGCGCTGCGGCGAAGGCTCGCACAAATGGATACCCGGCACCTGGAAGTGCCTGCCCTGGTGGCGAATCTCGTGGATCTTGCTTGGATCGCTGAAGATCCGCCGCTCGCGGTCGCGCAGCACCGCGCCGTCCTCCCAGCTGCCCTCCCAAAGCTTGTAGCAGACCTCCAGGTACTCCTCGGCATAGTCGTAGCGGGCGTCGTGCTCGGTCTGGGCTTGCTGGCCGATATTGCGCGCGCCGCTCTCCAGGTACGAGGTGACGATGTTCCAGCCGGCACGGCCTTTGGTCAGGTGGTCGAGGGTGGAAAGGCGCCGGGCGAAGGGATACGGGTGTTCGAAGGACAGCGAGGCCGTGAGGCCGAACCCCAGGTGCTCGGTGACCAGGGCCATGGGCGGAATCAGTTGCAACGGATCGTTCACCGGTACCTGGGCCGCCTGGCGGATCGCCGCCTCGCCGTTGCCGTTGTAGACGTCATAGAGGCCCAGCACATCGGCGATGAACAGCCCGTCGAACTTGCCCCTCTCGAGGATTCGCGCCAGGTCGGTCCAGTATTCCAGGTCCTTGTACTGCCAGGAGCGGTCCCTGGGATGGGCCCAGAGCCCCGGGGATTGGTGGCCGACGCAGTTCATGTCGAAAGCGTTGAGGCGTATTTCACGAGGCATCACACAGCACTCCTGGAACCTGGTGCCACGCCATTGAGGCGGTAATTGCCAATCAGCTGATACTTCCAGCGCAGCGGATCGTGCAGCGTCGACGGCTGCGGGCTGCGCTGGCCGGTGAGTTCGAACTCGGCATTGCCGGCCGCCAGCAGCGCCTCGCCGGCGGCAATCGCGGCCTCGGCCAGGGCGATCTGGGTCTCGGCCGGGGCCTGGCCTGACTGCAAGTGGCGCCGGGCACGGTCCTGCAAGGCCGAGGCCACGTCGATGCGTAGCTGAAGGTCGCCAAAGCGGCTGATCACATAAGGGTCGTCGCTGGCTCGGGCCAGGCCGCTACCGGGCCAGGGCAACGCCTGGTGGCGGACAAACGCCAGGGTCTGCTGCAACAGACGGCGTGCCAATTGCAGGTGTTCGACGCCCTGGGCCAGGGCCTGTTCGGGGTTCTCGGGACGGGTCAGTGCATTCATGGGGCAGTCCTTCAGTTCCAGGCGTGGCGGGCCGGCTTGACCCCGTTGAGCAGAAAGTTACCGAGCAGGTGGAGCTTCCAGCGCGCCGGGTCATGCAGGGTATGGGTCCGGGCATTGCGCCAGTGACGGTCGAGGTTGTACTTGGCCGAGACCGAGCGGGTGCCCGCCAGCTCGAACAGTTTGCTCGCCGCCAGCAGCGAGCTTTCTGCCGACAGCACCTTGGCCTGGGCCACCACCACCGAGGCCTGGGCGACGCTATCGGCATCAGGCCTGGCCAGGGCCTGGTCGATGGCCTGGGCGGCCCGGACGAGGATTTCCTCAGTGCCGTGCACGCGCCACTCCAGGTCGCCAATGGCGGCAAGGGTGTAAGGATCCTGCCAGCCATGATCCAGGCCGCTGTCGATCCAGGGCCGGGATTGCCGGGCCTGTTGCTTGGTGTCCTCCAGCGCAGCGACAGCGATGCCGGTATCCACAGCGGCCTGGATCACCTGGGAGATCGGCCCGTCGGCGGTGGGTTGGTCGAAGGCTCGATGGGCAGGGATCACCGCGCTGCGCGGCACCTGTACCGCCTGCAGGCTGACCCCGCCACTGGCGGTGGG
>MCNF01000194.1_pt1 | contig 18043 bp, 22 predicted proteins | sample 778221 | NCBI WGS metagenome assembly MCNF01 (sample SAMN04296814, study PRJNA304217) | bioreactor metagenome | isolation source: arboretum soil enriched with benzalkonium chloride | place: Turkey | reverse complement strand
TAGGGTGGACACGTCCGGCTTGACGAATTGCATGGTGTCAAAAATGGCCATTCCCGCATACACCGACCCGCCAGGCGAGTTGATGTACAGGGAAATGTCCTTGTCAGGATTCTCCGATTCCAGGAACAGCAACTGCGCCACGACCAGGTTGGCCGTTGCGTCATTGACTGGGCCCACCAGGAAAATGAGCCGCTCGCGGAGCAGACGCGAATAGATGTCGTAGGCGCGTTCGCCGCGCCCCGACTGCTCGATCACCATGGGAATGTAGCCCAGGCCGGTGGGGGTCACCGAAGACCCGCCATTCATTGCCGCATAGAAATCGGTGAATCTCTGCATAGTGTTACGCCATCCCCATCAACTGATCGAAAGCCACCTTTTCTTCGGTGACCTTGGCTTTTTCCAGCACGTGCGCGACGACATTGTCTTCCAGCACGATAGCCTCGATTTCAGCACGACGCTGGCGGTCAGCCAGGTAATAGCTGACAACCTGTGCGGGTTGTTCGTAGTTCTCGGCGAACTCTTCGATACGCGCACGGACTTGCTCGGGCTTGGCTTGCAGCTGGGCTTGCTTGACCAGTTCCGACACCAGCAGGCCCAGGCGCACGCGGCGCTCGGACTCGGTGGCGAAGGCTTCGGCCGGGATCGGCACGGATTCAGCGTTGGGGATGCCGCGCTGCTTCAATTCTTCGCGGGCAGCGGCGACACGGCCTTGCACGTCGTTGTCGACCAGGGCCTTCGGCACGTCGAACTTGCCGGCTTCGACCAGGGCGTCCATGACGCTGGACTTGGTGCGGCCAGCCGAGCGGACCTTGACTTCGCGCTCGATGTTGCTGCGGATGTCGGCCTTGAGCTTTTCGACGTCGCCTTCGGCCTGGCCGAGGGACTTGGCGAATTCGCCGTTCAGCTCGGGCAGCACGCCTTCAGCCACTTCCTTGACGGTGATGGTGAACTCGGCGGTCTTGCCGGCGACTTCCTTGCCTTGGTAGTCATCGGGGAACTTGAGCGGGAAGACCTTGCTTTCGCCGGCCTTCAGGCCGCGGGCGGCTTCTTCGAATTCCGGCAGCATGCGGCCTTGGCCGAGCACGAACGGGAAGTCTTCGGCCTTGCCGCCTTCGAACGGCACGCCGTCGATGGTGCCGGCGAAGTCCAGCGTGACGCGGTCGCCGTCTTGCGAGGCGCGGCCTTCACGGGCTTCGAACGTGGCGCGCTGCTTGCGCAGGACGTCCAGGGTCTGCTGCACTTCGGCGTCGGTGACGGCCGTTTCGTAGCGGGTAACCGCCAGGGCCGACAGGTCCGGCACGGCGACTTCGGGGTAGACCTCGAACGTGGCGGTGAACGCCAGCGTGTCGTCGGTAACGCCTTCAGTCTTGGGCTCGAGGTTCGGGGCGCCGGCGACGCGCAGCTTGGCGCCATCGACAGCTTGTTCAAAGGCACGGCCAACTTGGCTATTGATCACGTCGTAGCGAATGCTGGGACCATGGCTGCGCTCGAGCATGGCGAGCGGCGCCTTGCCCGGACGGAAGCCGGGGACCTTGGCGGTCCGGGCCACGCGCTTCAATTGCGCCTGGACTTCCTTTTCGACGTCGGCCACCGAGACGGCCAGATCAACACGGCGCTCCAGGCCGGAGAGGGTTTCAACCACAGGCTGCATTAAAAGACCTATTTTCCGAGAGATAAAGAGATGACGGGCGGATAAACGGGGCATTTTACCGGAAACTTCCGGTCCCCTGACGCAAAGGGGCGCGAGCACCCGGATAAGTCCGGATACTCGCGCCCCGTTTTCCACCCGGGACGGGAGAAATATACGCCTTTGCGGACGCCTTACTTGGCCTTGGCGATGCGCTCTTCGATGTGCTGCGCGCGCTTGGCCGAGGACGGGTGCGAGCTCATCATGTCGCTCTTGCCGCCGTCCAGCTCGGCCAGTTTCTGGAACGCGGTCACCAGGCCGCGGGTGTTCAGGCCCTTGGCCTGCAACTGGTCGAACGAATAATCGTCGGCGGCGCTTTCCTGCGACTGCGAGAACTGCGCGTTGATGAACTTCTCGGTCAGGTCGCCCAGCTGCGACGAGCTGAGCGCGGCCACGGTGGCGCCGCCTGCGGCATTGGCGGCATCGCGCGCGGCGGAAACCGTGTAGGCGGTCTGCATCGCCTTCTTGCTGTGGCCCAGCGCAACGTGGCCGATTTCGTGGCCCACCACGCCCAGCACTTCATCGTCGGTCATCATGTCCATCAGGCCGCTGTAGACGCGGATGCAGCCGTTGGCCATGGCCCAGGCGTTGACGTCCTTGGTGACGTAGACCTTGTAGCTGGCCTTCTGGCCATTGACCGTGCCGCCCAGCTGCTTGGCGATCTTCTGCAGGCGGGCGTCGTACTTGCTGCCGGGAGCGGCGATCTTCTCCTGGGAGTCGCTCTGCGCGCAGGCCTTGTCCGACAGGGTCTTGATTTCGGCATCGCTCAGCGTGGCAGCCTGAACCACCTTGCTGCCGGCGCCGACCAGGCCGCCGATGTCCAAAGCCTGGGAGGCGGAAAAAGGGGCGAGCGCAACGCCCAGGGCAGCGACGGTGTAGCGGATCTTCATGGGAACAAACTCCTCTTTACTGGCTCTATGCGAACGAGGCCGCAATTCTATATACGACCAATGCGCACCAAGCGTTTCGCCACACAGTTTCGCAAATGCCAGTTTTCCTTACATAAAACCCCAACAAGCCTGGCGCAATCGTGCTAGCGGGGAATTCCCCCAAGCCGGGAAGCGCACAAAAAACTGATATCTGCGGCAACGCGGCGTTGATAGAATTGCGCCCGCCATTTTTCGCACACACAAATAGGGCTCGCACCCAGATGATCTCCAACACCCCTCCCCGCCTGGGCCTGCTGCCCAGCCTGATCTTCAGCTCGCGCTGGCTGCAACTGCCCCTGTACCTGGGTCTCATCGTCGCGCAAGGCGTCTACGTCATGTTGTTCCTGAAGGAGCTGTGGCATCTGCTGACGCACGCCAACAGCTTCGGCGAAATGGAGATCATGCTGCTGGTGCTGGGCTTGATCGACGTGGTGATGATCTCGAACCTGCTGGTCATGGTGATCGTGGGCGGCTACGAAACCTTTGTGTCGCGCCTGCGGCTGCAAGGCCACCCGGACCAGCCGGAATGGCTCAGCCACGTGAACGCCAGCGTGCTCAAGGTCAAGCTGGCAATGGCCATCATCGGCATCTCGTCGATCCACCTGCTGCGTACCTTCATTGAAGCCGGCACGCTGGGCACGCCCAACGCGCGCTTCTCCGAGGCCGGCGTGATGTGGCAGACCATCATCCATGCGCTGTTCATCCTGTCCGCGCTGGGTATCGCGCTGGTCGACAAGCTGGCCACGCCGCCCGCCAACCACGCGAAGCACTGACGCGGCCTGCCTCATCCAGGCGCGCCCGCCTTGCGGGCCGCCCTGCCCCCGGCAGGAACAAAAAAAGCCCCCGCACATTGCGTGCGAGGGCTTTTTTCTGGGCGGAACGCCGGGCCGGCCCGGGGCGCTGCCCTGCGAAGGTCAGGCCGCTACCTTGATGTTCTTGGCGCTGGGACCCTTGGGGCCGGTGCCGACCTCGAAGGTGACGCGCTGGTTCTCCTGCAGCGACTTGTAGCCTTCGCTGCGGATTTCCGAGTAGTGAGCGAAAAGATCCTTGCTGCCATCATCGGGCATGATGAAGCCATAACCCTTTTCGGCGTTGAACCACTTAACGATGCCGGTTGCCATGGAGTGTCCTTGAACCTAGAAAAAGCGATTGCTCGCGGGGCGCCAGATCATCAAGGATGGGAGAGGAAGCAACCGCAGTACCACTGACGGCGACAAGTGAAACGCAGACCGCGTCGCTTGAAAATCTCGCTGAACCCAGTGTATTGGCGAACCCCGAAAAACGTCAAACATCCGCAAATCCCACAGCATCCGGAAACCGCGGGAAAGCCAGGCCAGGCAAGGCTTGAAGCCGCGCAAAGGGTCCGATATTTTCAACTTGGCACGCGTGGACACATGCGGATACCTGCCGCTGCGGCGCCTCCGAACGCGCCCCGCGCAAGCGTTATCCGGCGAAGCCGCCGGCATCGAGAAACTCCTGCTCGGCCTGCGTCGTCTGCCGGCCCAACGCGGCGTTGCGATGGGGAAAGCGTCCAAAGCGCTTGATGATGTCGCGATGCAGAACCGCCCAGCGCAGCGAATCGGCGTCCACCGGCTCCATCAGGGCAACGGCGCGGTTCTGGGCCGCGAGGTTTTCCGCGTGTTCGAAAGGCAGGTAGAAGAACTGGCGCAGTTGCGGATCCACCGCCAGATCGTGGCCGGCCGCAATGGCGCGATCGGCGCAGTACTGGGCCAGGGGATCGGTGGCAAACATGTGCGCGGTGCCCCGATAGGCATTGCGCGGGAACTGGTCCAGCAGGACCATCAGCGCCAAGGCGCCATTGGCGTCGTCCAGCCACGCATCGAGCTGGCGGCCGGCGGCGGCCATATGCGCGGCCTCGAAACGGGCACGGAAGGCCGCGTCGAATTCGTCGTTCTTGCTGAACCATTGCTGGGGGCCGGCATCGAGCCAGAACGCCACCACCTCGTGGGGCTGCGGAACAATCCGCATGGCGGAAGAAGTCGTCATGAGCGCGCATATCCTGAAGTCTGGAGCAAGGCCGACAATAACAGAGACGCGCACCTGGATTAGCGTCATACACCAGAAGAATGAATCGGGTACGACTGCGATACCAGGAAATTTGTATTCTAGGGATTACCCTGACATTACTGGCGGCGCGATACTTTCCATGTTTAGGAACGGCTGCCACAGAAAACAAAAAAGCCCCGCAAGGGGGCTTCTACCGAAAACTCAGACCCTTACAGGACCTGGATCTTCGTGGCTTGCGGGCCCTTGGGGCCATTGGCCGTCACAAAGCTGACGCGCTGGTTCTCTTCCAGAGACTTGAAGCCCGAGCCCTGGATTTCGGAGAAGTGAGCGAACAGATCCTTACCACCCGCTTCCGGAGTGATGAAGCCATAGCCCTTTTCCGAGTTGAACCACTTAACGACGCCGGTTTCCATACTGTATTTCCTAGAGATAATGGGCAAATGCCCGGAGGTCACGAATCAATCAAGGAGGGGACAGTAGAACAATAACGCTGAGCCGGAAAAGGCACGGCACTGAACGAAAATCGCAACGCTTGTGATCGTGTGCCGACACTATCGTTAGGTTCCCCTCACAAGTCAACATAATCCTAAAAAATGCGTGCCAATAATGCAACAAAGAGAAACTGCACGCGGATTCCACACATTTTCATAGGCAATAAGAAGTCCTGCATAGGTGTTTACACCCACGCATCATAAAAAAACAATCTAGGCTTATATAAATGCCGCCTGCCCGCGTACGAGGATTTCTTCATACGCCGTTCGGGCTAGCACTTTGGTTTGCCGCCAGGCTTACTCGTCGATAGGTAAACCCAGCAGGTCGAGCGCCGCGCCGAAAGCATCGGGACCCGAGCAAAGGAAAACCGCCACGTCGCCGGGATTCATATTCTCCAGGACTTGGTCGATCTGTTCTTGCGCATTATCAACATTGTCGACACTAGAGGCGTGTATGTCGGCCCCTGCTTCGACTTTTTCACGCGGCACGATGTCTGCGATCGCATTGAGATCCGTCACGCCTTCCAGGACGTAGACGCTGATGCTCTCGCCATCCAGCGTGGTGTGCAGCTCGACGCCGCCCGCTACGTCGGCAACCTGCCGACTTACTATTTCCATGATCACTCTTCCTTGATTCGCGGGCATTGCCCGCCTGGGCACGCACCTCGCAGGTGCACTCGCACGCCCAGGCGCGACTATAACAGCCTTGGGCTAATGCTTCTTGACTGTAGGACCAAGTGACTGCCGCGCGGCGCCAGAAGTGGCCGCCACCAGGCGGCTGCGCACCCCGGCATCGGCCAGTGCACGGGTCAAGGGTTTCTGGGCGGCCAGGAAGGCGACCTTCTCGTCGCCAGCCAGCTTGCAGACGAACATCTGCGCCAGCAACTGCGTGCGGCGGGCCTTGCGGTTGTCGGACTCCTGGGCAAGCCAGTCGCCGACCCACGCCGCCGCCGCGTCGGCGTCGCCCTGCAGCTTGACGTGGCCGAGCAGGTCGAAGACGGTCACGCCTTCGATGCGGCCGTCTTCGCTGCGCGTCAGAAAGAGCTTGGCGGCCTGGCCCGTGTAGCCGGGGATCAGCGCGAGGCAATCGCGCTCTGCGGGTTTCTTCATGGGATCTGCATGTATCGGTAGTCGAGAACCCTGGACTGTAACCCGGCTGCGGCCTCTGTCGCATCGCCGCCATCGATCTCTGCTATCGTCGGCCTGTCTTTTACCCCCAATGAATGGTGGACATCATGCAACGCGATTTCGATCTGGTCGTCACTATCCTGGGCGCCCTGCGCGACGCGCCGGGCCCCAACCTGAGCACGCACGACATCAAGAACGTGGCCCTGGCGCCGCATCCCGAAGAGCAAGGCCTGCAACTGATCGCGCATCACCTGGACCTGCTGGAAGACGCGGGCCTGGTCAAGCAGATCAGCGAAACCGCGGCGACGGCGGGCGCGACGCGCTGGCGCATCACCTGGAAGGGCTATGACGCCCTGGAACAGGATGAAGACGACGAAGACGACGAGGATTTCGACGCGGAAGAGTAAGGCGCGAGGCGCCCGGCGCTCAGCGGCGCAGCAGGATGCGCCGCGTCAGCAGCGATGCGGCGGCGCCGATCACCAGGCTGAACATGAAGGCGGCGATCGACAGCATCGCCGACAACTCGCTGAAGCCGCCATGGCGGGACAGCAGGAACACCGCCACGCCCACCGCCGCGGCCAGCGCGGCAACCCCCAGCAGCACGTGCTTGACAGAGCCCAGGCGGCCGCATAGCGAGCCGCCAACCAGCGCCGCCGCCACCATTGCGGCCATGGACCAGAACAGGTATTCGTACTGCATGCGGACGGTCTCCCCCGAAGGTATTGAGGCGCACGCATTATAGGCGTCCGCCTGGACGCGTCCGCTCTCAGGCTAGGCGACGGCAACCACGCTGATCTCGACCAGGGCGCCGTAGTGCAGCTCTCGGGTGGGCACGATGGCACGCGCCGGCCGATGGTCGCCGAAGCACTGCTCATAGACCCGGTTGACCTCGTCCCAGAGCGCCACGTCCGGGATGTACACGGTCACGCTGGCGACCGCGGCCAGCGAGGCGCCGGCCGCTTCGAGGATGGCGCGGACGCTGCGCAGCGCCTCCCGGGTCTGCGCAGCGGCGCCCTCGGCCAGCGCCGGCCGCTCGCCCGGCGCCGCGGGCGGCAGGAACCCCAGTTGCCCAGAGATGAATATGAAACCGTTGGCGCGCACCGCCTGCGAATAGTGGCCGGCGGGCGGCGTGGCCTGATGCGTATGGATGAGTTCCATGCATGCCTCCTTGTAAACGGCGGCTACCAGCCGCGAAAGCGTTCCCAATGCGCCACCACTTCGGACGAGTCCGGGCGCACGACCTCATAGGCGTCGTGCTGGGCGCAGGTGGCGCAGGCGTGGTTGGGCACGATGCGCAGCTTGGCGCCCAGGGGCAGATCAGGCAAGACCGCGCCGCTGCCGGGGCGGACCTTGATGATGCCCTGCTCCTGATTGGTCTCGGCGAGCAGCAGATCGGGATAGACCGTGCCGCTGGCGTCGCACACCAGGCCGTAGAGCTGGTCCACCCGCTGTTTGGCGGTACCCCGGTCGCGCGACATGGCCATCCAACCGGCGTCGACCAGGATCCAGCCCTTGTCGGGCTGATGGCCAATCACGGTCGTCAGCACGCTGGCGGCGATATCGTCCACCGCGCACACGCCCAGCCCGGCCATCACCAGATCGAAGAAGACGTACACCCCAGCGCGGACTTCGGTCACGCCGTCGAGATTGCGGGCGAAATGCGCGGTGGGCGTGGAGCCCACGCTGACCACCGGACATGGCAGGCCCGCCTGGCGGATCGCCTCGGCGCAGGTGACGGCCGCCAGGCGCTCCTGCTCGGCCATGTCGGCAATGGCGTCGACGCTATCGCAGCCGTAGGACTCGCCGGCGTGCGTCATGACGCCGCGCAGGCACGCGCCGTCCTCGTGCAGTGCCCGCGCGATCGCCAGCAGTTGCGCCGTGTTGCCCGGCTGCACCCCGGCGCGGTGGCCGTCGCAGTCGATCTCGATCAGCGCAGGGATGGCGTCGCCCGCCTCCCGCCCCCGCTGGGCGACGGCGCGCGCCGCCTCCAGGCTGTCCACCACCACGGTGAGATCCACGCCGCGCCGGCGCAGCGCCAGCACGCGGTCCAGCTTGGCCGGCGACACGCCCACGGCGTACAGCAGGTCGGTGACGCCGGCGGCCGCGAACTGCTCGGCCTCCTGCAGCGTGGACACGGCGGCCGGCCCCTGCGGCGAGGACATGAGCCGGCGCGCGACGTCGATGGATTTGGGCGTCTTCAGGTGCGGGCGCAGTTGCACCCCATGCCCGGCCATCAGCGCGCTCAGGCGCCCGATGTTGCGCATCATGCGCGTCTCGTCCAGCAGCAGGCATGGCGTATCGAGGGTATCGAGGGAGGAAGGCGTGGCGTTCTGGTTCATGGCGCTCTCGGCATGGCGTATCGGAATGGCTGAAGTATGGCGCGGCGGCGGTTCCGCGTGTTTAATCTGGACTTAATCATCCATTAATCCATGCCTGCATGATTACGACCGAAGACCTGCGTTTTTTCCTTAGCCTGGCTGCCACCCGCTCGTTGGCCGAAGCGGCGCGCGCGCTGGACGTAACCCCGCCCGCCGTCACCCAGAGGCTGAATACGCTGGAAAAGCGGCTGGGGGTCAGGCTGGTCAACCGTTCGGGGCGCGGCACCGCGCTGACCGACGAAGGCAGGTTGCTGGCGTTGCGGGCGGAACAGATCTGCGGTGAACTGGGCGAGCTGGCCGACGAACTGGCGGGACGCCGGGGCGTGGTGGCAGGCCATCTGCGCGTGGTCGCCCCGCTGGGATTCGGGCAGCGCTACATCGCGGGCCTGGTCGCGGAGTTCCGCCGCCAGAGCGCGGACGTCACCGCCAGCCTGACGCTGTCCGACGGGCCGCCGCGGCTGGCTTCCGACGACTGGGATGTGATGGTGCATATCGGCGAGCTGCGCGATTCGACGCTGGTCGCCTACCCCCTGGCGCCGAACCGCCGGATCCTGTGCGCGTCGCCCGCCTACCTGGCGCGCCACGGCGCCCCCGCCAAGCCCGAGGACCTGCGCGCGCACGACTGCATTGCGCTGCGCGAGAACGATGAAGACGTGACCTTGTGGCGCTTCAAGCATGGGCGCGGGCCGGCCGTGGGGGTACGCGTGGCGCCGGTGCTATCGAGCAATGCTGGGGAAACCGCCGTGGAATGGGCGCTGGCCGGACACGGCATCATGGTGCGCTCGGAGTGGGACGTGGCGGCGCATCTGCAGGCGCGCGCGCTGGTGCCGCTGCTGCCCGGCTGGAGCCTGCCGTCGGCCGACGTGGTGGCCCTGGTCAAATCGCGCCAGGAGCTGCCCGCGCGCACGGCGGGCTTCCTGGCCCATCTGCGCGCCGCCTTTGCCGCGACGCCCTGGCGCGGCTAGTCCAGCATCGCCTCCGCCTCGATCTCGATCAGCCATTCCGGCAACGAGAGGCCGCTGACGATGATCCAGGATGAGGGCGGAGGATCCTTCTTGAAGCGGTCGCGCAGCGCCTGCGCGATCACTTCCTGGTCTTCCCTGGCCGTCTCGCAGATGTAGATGCGCAGCATGATGACCTGCGCCAAGGTCGCGCCGGCCGCGGCGAGCACGCGCTCGATATTGTCCAGCGTGGCCTCGGTCTGCTCCTGCAGGCCCGGTCCCACCGTACGCTCGTTGGCGTCGACGCCGACCTGGCCGGACAGCAGCATGCGGCGCTGCCCGGTGACGATGACGGCCTGGCTGAATCCGTATTGCACGGTGTTGGGCACGCTATCGGGATTGACGACGGTTCTGGACATGCGCTTCTCCTGGCGGCGCGCCCGAGCGGGCGCCGAAGCCGCCATTCTATAGACCTGCCGCGTCAGGCCCCGGCCTGCCTGGCCGCGGGACTGCGTCCCACCGGCACGGCGGCCAGCAACACGATCGCGCCCGCGCCCACCGCCGTCCAGAATCCCGCGCCCACGCCATAGTGGTCCACCACCCAGCCTGCCAGCGCCGCGCCCGCGGCCACGCCCGCGCCCAGGCCGGTCACCAGCCAGGTCAGGCCTTCCGTCAGTCGATGCCCCGGCACGCTGCTTTCCACCAGCGCCATCGCAATGATCATGGTCGGGGCGAACGACAGGCCGGCCAGCAGCACGCCCAGCACCAGGGTGAGCAGATCGTTCACCAGCAGCAGCGGGACCGTGGTGAACGCGGTAACCGCCGCCGCAACCACCAAAAGGCGGGCCAACGGCATCTGGAACTTCAGCACGCCGAACACCAGGCCGGCCACGCACGAGCCCAGGGCATAAGCGGACAGCACCAGGCTGGCTCCGGCCGGCATGCCCTGCTGACGGGCGAAGGCCACGCTCAGGACGTCTATGGTGCCGACGATGACACCCATGGCGGCCATCATCGCCAGCAGGGAGCGCATCGGCGGCATGCGCAACACCGATGCCTGGCGCCCTTCCTGCGTGAACCGCACGGCGGGCGCCGTGGCCCGCTGCAGCACGAAGGCGGTAACGCCCACCGCGAGCAGCAGCGCTGCGAACAACGGACCGGCCTGGGGAAAGAACAGCGCGCTCAGCCCGACGGCCAGCGGCGGGCCAACGATGAAGCTCAGCTCGTCGGCGACGGACTCCAGCGCGTAGGCGGTGCGCAACTGCGGCTGGTCCCTGAATATCTCGGTCCAGCGCGCGCGTATCATCGCGGGCATGCTGGGCAAGGCGCCCGCCAGCGCGGCGAAGAGGAACAAGGTCCACTCGGGCGCATTCCATTGGACGCAGGCCGCCAGGCCAACCAGTCCCGCGACGCACAGGCCCGCGGCCACGGGCAGCACCCTGCCCTGGCCATGGCGGTCCACCAGGCGGGAAATCCGCGGCGCCAGCAAGGCCGTGGCCAGCGCAAACGTGGCCGCGACGGCGCCCGCCAGCGCGTACGAACCACGCACCTCGGACAGCATGGTGATGATGCCTATGCCGATCATGGGCAAAGGCAGGCGGGCGATGGCGCCGGCCAGGACAAAACCCAGCGCGCCGGGCGCCTGGAACAACTCGCGATACGGATTCGACACCGGAAGCCTTTGATTGCTGTGGACAGCGGCATCGTATTCACATACGATGCGTATGTCAATTTACATACGCACCGTATGTTTTTGGAGAGGAGCATGACGCGTTCCCGCGCCGAGATGATAGAAGCCACCCGCGCGAAACTGCTGGCCACGGCCCGGCAAGCCTTCCGCGAAGCGGGCTATGCAGCCACGTCCATGGACGATTTCACGGCGGCGGCGGGGTTGACCCGGGGCGCTTTGTACCACCACTTCGGCGACAAGAAAGGCCTGCTCGCCGCAGTGGTCGAACAGATCGACGGCGAAATGGACCAGCGCCTGGCCGCCATCGCCGCGCAGGCGCCCGATGCCTGGGCCGCCCTGCGCGGGCGCTGTCGCGCCTATCTGGAGATGGCGGCCGAACCCGAGATCCGGCGCATCGTGCTGCAGGACGCGCGAGCCGTGCTCGGCGCGGCGGCGGACGGCTCGCAGCAACACTGCATTGCTTCGCTCGCGGCGCTGTTGCAGACCATGATGGAGCGGGAGGTCATCGAGCCTGCGGCGCCGCAGGCGCTGGCGCGGCTGATCAATGGCAGCCTGGTCGAAAGCGCCTTCTGGATCGCTCAGGATCCCGAGAGCGAACCGCGCCTGGCGCAGGCTTTGCAGGCGCTGGACCTGTTGCTGCGCGGATTACGCAGACGCTGACTGCCCTGCGGCGCTCGCACGCGGCGTTTGCGGTTGCGCGGCGGCATGCGTATTATCCAATATAAATCTTGTTTAAATAATTTCTCCCGAAGGCGGAAGACCGCGTGAGCACCGGCACAACCCATGTTTCAAGCGCGTCCTGGGCAGATCTGCTGCATGGGACCAATGCCCTGCGCTCCATCGCGCTGGCGGGCGGCGTGGCGTTGCACGCCATCAACGTCTACATCGTCACCACCATCCTGCCCAGCGTCATCAAGGACATCGGCGGGCTGGAGTACTACGCCTGGAACACCACGCTGTTCGTCGTGACCTCCATCATCGGGTCGGCGCTGTCGGCCAGGCTGATCGAAACGCTGGGGCCGCGCGCGGCCTACCTGCTGGCAGTCGCGGTGTTCACCGTCGGATCGGTGGTGTGCGCGCTGGCGCCCAGCATGCCGGTGCTGCTGGCCGGACGCAGTGTCCAGGGCCTGGGCGGCGGCATCCTGTTTGCGCTCAGCTATGCCCTGATCCGCCTGGTGTTCGAGGCCCCGCTCTGGTCGCGCGCGATGGCCCTGGTGTCGGGCATGTGGGGCGTCGCCACCCTGTGCGGCCCGGCCATCGGCGGCGTCTTCGCCCAGACCGGGCACTGGCGGCTGGCTTTCTGGGCCTTGCTGCCCGTGGCTGCCGCCCTGGCGGCGATCGTGGCCCTCAAGGTCGGCGGCAAGGAATCGGTTCCGCCCTCGCGGCCGAGCCCGCTGCCCGTGACCACGCTGGGCCTGCTGGTGGCCAGCGTGCTCGCCATCACGCTGGCCAGCCTGTCGACGGACCTGCGCTGGAACCTGGCGGGCATTGCCGCCGGCCTGGCCATCGCCGCGCTGATCGCGGCGGTGGACCAGCGCGCCGCGAAGCGGCTGCTGCCCACCGGCGCCTACTCGATCGCCACGCCGCTGGGCGCGCTGTACGCGGTGATGTGCCTGGTGGTGGCCGCCATCACCACCGAAATCTTCGTGCCGTATTTCCTGCAGGTCATCCATGGCATGACGCCCCTGGCGGCCGGCTATATGACCGCGGCGATGGCGGCGGGCTGGACCCTGGCGGCCATGCCCAGCGCCACCCGCAGCGGCCCGGCCGCCAATGTCCTGGTGCGCCTCAGCCCGGTGGTGATCCTGGCTGCGCTGGCCGCCCTGACCTACATGACTCCGCGGGCCACGCAGCTGCAGTCCTACCCCGGCCTGGCGGCCTATGTGCTGGCGCTGGCCGGCGTGGGTTTCGGCATCGGACTGAGCTGGCCGCACCTGCTGACGCGCATTTTCACCGCGGCGCCTGCCGGGGAGGAAACCTTGACCTCCTCGTCCATCACCACGGTGCAGCTGTACGCGACGGCGTTGACCGCGGCGCTGGCCGGCGTCATCACCAACAGCGCGGGCCTGGCGGATCCGGGCGGCGTCGCGGGCGCGCAGCATGCCGCGCAATGGCTGTTCGCCGCGTTCGCGCTGGCGCCGGCCGGCGCCTTGCTGTTGCTTGGCCGGATCACGCGCGGCCAGGTGGCCGCCGCCATCCAGAAATAGCATTCAGCCGGGCCCGCCCATTTCCGCCAAAGGCGGTATGGAAGGCCCGGACCGCTTTTGCTACGCTGGGATCAATCTGCAAGGGGTCCTGGCCATGATCAACAGAATCCGCGTGCTGACCGTCCAGCCTTCATCGCTTATGGCGCGGTTTGCGTTCCTGGGTATCGCCCTGCGCTGGACACTGGGGGCAACGCCCCGCCCCATCCGGCTGCTGATCGGACCGCACGACCTCGAACCCGTGGGTTCCGAAGCCGCCTTCTGGCAATTCGCCTTGCGCCACGCCTTCACCGGCCGCTCTTTTCTGGTGACGCGCGGCGACCGTTGGGACCTGGCGGCGTCCGTGGACGGCGACGAAGTCCGCGCTTTCGGCCGCAAGTTCGCTTTGCGACAATGCCTGTTCTGATTCGGCCGGCGCGGACGCCTGCGCGCCCGCCCGCACTGAAAGGAACAGCCATCTCAACGCCCGACACCACCGTCATCCATCTCAATGGCCCGATCAACAGCGGCAAGTCCACGGTCGGAGCAGCCCTGGCCGCCCTGTTGCCCGCCGCGCGCTTCATCGACGGCGATAATCACGACGCCCCCAGCCATCTGCCGTACACCGAGCAATGGGCGCTGGCGCTGGCGCGCCTCGCCAGGCTGATTGCCGAGGCGCGGGACCGCTATCTGGTCATCGCCTACCCCTTGGAGCAGGATAGCTACGAGCAAATCCTGGCTGCATGCCGGCAACGCGGCGCCCGCTTGCGCGTGGTGACCCTGGCCCCCGCGCTCGCGGCCGCCCAATCGGACAGGGGCGGCCGCGTCCTGACCGAATGGGAACGGCAGCGCATCGCGCAGATGTACCTCGAAGGCTATGCGGATCGTCCGTTCAGCGACCTGGTGCTGGACACCTCGGGCACGGACGCGCAAGCCAGCGCCCGCCAGATCGCGCAGTGGCTCGCATCCTAGCCTAGCGCGCCGGCTGGCGCTGGTATTGGGCATCCGGCGCGCGGCCGCGCAGCAGCGACTCCGGATGCGCCTGCAGGTAGTCCGACAGTTCCCGCAGCGACCGGGCCGCCCGCGACAGTTCCTGCAAGACCGCATTGGCATTGACCGGCAGGCCGGCGTCGGGGCTCAGCACCCCGCCCACGACGGCCAGGGACTTGCTGGCCTGGCGCAGCATGGCTTGCGCCTCGGGCGCCAGGCGAGTATCCAGCCGCTTCATCAAGCTGGAGGTGGCGCGCAGCAACTGCCCCAGATCGGCGCCCAAGCCTTCGAACGGCACCCGGTCCAGCTTGGTCAGGATGCTGTTGATCTGCTGCTGCAGCTGATCCAGGTTGTTCGGCACGGTGGGAATGAACGGATCCTCTTCCATCTTGAACGTCACCGGCTTGGCGTCCGGGAACACCGCCATGGCGACGTACAGCTGGCCGGTCAGCAGGTTGCCGATGCGCAACTGCGCGCGCAGGCCATGCTGGATCAGGGCGGCCAGCAGCTTGCCGTTGGGATGTTCCAGCGTCGAACCCGAGTATTCCTTGATTTCCTCGACCGTCTGCGCGCCCAGGCGCTCGGGATAGACGGTGGCTCCGACCAGCGCGTAGAACTGCTTGATCGCCGGATCGAACTCCAGGCGTATGGAGTCGACTTGGCCGATGGCCGCGCCATAGGCGTCGACGGGCGCGCCGACCACCAGCCCCCGGACCGACTGGTCAAAGCGCATGCGGATATGCAGCGGCATGCCATCAGGTTGCGCGCGGGCCTCGCCTTCCGACGGGAAGATGGTGAACTCGGCATCGGCCTTGGCCGCCACGTGCGCGTGCTGCTCGATGGTGTCGAACGCAACGCCGCCCACGATCACGGACAGCAGGGACTGCGAGCGCACCTGCAGGCCGCGCGCATCGACGCTGAAATCCACGCCGCTGGCGTTCCAGAAGCGCGTGGCGCTGTTGACGAAAGCATCATTGGGCGCGTCGACGAACACCTGCACGTTGACGCCTTCGCCGCTGCTGTCCAGGTGGTAGCCCACCACCTCGCCCACCGCGATGCGTCGGAAGTAGACAGGCGAACCTATGTCCAGCGAGCCCAGGTCGCGGGCCTTGAGGGTGTAGCGCTTGCCGGCGCGGTCCTGCGCCACTTCGGGCGGGGTTTCCAGTCCGACGAAGCTGTATTTGGAGGCGCGGCTCTCGCCTTCCTGCCGGAACCGGTCGGACGGGTCCACGCCGATATAGGCCCCGGAGAACAAGGTGCTCAATCCCGACACGCCGCTCAGGGTCAGCCTGGGCCGGACCACCCAGAACACGGTCTCTTCCTGCAGCAGGCTGGCCGCGTCCTTGTTGATGCGCACGGTCGCGACGATGCCCGAGCGATCCGAATTCAAGGCCACGCGTTCGACCACGCCGACCACGACTTCCTTGTAGCGTACCTGGGTCTTGCCGGCCTCCAGCCCTTCGGCGGTCTGGAAGCCGATGGTGGCGGTTGGGCCCGCCTCCATCCAGACGCGCACCACCAAAATCAGCCCGCCCAAGGCGGCAATGATGGGCACCAGCCAGATCCAGGACAGGCGACGCCTTTTACGGCTTGCGGCAGGCGTGCTGGCGGTGGAGCCAGGTTCAGGCATGGGAGATGTCCCCTGTTGTACGCATTGGACTCGAGGGCAGAACGCTTTCAAGAATCGCCCCCGGGCGCGCCGTGCGCAAGTAAGGGTATTCCCGAAATCGACTCGCCGGACAAAAATGCGCGCCACCCGATTCACGGGTAGGATAAGACCCCCAAAAGCAGTAGTAGGAAGTACCCGTGACTATCGAAATTCGTCCGGCCGTCGCTACGGATGCGGCCCAGATCCATGCGTTCATCACCGAGCTGGCCGTATACGAGCGCGCCGCCCATGAAGTGATCGCCAGCCCCGAGGATGTCGAACGCACCCTGTTCGCCCAGGACGCGCCGGCCAAGGCCCTGATGTGCCTGCTGGACGGCAAGGCCATCGGCTACGCCGTCTACTTCTACAGTTATTCGACCTGGCTGGGCAAGAACGGCATCTACCTGGAAGACCTGTACATCACGCCGGAGCAGCGCGGCATCGGCGCGGGCCGCGACCTGTTGCGCCATCTGGCGCAAGAAGCGGTGGCCAACGGCTGCGGCCGGCTGGAATGGAGCGTGCTGGACTGGAACACGCCCGCCATCGATTTCTACAAATCGATCGGCGCGCTGCCGCAGGATGAATGGGTGCGTTACCGGATGGCCGGAGACGCCCTGCTCAATTTCGCGCAGGGCCGGCGCTAGGCGCCTAGCGGCCTGCCCGGATCAGAATTCGGGCAGGTCGAAAAGCGTGTGCAAGGTGGAGCTGGGAACCGGCGCGGACGCGAGGTGTTCGCGTCCGTCGTCATCCACCAGCACGCGCACCGGCCGCAACGCCACGCTCATGCCGTCCTGGCTGATGGCGGTTTCGACTTCCGTTCCGTCCTTGATCGCTTCGATGACCTCGGATGCCGCCGCCGTCACGGGCTCGGTCACCCAGCCGGGGACGCCGCGTTCGGCCTGGCCCCAGCGCACATAGGCCACATGCCCGCTGACGGGCTCTTTCCGAACGGCGACGATCACATACAAAGACATCCAGGCCTCCCCAATGTTTGGCCCGGATCGTATAACAACTTTGCGCAGCCGATATGACTGCGGGATTCAGGGTTCGATGTCGATAGGGGCAAAGGACTTCACCAGGTCGTCCAGCATCTTCAGCTGGGTCAGGAAGGGCTCCAGCTTGTCCAGCGGCAAGGCGCTGGGGCCGTCGCACTTCGCGTTCTTGGGATCGGGATGGGCTTCCAGGAACAGCCCGGCCAGACCCACCGCCATGCCCGCGCGCGCCAGTTCGGCCACCTGCTCGCGGCGGCCGCCCGATGCCGCATCCAGCGCCGAGCGCTGCTGCAAGGCATGCGTGACGTCGAAAATGAGCGGCCGGTTGCCGGACACTTTTTTCATCACGCCAAACCCTAGCATGTCTACAACCAGATTGTCATAGCCGAAGCTGGTGCCGCGGTCGCACAGGATGAGCTTTTCGTTGCCGGCCTCGGTGAACTTCTCGACGATGTTCAGCATCTGGGTCGGGCTGAGGAACTGCGGCTTCTTGATGTTGATGATGCGCTGGGTCTTGGCCAGCGCCACCACCAGGTCCGTCTGCCGCGCCAGGAAGGCCGGCAGTTGCAGGATGTCGACGACCTCGGCCACGGTGGCGGCCTGCCACGGCTCGTGCACGTCGGTGATGACGGGCACGCCGAATTCCTTCTTGACCGCCTCGAAGATCTTCATGCCCTCTTCCAGTCCCGGACCGCGATAGGAATGGATGGACGAGCGGTTGGCCTTGTCGAAGGAGGCCTTGAATACGTACGGGATGCCCAGCTTGCGGGTGACGCGCTGGTATTCCTCGCAGGCGCGCAGCGCCAGTTCCTTGGATTCCAGCACGTTGATGCCGCCGAACAGCACGAAGGGGCGATCGTTCGCGCAGCCGATCGAGGAGGAGATAGACACTTCAAGGGCGGTCATGATGGGTACATCCTGTGGAAGTAAGGCAGTGATAGTGCGTAATGTACAACCT
>MCNF01000192.1_pt1 | contig 18077 bp, 16 predicted proteins | sample 778221 | NCBI WGS metagenome assembly MCNF01 (sample SAMN04296814, study PRJNA304217) | bioreactor metagenome | isolation source: arboretum soil enriched with benzalkonium chloride | place: Turkey | reverse complement strand
GCGCAGCTTGAGCCTGACGGCGGTGGTGATGATGGCGCTGGGCGCCGGCGCCTGGATGCTGCTGGGCATGCTGGGCATGGATCCCTCGTTCGACGCGGCGCTGCGCCTGTTCGCGGAGTTTCCGATCTGGCGCGTCAGCCTGGCGGGCGCGGTGGCGACTGGATTCTGCATGATCGCGCTGCTGCAGCGTCCGGCGCGCACGCTGGCCGCACCGCTGCCCTCGGCCGTGCTGGCCCTGACCATGTTGGCTGCGGCGTGGATCTTCCGCTGGGTGGTCTTCATGAGCGTGCAAGGCGTGCCGAAGTACGGCGCCGGCCTCTACCTGTACGAGATGCCCTGGGGCAGCGACGGGCTGCTCGGCATGGTGGGCGTGCTGGGCCTGTGCGTGGCGCTGATCGCCGCCGTGACGTATGCCCTGGAGCTGTTCCCGGCGCGCACGCGGGGCCTGGCGGCCTGAGCGCCGCCGCCTGGGCCTGTGTGTACAGGCCCTAGACGAAAGAACATGGAATGAAAGCAATGGACAAGCAACACGAAGACGACAAGCGCGGCGCCCCGCCGGACGAGGCCGCCGACCAGCCGCGCGACGAGGCGCGGCGCAAGCTGATGGTGCGCGGCGGCGTGGTCGCCGGCGGCATGGCGGCGTTCGCGGCCGGCTACGGCGAAACCGTGGTCCGGGCCGTGAAGGGCCTGGCGCAAGGCACGGCGGGCGTGCCCACGGCGCATGCCGTGCGCGGCAACTCGCTGACGCCGGAATTCCGCATCGATCCCTTGACCGGCGTGCTCAGCGCTCAGCCGGGCCAGACGGTCAGCCCCTCCAGCTGCCTGGGCTGCTGGACCCAGTGCGGCGTGCGCCTGCGCGTGGACACGAAGGAAAACCGCATCCTGCGCGTGGCCGGCAACCCCTACCACCCGCTGGCCACGACCCGGCCGGCCGCCATGGAGGCGCCGGTGCGCGAGGTCTATGCGCAATTGGGCGGCGACAACGGCCTGGAAGGACGCGCCACGTCCTGTGCGCGCGGCTCGGCCATGCTGGAACAGATGAACAGCCCGTTCCGCGTGTTGCAGCCGCTCAAGCGCGTGGGCAAGCGCGGCGAGGGCAAGTGGCAGACCATCTCGTTCGAACAGCTGGTGCAGGAGGTCTGCGAAGGCGGCGACCTGTTCGGCGAAGGCCAGGTGGATGGGCTGCGCGCCATCTTCGACCGCGAAACGCCGCTGGACCCGCAGAACCCCGAGTACGGCGCCAAGGTCAACCAGTTCCTGTTCACTGACGCGTCCAACGAAGGGCGCACGCCGCTGATCCAGCGCTTTGCCGGGCAATCGTTCGGCACGGTCAACTTCAGCAACCACGGTTCCTATTGCGGCCAGAGCTTCCGCGTGGGCGCAGGCGCCGCGCTGGGCGACCTGAAAGGCATGCCGCATGGCAAGCCGGACTGGGACAACGCGCGCTTTGGCCTGTTCATCGGCGCAGCGCCGGCGCAAGCCGGCAACCCGTTCCAGCGCCAGGCCCGTCAACTGGCCGAGGCCCGTGTGCGGCCGCAAGAGACCGGCTTCACGTATGTGGTCGTGTCGCCCATGCTGCCGGCCTCGTCCAGCCTGTCGGCCGGATCGGGCAATGAATGGGTGCCGGTCAATCCGGCCGGCGACCTGGGCCTGGCCATGGGCCTGATCCGCTGGATCCTGGACCACGAACGCTACGATGCCCGCGCGCTGGCGCAGCCCGGCCCGGAGGCGATGAAGTCCGCGGGCGAGGCTGCCTGGACCAACGCCACCCATCTGGTGGTGGCCGAGCCCGGCCATCCGCGCTTGGGCAGCTTCCTGCGCGGCGCCGACCTGGGCTGGGCGCGCCCGGCCGATGCCGGCGAGAAGTGGGAAGATGTGTACGTCGTGCGCCTGGAAGACGGCACGCTGGCGCCGCACACCACGGCCGCGCCCGCCACGCTGTTCGTGGACGACACGGTGGCCGCGCCCGGCATGGACGGTGCGCCGGAAGCGCTGCGCGTGCGCAGTTCGCTGTCGCTGCTGCGCGAGGAAGCGCGCCGCAAGACGCTGGACGAATACGCGGAACTGAGCGGCGTGCCCGCCGCCAAGATCGCGTCGCTGGCCGAGCGCTTCACCAGCTACGGCAAGCGCGCCGTGGCCGACGCGCATGGCGGCACCATGAGCGGCTCGGGCTTCTATACGGCCTATGCCATCGCCATGCTGAACACGCTGGTGGGCAACCTCAACGTCGAGGGCGGCCTGGTGCTGGATGCCGGTCCGTTCCCGCCCTACGGGCAAGGGCCGCGCTACAACATCGCGGGCTTTGCCAACCGCGCCACGCCCAAGGGCGTGGGCCTGTCGCGCAACCGCTTTCCGTACGAGAAGTCCAGCGAGTTCAAGCGCAAGAAAGCCGCCGGTCAGCCGGCCTATCCGGCCGCCGCACCCTGGTATCCGGCCACCGGTGGGCTCAGCTCGGAAATGCTGGCGTCCGCGCTGGCGGGCTATCCCTACCATGCCAAGGTCTGGTTCAACCACATGAGCAACCCGATCTACGGCATCGCCGGCTTGAAGAGCGTCATCATCGACAAGATGAAGGATCCGCGCCTCCTGCCGCTGTCGGTATCGATCAACCCCTTCATCAACGAGACCAACGCGCTGGCCGACTACATCGTGCCGGACACGGTGACCTACGAAAGCTGGGGCGTCTCGGCGCCCTGGGCGGACGTGGTCGCCAAGGCGTCCACCGTGCGCTGGCCGGCCGTGCAGCCGCGCGTGGCGCGAACCGCCACGGACGAGCCGGTCTGCCTGGAAACCTTCCTGATCGCTTGCGCCAAGCGGCTGGGCATGCCGGGCTTCGGCGCGGGCGCCATCACGGACAAGGACGGCGCCAAGTACGCGCTGGACACGCCGGAGGACTTCTTCCTGCGCGGCATGGCCAACATCGCCTTCGCGGCCGGCAAGCCCGTGCCGGAGGCCAGCGACGACGACATGGTGCTCACCGGCGTGGACCGCTACGGCGCGCTGTTGCAGCAGAAACTCAAGCCGGGCGAATGGCGCCAGGTCGCCATGGTGATGAGCCGTGGCGGGCGCTTCGACAAGATGCAGGACGCCTGGGTGGAAGGCGGCGGGAGGCGCCAGACGCGCGCCGCCTATGCCAAGCCGCTGCAGGTCTGGAGCGAGGAACTGGCGGGCTTTCGCCATTCCATGACGGGCGAGCGCTACAGCGGCTGTCCGACCTGGTACCCGACGCGGCTGGCCGACGGCAGCGACATGCGGGCGCAATACACGCGGCAGGACTGGCCCTTCCTGCTCAGCTCATTCAAGTCGAACCTGATGAGCTCCATGTCCATCGGTGTGAACCGTTTGCGCCAGGTGCATCCGCACAACCCCGTGTCGATCAACCGCCAGGACGGCGAGCGCCTGGGCATCCGCAACGGCGACGCGGTGCGCATCGTGACGCCGGGTGGCGCGGTGACCGGGTTGGCGCTGCTGCGCGACGGCATCCAGCCGGGCGCGGTGGGCATCGAGCACGGCTACGGCCATACCGAGCTGGGCGCGCGCGCCCACGCGGTGGATGGCAAGCCCATGCCGCACGACCCGGCGCTGGCCGCGGGCGTGAACCTGAACGACCTGGGGTTCGGCGACGCCACGCGCGGCGAGCATGCCAACGTCTGGATCGATTGGGTGTCCGGCGCGGCGGTGCGCCAGGGGCTGCCGGCGCGGATCGAGCGGGTTTGAACGCGGGGCCGGTACCTTGCGCCTCAGGGCACGACGGTATCGGCCACCAGCTCCAGTCCGTCGGCGTGGATGCCGATGCCGGGCAGCGCGCCGCCCAGGTCGCCTGGCCGGGCGGCCGCCGTGCCGGACTTGCTGACGCGGATTTCCACCCGCACTTTGCTGGCGCGCGACAAGGTCGCGTCCGGCGACATGGCGCTGCTGTCGTCCAGCACGAAATCCCGCGGCAGGTCGGAGACCTGCATGCGCAGGATGGCCAGCGGCATGCGCGAACCTTCCTCGGGACGCGCCAGGATGAACACGGTATCGGAGGGCTGGACCCGGCCGCGCAGCGCATCGGCGATGCTGGCGCGTCCGCTGATGCGGGCGGCGGAAGCGGCGGCCGCGGGCGCCGCGCCAGTGGCGGGGGGCGAGGATGCCGCAGAGGGCGCCGCTGCGGGGGGCGCGGGCGTGGCCGCCATGTTGCGCGCCTGCGCGATGTTGGACTGGATCTGCCGCGCGGCTTCCGAGTCCGGCGGCAACAGGGCTTGCAGGCGCTCCCAATGCGCCAGCGCCTCCGCCGCGTCGCCGCGGCGCAAGGCCATCATGCCGGCCAGGGCCAGGGCCTTGGGCTGGTCCGGCTGCGCGGCCAGGGCCTGCGCCACCGCCGCGATGGAGGCGGCGTCGGGCGTGCCCTGGTTGGCCGATAGCAATGCGTCGGCCAGATCGGCCAGCACCGTGGGTTGACCCGGCACTAGCCGCAATACCTGCTGATAAGCGGCCACCGCATCGGCATAGCGCCCCAGGGTTTCGTACGAACGCGCCAGCATGTACCAGCCGTCGGCATCGTCTGGCGCCGCGCGCAGCCGCTGGGCCAGCGCATTGATGGCCAGCGTCATGTCATTGCCGGTGTCGGCCGCGTGCGGTTCGGCGGGCTGGCCCGCGTTGGCGGTGGCCGCCGCGCGCGGGTTGCCCAGCTGGCCGTAGAGCAGCACGGCCGCCACCGGGATCAGCACGGTCAGCAGGCAGGCGGCCATGATCCCCGCGCGCTGCCCGGCCCAGGGCGCGCCGCGGCCGCGCCGCAAATCCAGGTCCTGCAGCAGGTCGCGCTGCAACTCTTCTTCCGCGCGCATGCCTGCGGCGGCGGTCAGGCTGCCGTTGTCCAGGTCGCGGCGTAATTGTTCGCGCTGCGCCAGATAAAAGGCGCGCACATTGGCCTCGGACGCGGGCGGTTCGGTGGGCGCGCGCCGCAGCAGGGGCGGGATCAGGCAGAGCAGCGTCGCCAGCAGCAGGAGCACCACGATGATCCAGAGAGTGGTCATGAGCCGGTATCCAGGAAGCGCGCCGCGCGCGCGCGTTCGTCGGCGGTCAGGGGCGCGCGCGCGCCGGCGCGGCGCTTCAAGGTGCGCACCAGCACCACGAAGCCCAGCGCCAGCAGCGCGAACGGTCCCAGCCACAGCAGCCAGGTGATGGGCTTGAAGGGCGGGTCGTAGCGCACGAAGTCGCCATAGCGCTCTTCGAAGAAGCGCATGATCTGCGCATCGCTGCGGCCTTCGGTCAACTGGTCTCGGATCAGCTTGCGCATGTCCTGGGCCAATGGCGCGTTCGACTCGGCCAGGGTCTGGTTCTGGCACACCAGGCAGCGCAGTCCATGGGCCAGCTTGTCGGCGCGTTGTTCCAGGACAGGCGGCAAGGGTTGCGCGGGGCCGGCATGAACCTGGGCGCGCGCGGCTGCCGTCAAGGCCAGCGCCAGCAGCAGGGCGCGCAGGCCGGCCCACGCCAGGCCGCGAGGCAGGGTAGGCAGCCGCTTCATCGCAGTGCCTCGATGGCGGGCTGGATCCGGTTGCGCCAGATCTCGGGCGTGATCAGGCCCAACTGCTTGTAGCGGATGCGGCCGTCGCGGTCGATCACGAAGGTCTCGGGCACGCCGTACACGCCATATTCGATGCCGACGCGGCCGTCGATGTCGCTGGCGGACGCGATGTAGGGATTGCCGTTGCGCGCCAGCCAGGCTTCGGCCTCTTCGGGCTTGTCCTTGTAGTTCAAGCCGTACAGCGGAATGCCGTGGCGCTGGGCTGCCTCGCGCAAGACGGGCAGTTCTTCTTTGCACGGTCCGCACCAGGATGCCCAGACGTTCAGCAGCCAGACCTGGCCGCGCAGCGATTGCACTTCCAGCTTCTTGCCGGGGGCCAGCAGCACTGGCAGGCCGATGGCGGGCGCGGGCTTGTCTATCATGGCCGATGGGACTGCGCGCGGATCGCGCGACAGGCCCATCGCCAGGAACACGGCCATCGCCAGGAAGGCCGCCAGCGGCACCAGGTAGCGCAGCATCAGGCGCCCTCCCGCGTGGCGCGCGCGGCGCCGGGCATGGCCGGCTGCGGCGCACGCGCGGGTTCCTGCGCGCGGCGGTAGCGTTTGTCGCCGGCCGCCAGCAGGCCGCCCAGCGCCATCAGGATGCAGCCCGTCCAGATCCAGGTCATGAAGGGCTTGACCTGCAGGCGCACCGTCCACGCCTTGTCGCCCACCGGTTCGCCCAGCGCCACGAACAGGTCGCGGGTGAAGCCGCTGTCGATGTCGGCCTGGCTCAGCGCCATGTCCTGCACCGTGTAGAGGCGCTTTTCCGGATACAGCGTAAGCACCGGCTTGCCGTCGCGGGTTACCGGGAACACGGCGCGCTGTGCGCTGTAGTTCGGCCCGGCGGCGGGGGCGATGCTGGCGAAGGTGAAGGCGTAGCCGCCGGCTTCCTGGGTCGCGCCCAGTTCCATCCGCAGCTCCTGTTTGACCTCATAGCCATTGGCCAGCGTGACCCCGGCGATGAAGACACCCATGCCTGCGTGCGCCAGCAGCATGCCGTACCAGGAGCGCGGCTGACGGCCCAGCCGGCGCAGCCACTGGCCGTCGCCATCCGTTAGGCGCTGCCATGCGTGCGTCACGGCGCTGGCGACCGACCACGCCGCCAGCCACAGGCCCAGCATCACCATGGGCGAGCCCAGCCGCGCCGGACCCGGCATGGCCAGCGGCAGCAGCACGGCCGTGGCCACGCTGACCGCGAAGGCGATGCGCAGGCGGCGGCCCAGGTCGGGCAGCTCGGCCTGCTTCCAGCGCGCCACCGGACCGACGCCCATCAGGAAGATGGCCGGCGTCATCAGCGGCACGAACACGGCTTCGAAATAGGGCGGGCCGATGGAGATCTTGCCCCACTCCAGCACGTCGAGCACCACCGGGTAGAGCGTGCCCAGCAGCACCGAGCCCGCCGCCACCGTCAGCACCACATTGTTGGACAGCAGCAGGGACTCGCGCGACAGCAGCGAAAAGCCTCCGCCCAGCCCCACTGTGGGCGCGCGCCACGCATACAGGGCCAGCGATCCGCCCACGATCACCAGCATGAATGCCAGTATGTACAGGCCGCGCCCCGGATCCACCGCGAAGGCGTGGACGGAAGTCAGCACACCCGATCGCACCAGGAACGTGCCCAGGATGCTGAGCGAAAACGTGCAGATCGCCAGCAGCACCGTCCAGCTGCGGAAGGCGCCGCGCCTCTCGGTCACGATCAGGGAATGGATCAGCGCGGTGCCCGCCAGCCAGGGCATGAAGGAGGCGTTCTCGACCGGGTCCCAGAACCACCAGCCGCCCCAGCCCAGCACGTAATAGGCCCAAGCGCTGCCCAAGAGGATGCCTATGGTCAGGAAGGTCCAGGCCGCCAGCGTCCAGGGGCGCACCCAGCGCGCCCACATGGCGTCCAGTTCGCCCGACAGCAGCGCCGCGATGGCGAAGGCGAAGGCCACCGAAAAGCCTACGTAGCCCATATACAGCATGGGCGGATGCACGATCATGCCCGGATCCTGCAACAGCGGATTCAGGTCGCGCCCGGCCATGGCCGGCGGCATCAGGCGCTCGAAGGGATTGGACAGGAACAGCAGGAACAGCAGGAAGCCCACGCTGATCCAGCCCATTACCGCGAGCACGCGGCCGACGAAGGGCAGGGGCAGGCGGCGGCTGCACAGCGCCACGGCCAGCGTCCACGCAGTCAACAGATACAGCCACAGCAGCAGCGACCCTTCATGTCCGCCCCAGACCGCCGCAAAGCGGTAGGCGGCGGGCAGGTCCGCATGCGAATTGGCGGCCACGTACAGCACGGAAAAATCGTTGTCCACGAAGGCCCACGCCAGGCAGCTGATGGCCACGGTGGTCAGGGCGAACTGGCCGAAGGCGGCGGGCCGCGCCACCCGCAGGCCGGCCTGCCAGCCGGTGGCGGCGCCCACCAGCGGCAGCACGCCCTGCGCCAGCGCCACCAGCAGCGCCAGGATCAGGCTGAACAAGCCTATCTCGGGAATCATTGCGCCTCCGCGCGCATGGTGTTGGCCCCGGCGCCCGCGCGCTTGAGCGCGTCGGCGGCCTCGGGCGGCATGTAGTTTTCGTCGTGCTTGGCCAGCACCTCGGTGGCGCGGAACACGCCGTCCGGTCCCAGCTTGCCGGCGACCACCACGCCCTTGCCCTCGCGGAACAGGTCGGGCAGCAGGCCCTGGTAGGTCACCGGCACGGTGTGCGCGGTGTCCGTCACCACGAAGCGCAGCGTCAGGCCGTCGGGCTCGCGGCGCAGCGACCCTTGCTCCACCAGGCCGCCGACGCGGAAGCTGCCGTTGGCGGGCGCTTCCTTGGCGACAACCTGCGTGGGACTGAAGAAGAACACCAGGTTGGATTGCAGGGCGTTGAGCACCAGCGCGGCGGCCGCGGCCAGCAGGCCCAGGCCGCCAACGATGGCCAGCGCGCGGCGCTTGCGCGGGCTCATGGCGCAGTCCCGTCCACGCGAGCGGCATCCTGCGCCGCGCGCCGGGCGCGGCTACGCCGCCATAACACCAACGTTTCCAGGCCGATCAGCGCCAGCGTCACGCCATACGCGCCCAGCAGGTAGGGGCTGTGGCCTTGCAGCGAGAACAGCGCTTGCCAGCTCATGCCGCCTCCCGCCGCGTCCGGTCCGTCCGGACCGCGCCCGGCTCGCGTTCGGCAATGATGCCGCGCACACGCGCCAGCGCAGCCGCCGCGCTGTAGAGCCAGAACGCCGCCACCATCAGCAGCATCGCGGTCACCATGATGTGGGCCATGCTGGGCGCGGTGGTGAGGTTGATCGACGCGCCCTGATGCAGCGTGCTCCACCAGCGCACCGAGAAATAGATGATGGGCACGTTGATCACGCCCGCCAGCACCAGGATGGCGCCGCCGCGGTCGGCCCGCTGCGCATCATCGTCGGCGGCCGCCTGCAAGGCCATGAAGCCCAGGTACAGGAACAGCAGTATCAGTTCGGAGGTGAGCCTGGCGTCCCATACCCACCAGGCGCCCCAGGTCGGCTTGCCCCACAGTGCGCCGGTCCACAGGGTCAGGAAGGTGAAGAGCGCGCCGGTGGGGGCCAGCGCCCGCATCATCATGAACGACAGGCGGGTATTGAAGATCAGCCCCAGCGCGGCGTACAGCGCCATGACCAGGTACAGGAACATCGACATCCAGGCCGCGCCGACGTGGATGAAGAGGATGCGGTAGACCTCGCCCTGCTGGCTGTCGGTGGGGGCGACCGCCAGCCCAACGTACAGGCCCGCGGCCGCGAACAGCGCGGCGCCCAACGCCAGCCACGGAATCATGCGGCCGGCCAGCGGATAGAAGGCGGCGGGCGAGGCGTACCGCAGCCAGCCCGCGCCCGTTGCGGCGGCGGAGGGATACGCGTTGAGGGCAGGGTGCTTGTGCATGGCGTCCTCAGTCCAGCGCCACGCGCAGCGCCGCCGAGGCGCTCCAGGGGCATAACAGGATGGCCAGACACAGGCATGCGCCCAGCAGCGACAATTGCGGTCCGGCGCCCATGCCGGCATGCGAGGCCGACACCGCGCCCGCGCCAAAGATCAGCACCGGCACGTACAGCGGCAGCACCAGCAGCGGCAGCAGGGCGCCGCCGCGCAGGCCCAGCGTCAGCGCCGCGCCCAGCCCGCCCACCAGCGCCAGCGTGGGCGTGCCCAGCAGCAGCGACAGGACCAGGATGCCGATGGCCTGCGGCGACAGGCCGAACTGCAGCGCCAGCACCGGACTGGCCAGAATCAGGGGCAGGCAGCTGCTGAACCAGTGCGCCGCCAGCTTGGCGCCCACCAGCAGCGGCAGCGGATACGGCGACACCAGCAGCTGTTCCAGCGCGCCGTTGTCGTAGTCCTGGGCGAAGGGCCGGTTCAGCGTCAGCAGGATGCCCAAGAGGGCGCAGACCCACAGCACGCCCGGTCCGATGGCCAGAAGCAGCGCGGGGTCGGGGCCGACCGCCAGGGGGAACAGCGTGCCGGCCACGATGAAGAACAAGGTGGCGCCCAGCGTGTCCGCGGGCCGTCTCCAGGCCAGGCGGATTTCACGCAATGCCAACTGCGACAGCGTAGCCAGCATCCGCGTAGTCATCCATGTTCAGGGTTTGGGTATGAGCGGCAGCGGTGCCGGGTTCGCGGTGCGAGGCGAGCACGGCGCCGCCGCCGGCCGCGAGGTGGGCTTCCAGCGCCAGGCGCAGCTGCTCCAGGCTGGGCGCGTCCAGGCCGGCGTCGGGTTCATCCAGCAGCCACAGCGGCTTGGCGCCGAGCACGACCGCCGCCAACGCCAGCCGCCTGCCCTGTCCCTGGGACAGGCGCTGGGCAGGCATGTCGGCGCAGGATTCCAGGCGCCATGCGCGCAAGGTGTCCGATAAGCGCGCTTCCGCCTGCGGCGTGCCGGCGACGTGCAGGGCGTAGCGCAGGTTCTCGGCGGCGCTTAGTTCGCCGCACAGGCCGTTGCCGTGTCCCAGGTAGGCCATGCAGGCGCGGTAGCCGGCGGCGTCGCGGCGCGCATCGCCGCCGCGCCACAGCACGCTGCCGGCCAGCGGCCGAAGCAGGCCGGCCAACATGCGCAGCAGGCTGGTCTTGCCGCTGCCGTTGGCGCCGCGCACGTGCAGCAGCTGACCGCCATGCAGCTCGAAATCCACTGGCGCGCCATAGCCGCGGCGGCTGGCCAGGCCGCGCGCGCAAAGCATGGGCGGCGGCGCGTCAGCGGGCCGCATGCGCCACTTCCTTGGCCGGGCCTGCCGGCTCCGGCGCCATGGAGGTCGGACCCGGCCCCATGTTGGGCAGCTTGTGGGCGATGCCCTTGTGGCAGTCGATGCAGGTCTTGCTCTTGTCGGCCAGATAGGTGGAATGCATGTTCTGCGCGCGCGGGCTCTGGCGCGTGAAGTCCATGTACTCGTAGTTGTGGCAGTTGCGGCATTCCAGCGAATCGTTGGCCTTGAAGCGCGCCCATTCGTGCTGGGCCAGCTCCAGGCGCTTTTCCACGAACTTCTCGCGCGTGTCGATGGTGCCGAAGATCTTGCCCCACACTTCCTTGGACGCCTGCATCTTGCGCGCGATCTTGTCGGTCCAGTTGTGCGGCACGTGGCAGTCCGAGCACAGCGCCCGCACGCCGGAGCGGTTGGTGAAGTGGATGGTGCCTTTCAACTCGGCGTACACGTTGTCGCGCATTTCGTGGCAGCCGGTGCAGAACTTCTCGGTATTGGTGAGTTCCATGGCGGTGTTGAAGGCGCCCCAGAACAGGATGCCGCCGATGAACCCGCCGACCGTCAGGAAGCCCAGGCTGAAATGCACGCTGGGCCGTCGGATGATGTTCCAGTAGCGCTTGATGAGTCCGAGCATGGCTGCCTCCGGTCGCTTACTTCTTGGCGGGCGCCGGGGCGGTCAGGCGCTTGAGGATCACATCGATGTCCTGATAGTTATTGGACACCAGAGGCTTGGCCTCGGTCTGCGGCACGTGGCACTGCACACAGAAATAGCGGCGCGGCGAGACTTCCGCCAGCACGTTGCTGTCGCGGTCCATGTAGTGGGTCACGCTCAGCGGCGGGGCCTGGGTTTCCTCGGTGTTCACTCGGGCATGACAGGCCAGGCAGCGGTTGAAGTCCTTGTCGACCTGGTAGCCGTCGATCTTGTGCGGAATGGTGGGCGGCTGCATGGAATACGTGCGCATGCGCCGGATGTCCTTGTTTTCGACGGGGCTGATGAGCGGCGGATCGGCTTCCTGCGCGATCGGGGTGGGGCCGCGCATCGGGTCTTCGACCTCCAGCGGCGGCGCCGCCCAGGCGGCCGAACCGAGGATAACGCATGTCGCGAGAGTCAGGGCGCGTAGGTTCATGGCTGTCTCCGGTTCGCCTTTCAGACCTTGACGATCTTGACCGCGCACTTCTTGAAGTCGGTCTGGAACGAGATCGGGTCGGTGGCGTCCAGCGTGACCTTGTTGATCAACTGGCCAGCGTCGAACCAGGGCACGAAGACCAGGCCGCGCGGCGGTTTGTCGCGGCCGCGGGTTTCCAGGCGCGTGCGCATCTTGCCGCGCCGCGACACGACCTCCACCTCGACGCCGCGTCGCAGGCCCATTTCCTGGGCGTCATCGGGGTGCATGAAACAGACCGCGTTGGGGAAGGCCCGGTATAGCTCCGGCACCCGCCGCGTCATCGAGCCGGAATGCCAGTGCTCCAGCACGCGTCCGGTGGACAGCCAGAACGGGTATTCCTTGTCCGGCGATTCGGCGGGCGGTTCATAGGGCAGGGCGTAGATCACCGCGCGGCCGTCCGCATTGCCGTAGAACTCGAAGCCGGCTCCTGGTTTGACGTAGGGGTCGCTGCCTTCGCGGTAGCGCCACAGCGTTTCCTTGCCCTTGACCACGGGCCAGCGCAGGCCGCGCACTTCATGGTAAGTGTCGAACGGCGCCAGGTCGTGTCCATGGCCGCGCCCGAACTCGGCGTATTCCTCGAACAGTCCCTTCTGCGCATAAAAGCCGAAAGCCTCGGCTTCCTGGTTGGCGTAGTCCTTGTCGCGTTCCGTGTTCGGATAGCGGTTGACCTTGCCGTTGGCGAACAGCACGTCGAACAGCGTCTTGCCCCGGTATTCGGGTTTCTTGGCCAGCAGGTCGGCGGGCCAGACGTCCTCGACCTTGAAGCGTTTGGAGAACTCCATCAGCTGCCACAGATCGGAGCGCGCGTCGCCCGGCGCGTTGACCAGCTGGTGCCAGAACTGGGTGCGGCGTTCCGCGTTGCCGTAGGCGCCTTCCTTTTCGACCCACATGGCGGCCGGCAGGATCAGGTCGGCCGAAATGGTGGTGACGGTGGGGTAGGCGTCCGACACCACGATGAAGTTGTCGGGGTTGCGGTAGCCGGGCAGGCCTTCGTTCATCAGGTTGGCCGCGGCCTGCATGTTGTTGTTGACCATCACCCAGTAGGCGTTGATCTTGCCGTCCTTGAGCATGCGGTTCTGCAGGACCGCATGCGCGCCCACCTTGCTGGGGATGGTGCCGTCGGGCAGCTGCCAGATTTCCTCGGCGTGCGCGCGGTGCTTGGGATTGGTCACGACCAGGTCGGCCGGCAGGCGGTGCGAAAAGGTGCCCACCTCGCGGGCGGTGCCACAGGCCGAGGGCTGTCCGGTCAGCGAGAACGGGCTGTTGCCCGGCGTGGAGATCTTGCCGGTCAGCAGATGGATGTTGTAGACCATGTTGTTGGCCCACACGCCGCGGGTGTGCTGATTGAAACCCATGGTCCAGAAGGACGTTACGCGCACCTTCGGGTCGGCATAGAGTTCGGCCAGCTCTTCCAGCTGCTTCTTGGGCAGGCCGCTCAGCTTGGCGGTGTAGTCCAGGTCGTACTTGGAGACGAACTTGGCGAAATCGTCGAACGTGATGGGCTTGGAACCGCCGGCGTCGCCCGCGTTCTTGGCCGCCTTCTGCAGGGGATGGTCGGGCCGCAAGCCATAGCCGATGTCGGCATTGCCTTCGCGGAAGGTCGTGTGCTTGTCCACGAAATCCCGGTTCACGCGCTTGGTCTGGATGATGTGGTTGGCGATGTAGTTCAGGATCGCCAGGTCCGTCTGCGGCGTGAAGGTCAGCGCAATGTCGGCCAGCTCGTACGAGCGGTGCTCGAAGGTGGACAGCACGACCACACGGGTCTTGGGCGCGGACAGACGGCGGTCGGTCACGCGGGTCCACAGGATGGGGTGCATCTCCGCCATGTTGGAGCCCCACAGCACGAAGGCATCGGCGTTCTCGATGTCGTCGTAACAGCCCATGGGCTCGTCGGCGCCGAAGGTGCGCATGAAGCCCACCGCGGCCGAGGCCATGCAGTGGCGCGCGTTCGGGTCCAGGTTATTGCTGCGAAAGCCCGCCTTCATGAGCTTGAGCGCGGCGTAGCCTTCCCAGACCGTCCATTGGCCGGAGCCGAACATGCCCACGGCCTCCGGTCCCTTGTCCTTCAGTACCCGCTTGAACTGCTCGGCCATGACGTCGAAGGCCTGGTCCCAGGACACCGGCGCAAATTCGCCGTCCTTGGCGTATTTGCCGTCCTTCATGCGCAAGAGCGGCGTGGTCAGCCGGTCGTTGCCGTACATGATCTTGGACAGGAAATAGCCCTTGACGCAGTTCAGGCCCTTGTTCACCTCGGCGTTGAAATCGCCGTGCGTGGCCACGACCTGGTTGTCCTTCACGGCGACGTTCACGCCGCAGCCGGTCCCGCAGAACCTACAGGGCGCCTTGGACCACTTGAGCTTGGCGGCCTCGGATTCGGTGACGATGTTCTGCGTATAGCCGACGATGGGGATGCCGGCCACCGTCGCGGCCGCGGCAGCGGCGGATTGCTTGATGAAGTCTCTACGAGCCATTGCCATCGTCAATCTCCTCGTTCATCGCGTCCAGCGTATCGGCGTGCTGGTAGACCAGCGCCGAAGCCAGCACGCCATCCAGGCGCTGGATCTCGGAGATCCGGGCCATCATGTCGTCGGTGGAGGGGGCTTCCAGGGTGACCACCAGTTTGCCGGTGTCGGAAGCGCCATGGATTTCCGCCCCGGCAATTGCAAGAATCGCCTGGCGGACGTCGGGCAAGCGGCGCGGGGCGGCGTGCACCACCATGCTGGCGATGTGCAGCTCTGGCGGCGCCGCAGGCGGCGCGGAGTGGGGGAGCGCGGACATGGGAGGGGTTCCGTCGCGTTGCATCAGCTGCCGGGAGGGCCGGCGAGCAGCTGATAGAACCAGACGAGGAAACCGTAGCCCGCCACGATGATGACCGACAGGACGGGGGCCATGACAGCCGTCAGGAACAGGAAACTTCGTAGCTCCTGAGGCTTGGTGTAGCCATCGGACTCGTTTTGCACACAGCACCTCACTACGACAGTTGGGGCATTGCGTTTAACGTGCGGATATCGAAGCTTTTAGCAGATGGTTTTGAAGGGCGTCAATGTTGCACCACGGCGTAACAATGTACGCATGGCGCTGTATAGCGAAATGCAAAACGGCGATTCAAGCCGCGGGCGAAAGCAGCGCCGGGATGTCCCGCTTCAACAGTTCGAGAACCGCCCGCACGCGCAACGGCAACGGCCGTAGAGGCGGAATCAGAGCGTTGAGCGGAAGAGGCGGAACGTGATAGCCATCCAGCACTTCCACCAGGTGTCCTTGCGCCAGAGCCCGGGCGCAAGCAGGATGTTGCAGGATGCCGACGCCGGCGCCCGAGAGGATCAGGTCGTACATGGGGCGCCAGTGACTGACCGTCATAACGGTATTGATGCGCGTCTGGACCGCCGGCCCATTCTCATGCATCAGCGGCACCTGATCGTTCGCGAAAACGGCCTTCAAGCGGATGAACGCATGGCGGGCCAGCTCCATCGGGGTTGCCAGCGGACCGTGGGCCGCCAGATAAGAGGGGGCGACGACCAGCTTGCGGCCCACCCAGCCGAGCGGGAAAGCGATATAACCCCCGTTTTCGTTGAGGCGGCCCAACCGCAGCGAAATGTCGACGCCTTCGATGACCGGGTCGACAATGGCGTCGCTCAGCGTGAAATCTATGTGCAGATCAGGATGGGCGGTGCGCACATTCATCAGCGCTTTCGGAACGACGATCTCCCCCAGACATTGCGGCGCCGCCAGCCTGAGGCTTCCTTGTATCTTCTGATTGCTTAATGTTACTGAATTTATTGTTGTTTCGGCCGTGTCCAGCAAGTGCTTGCCCTGTTCGTAGAAAGTGCGCCCCTCAGCGGTACAGGTCAATTTGCGTGAACTACGCACCAGCAGGCGGGCGCTGAGGAAACGCTCCAGCTTGTCGATGCGTTCGCTTACCGCCGGCTGGCTCATGTCGAGATCGCGCGCCGCGCCGGAGATCGTTCCGCGTTCCACCACGCGGAGAAAAATGCGTATTGTCGCCAGCAAATCCATCGAACCGCTCCTCATGAAACCCATGCCGACCCTAGGACGGATGAGCGGTCCATTTGTTTAGCAGCACTGCACCGGGCATCTGAACCCCTGTTTGTTACATGTTTGTGACGGGTTGGCATAGGTGGTCCGGCCGATACGTCGCATAGGCTCGAGTGCAATTTGCGATTGCAATCGCGCGCCGTAGCCTTGGTCCCAATGCATCACCCGATGCAGTCGCTGCGGGACTCCTCCGCCGGCAAGCGAGGCGTCCCGCGTTAGTCACGGCGCGTTTCCTTTTCCATCTCCATCAACAGATCGACCGCTTGCATGGCGCAGTTGAGAGCCTGGCTTCGGCCAGAGCGCCTGCGTAGCGGGGTGGCGAAAGTCGCTGCAGCGTGTTCCCGGTGCCATCAGAGTCGCAGGGAATGGTTGCGCAGACGAGAAGTTCCCTAGAGTTTTTGAACTGGAGCACCCATTCATGAACAAGATACTCAGGAACGTTTGGATCGATGCGGACGAAGACACGGCGGGAGGCCGGCAACCCATTCGGAAGCGCCTGAAGCTGAACATGCGGCTGGATATCGCAGCGGGGCTCGCGATACTTGCCGGTTTGGCGGGTACGGGTCCGCAGGTTCATGCATCAACGTACAACCCGAATGGTTGCGCTTCTCCCAAAGGGACGGGGCCCGACGGCATAGCCTATCCTGCAGGTAAGAATCCGAACGATGGGTCCGGCCTGTGGTCCAACGTGATCGGATGCGATGCCGATGGCGGCAAATACACCGGCGTGCAGGTCCTGGGCTTTCAAGCGACCGCGACGGGCAATGCCGCAACTGCCCTGGGGTTTGCGGCTACGGCGGCAATCCGCAGCACCGCAGTAGGCATGCAGGCCGGAGCCCTTGCCCTGGGTTCGACCGCTCTTGGTCAATGGGCGCGCGCCACGGCCGTCGGCAGCGTCGCCATCGGCGGTAATGACTCATCCAATACGGCGGCGGCGGGCGCGCAGGCTTCGGGGCTCAACGCCGTCGCGGTCGCAGGAGAGTCGCGTGCCCTGGGAGCGGATTCCGTTGCGATAGGCACGCGTGCGCAGGCGCGGCGCGATGGCGATGTGGCCCTCGGCATCGGCAGCGTGGCTGACGGCTCCACGGGGAACTTCTCCGCGGTGGCTATCGGCCGCGACAGTTCGGCGATCGGTGAAAACTCGGTGGCGTTGGGCAACGCCAATCGAGCCTCGGGACCTGGAGCCGTCGCGCTGGGCAATAGCTCGGCGGCTGCGGGTGTTGCGGCGTTAGCCGTAGGCAACGATGCCAACGCGCTGGCGGCGCAGAGCATGGCGCTGGGATTCGATTCGGTCGCAACCAACTCGGGCGATGTCGCGCTGGGGGCGGGATCCGCGACTGCGGCCGCCGTCGGCACGTCGAGCGCCGCGATCGCGGGGAGATCCTATTCGTTCGCCGGGTCGACGCCCACCAGCGTGGTCAGCGTGGGCAGTACCGGTGCGGAGCGCTCCATCACGAACGTTGCGGCAGGGAGGCTCGGCGCCCTCAGCACGGATGCCGTCAACGGCTCGCAGCTCAATGCGACGAATCAGGCGGTGAATGCCCTGGGCGACCGCGCGGTGACCTATGACGGCAATGAGGGCGAGCCCAGGAGCCTGGTCACGCTGGAGGGTTCCGCGTCCACGGACGGCGGCGTGACAGGCGGCACCAAGCTTACCAACCTTGCGCGAGGGGCGTTGTCGACTACCAGCACCGATGCGGTGAACGGTGCGCAACTGCACGAGACGAACCAGGATGTGCAGCGCGTGGGCGACCGGGTGACGACCATGGGCGATACGGTGACCAGCATGGGCAATACCATGACGACTCTGGGCGACACGGTGACGAATCTCGGCGATACGGTCACGACCATGGGAGGTACCGTCACGACCTTGGGCGATACGCTCACCAGCCTCGGCGGCTCGTTGGCGAATCTCACCGGGGACACGAGCGCGACGCACACGGATGCCAACGGCCTGGGCATCCGCTATGCGCGGACCAACGAACGCGGGCTGACGCCCAGCGATGCCTACGCGCTGAATCCAGGCAGCACGGCGCTGGGCTACAACGCGCGAGCGACGGCCGACAACGCGCTGGCGTTGGGACGCGAGGCCCAGACCAGCCATGCGGGCAGCGTGGCGCTGG
>MCNF01000191.1_pt1 | contig 18104 bp, 19 predicted proteins | sample 778221 | NCBI WGS metagenome assembly MCNF01 (sample SAMN04296814, study PRJNA304217) | bioreactor metagenome | isolation source: arboretum soil enriched with benzalkonium chloride | place: Turkey | reverse complement strand
GCCTGATGCAGACCTTGCGCTGCCATCGCCGCCCCGTCAGCGGCCAATTGGCGGCCGACCTCGGCGTCAGCATCCGCACGCTATACCGCGACATCGCCACCCTGCAATCGCAGGGCGCCGAGATCGAGGGCGAGCCAGGTGTGGGCTATGTGCTGCGGCCCGGTTTCATGCTGCCGCCGCTGATGTTCAGCACCGAGGAGATCGAGGCGCTGGTGCTGGGCACCCGCTGGGTGGCGGACCGCGCCGACCCCCGGCTGGCGCAGGCCGCGAGCAACGCGCTGGCCAAGATCGGCGCGGTGCTGCCGGCGGAAATGCGCGACGGGCTGGACGCGATCCCGCTGCTGGTCGGCCCCAGCGCGATGCAGGTGGTGGACCGCGTGGACCTGTCGCTGATCCGCCACGCCATACGCTGCGAACAGAAGATCGACATCACCTACCGCGACGACAAGGGCGCCGATTCCGCGCGGGTGATCTGGCCGTTCGCGCTGGGTTTTTTCGACAGCGTGCGCATCGTCATGGCGTGGTGCGAACTGCGCCAGGATTTCCGCCATTTCCGCACCGACCGCATCGCCACGCTGACGCCCGGTGAGCGCTATCCCAAGCGCCGCCATGCGCTGCTGAAGGAGTGGCGCGCGATCGATCGCACGCCCAAGAATTGCGGCTGAAAACGCGGCTGAAAGCTACTGCCAAAAACTGACAGCACCCCTGTCTAAGATGAGCGCGTCAATCACCTGGAGCGCATCATGTCAGACACTAATTTCGTGATTTTCTACGTCGAGAAGCCCGCCGCCAGCGCCGCGTTCTACAGCGCCCTGCTGCAGCGCCCGCCCGTCGAAAGCTCCCCCACGTTTGCCCTGTTCAGGCTGGATTCCGGCCTGATGCTGGGCTTGTGGTCGCGCTATACCGTGGAGCCTGCCGCCGCCGGCCGCGGCGGCGCGACCGAGCTCGCCTTCACCGTACCCGACGCGCAAGCGCTGGACCGCCGCCACCTGGACTGGAGCCTGCGCGGCCTGCCCATCCTGCAGGCGCCCACCGACATGGACTTCGGCCGGACCTTCGTGGCGCTGGACCCCGATGGACACCGGCTGCGCGTGTTCGCGCCGGCGCCGCAGGAACAGGCCGAGCAGCAACCGGCGCCCGCCATGGCCAGCGCTTGAAGCGCGGCCATGGAATACGGGCCTGAGGCGCTGGCCTCGGGCCCGTGGCTGAACCGGGCGCGCTGCAGTATCAGGAACGCTGATCGCGCGGGGTCAGCGCCACGCTTTCGCCGCGGCGGCGGAACAGCAGCTGGTACAGCACGGCCAGCACCAGCAGGAACGGCACACCGAACACCAGCGTCATCTTGAAGACGCTGGTGAAGTAGGTGGTGGCCAGGATGGCCAGCATCGCGCCCGCGCCCAGCAGGGTCAGCACCGGAAAGCCCGGCATGCGGAACGACAGCTTGCCGCCGCCTTCGCGCGCCCAGCGGCGCCGAAAGCAGTAGTGGGTCACGAAGATCATCATCCAGGTGAACAACGCGCCGAACATCGAAATCGCCATCATCAGCGTGAACGAGGTCTCGGGGTACAGCACGTTCAACACCGCCGCGATGGCGATGCCGCTGGTCGACAGCAGCAGCGCGTTCAAGGGCGTGCCGTTGCGGGTCAGTTTGCCGAACGCGGACGGCGCATGGCCGGCGCGCGACAGGCTGAACATCATGCGCGTGGTGATGTACAGCTGGCTGTTCATAGCCGACAGCGCCGCCACCAGCACGATGAAGTTGATGACGCCCGCCGCGCCCGGAATCTCGAGCGCCTGCATCACCTTGACGAAGGGACTGCCGCCCTTGCCGGCCTCGTCCCAGGGCACGATGGCCAGGATCAGCGCCAGCGTCAGCAGGTAGAACACCACCAGCCGGACGATGGTGGCGCGGAACGCCTGCTTGACCGCGCGCTCGGGGTCTTCGGCCTCGCCCGCCGCCACCGCGATCATCTCCACGCTGAGGTAGCTGAAGATCGAGATGACCACGGCGATCCACATGCCCCAGACGCCATTCGGGAAGAACCCGCCGTGCGAGGTGTACAGCGCCGTGCCGTACTGCGGATTGCCCCAGACCACGTAGGCGCCCAGGATGATGAAGGCCACGATGGCGGTGATCTTGATCGTGGAGAACCAGTATTCGACCGTGCCGAAGGTCTTGACGCTCATGGCGTTGATGAAGATCAGCGCCGCCGAGAACAGGCAGACCCACTGCCAGCCGGGCACGTCCGGGAACCAGAATTTCATGTATTCCGCCACGGCCGTGACCTCGGTGCCTACCGCCAGCACCACGCAGGACCAGTACGCATAGCGCACCAGAAAGCCCGCCAGCGGGCCGACGTAGTGCTCGGCATAGGCGCCGAACGAGCCCGAGGTGGAATGCGCCACCGTCATTTCCGCCAGGCATCCCATCAGCAGCAGCGTGATCAGGCCGCCGATGGCGTAGCTGATGATCACGCTGGGTCCGGCAAAGCCGATGGCGAACTTGCTGCCCAGGAACAGGCCCGTGCCGATGGCGCCGCCGATGGCAATCATGCTCATCTGCCCCGACGTCAGCCGCCGCTTCAGGCCTTGCTCGCGTTCGGCGATCTGGCCGAATCCTTTTTGTTGTTGCATTGTCTCCTCCAGGTCCTGCGCTCTCTTTATGGATGTAGGGCCGGTTTGGCCCGCGCAATGGGGTTGTGTTGCGGCGCTCAGGTCACGGCGGCGCGATGCTTGAATTCCGGCTTGTCCCAGGAACGCGTGTCCAGCACGTCCGTCAGGATGTCGACGGCGTCCCAGACGTCGGCATAGCCGAAGTACAGCGGCGTCAGGCCGAAGCGCAGCACCTCGGGCTCGCGGTAGTCGCCGATCACGCCGCGCGCGATCAGCGCCTGCATCACCTCGAAGCCGTTGGGATGGCGGAAGCTGACATGGCTGCCGCGGTCGGCATGCTTGCGCGGCGTCACCAGCGTAAGCGGATGGCCGGCGCAACGTTCTTCGACCAGCGCGATGAACAGGTCGCCCAGGGCCAGCGATTTCTTGCGCACCTCGGCCATGTCGGCGGCATGCGCCACGTCCAGGCCGCATTCCACCAGCGACAGCGACACGATGGGCTGGGTGCCGCACAGATAGCGGCGCACGCCGCCGGCCGGCTCGTAGGCCACGGCCATGTCGAACGGCCGCGTGTGGCCCCACCAGCCGGACAGCGGCTGCCAGAAGTCCTTGGTGTGGCGCGGCGCCACCCAGATGAAGGCGGGCGAACCGGGGCCGCCATTCAGGTATTTATAGGTGCAACCCACGGCGAAGTCGGTGTCGGCGCCGTTCAGGTCCACCGGCACCGCGCCCGCGGCGTGCGCCAGGTCCCAGATGGCCAGCGCGCCGCGCTCATGCGCCAGCGCGGTCACGGCGGCCATGTCGTGCATCTGGCCGCTGCGGTAATTCACGTGCGACAGCAGCATCACCGCCACGGACTCGTCCAGCGCCTTTTCCAGCGGCAGTTCGTCGTCGATCAGGCGCATTTCGTAGCCCTGCTGCAGCAGGTCGATCATGCCCTGGATCATGTAGAGATCGGTGGGGAAGTTGTCGCGCTCGGACAGGATGACGCGGCGCTTGGGGTGCTGGTGCTGCTGGATGCGCAGGGCGGCGGCCAGCGCCTTGAAGATGTTCAGCGAGGTCGTGTCGGTCACGACCAGCTCGCCTTCGCGCGCGCCCAGCAGGCGGCCCAGCTTGTCGCCCAGGCGGGCGGGCAGTTCGAACCAGCCGGCGGTGTTCCAGCTGCGGATCAGGCCCGAGCCCCATTCCTGGCCGATCACGGCGGCGGCGCGGGCGGCGGCGGCCTTGGGCATCACGCCCAAGGAATTGCCGTCCAGGTAGAGGACGCCCGGCGGCAGGTCGAAACGGTCTTTGAGGGGCGCCAGGGGGTCCAGGCGGTCGGCGTTGACGCAGGCGTCGCGGGTGTTCATTTTCTGCTCCAAAGGGCTATATTCTGGATACATACTATCAGCGCGATCGGGCTGATAAATTGCAAAATCAGGCGCGGAATACCCTATGTTTCCGCATTGGATTGCACATAATCAATATTTTCGGAATTTGATTGCACCATGCAGATCGACGCCATAGACCAGCGCATTCTTTACCGGCTGCAGGAAGACGGCCACCTCAGCAACCAGGACCTGGCCGAGCAGGTGGCGCTGTCGCCTTCGGCCTGCCTGCGGCGGGTGCGCGCGCTGGAAGAAAGCGGACTGATCCGCAACTATCGCGCCGTGCTGGACGCGGAAAAGCTGGGTTTCGAGCTGGAGGCCATCGTCCATGTGTCGCTGGACCAGTCGCGTCCGGGCTGGCACGAGGAATTCCTGGCCGGCATCGCCCTGCATGACGAGATCACCGAGGCCAGCATCGTGACGGGCGCCTCCAACTACATCCTGACGGTGTGCACGCGCAATCTGAAGGCGTTCTCGCAGTTCGTCGAAGACAAGCTCAGCAAGATCCCGGGCGTACGGAACCTGTCCTCGCATATCGTCATGCGCAAAGTGAAGAACCGCGGCGGCATGCTGCCGCTGGCAAGCTGGCGCTAGCGTCCCGCTGAAACCCCGCTCAGGCCGGGCTCAGCCTCAGGAAGCCGAACACGGTCACGAAATGGCAGGCCGTGCCGCCCATGACGAACAGGTGCCAGATGCCGTGGGCGTGCGGCCAGCGCTGGTCGTTGGCGTAGAACAGCGTGCCGGCGGTATAGATGGCCGCGCCCGCCAGCAGCCAGGCCAGTCCGGCCGCGGACAAGGCGCCCGCGATCGGCGCGGCGAACATCACGCCCAGCCAGCCCATGGCCAGATACAGCGGCAGGGCCGGCGCCGCGCCGCGCGCCCACCACAGCTCGCGGCTGATGCCGACCGCCGCCAGCACCCAGATCGCCACACCCATGGCCGCGCCCCAGCCATGCTCCACCGGCCCGTAGGCCAGCGGCGTGTAGGTGCCGGCGATCAGCAGGTAGATCGCGCAATGGTCGGCCTTGGCCCACCAGGCCTTGCGGCGGCCGCGCGAACAATGGAACAGCACCGAAGAGGCATAGACGGCAATCATCGACGCGGCGAACACGGCGCAGGCGACGACCTGCCGCGTGTCCACCTTGAGTTCGGCGGCGCGGGCGATCAGGGCGCCCGAAGCGGCCACGGCCAGCGCCAGGCCGGCCAGGTGGGTCGCGCCGTTGAATCGTTCGCCCTTGTACATGCACGCCCTCCGCCCGCCAGCCACGCGCCGGCGCCCCCCATGATGGCGCCCTTGTGTGACAGGCGAAGGTCAGGACGCGCAGCCTTCAGGCGACGAAATCCACCGCCGCCGGATAGCCTTCCAGCGCGCGCGCCGAAAGAATGGCGCGCTGCACGGCGATCGCCATCGCCTCGGCCGCCATCACGCCCAGCAGCATGACGTTGCCCGGCTTGCCGGACGTGCCCGTGCCCAGCGCGAAAATGGTGTCGCCGTCCAGCATGGTGTGGATGGGATTGATGGTGCGGGCCAGGCCATCGTGCGCCATGCCGGCGATCTTCTGCGCCTGCGCCTTGGTGAGCTTGGCGTCGGTGGCAACCAGCCCTATGGTGGTGGCGGTGCCCGGGCGCATGGACTTGGGCAGGTCGCCCGCCAGGATCGCGGCGCGGGTGTCCAGCAGCATCTTGCCGTCCGCGGTGCGCGCGCCGGCCAGGATGCGCCCCGTGGCCGGGTCCACCACGTCGCCCACCGCGTTGACCGCGACGATGGCGCCCACCGTCACGCCCGCCACGGTCAGCGAGGCGCTGCCGATGCCGCCCTTCATGGCGCGCTTGGGGCCGTACAGCTTGCCCACCGTCGCGCCCGCGCCCGCGCCCACGTTGCCCTCCTGCGGCGCGGCGTCCGTGGCCGACTTGCAGGCCTGGTAGCCCGCGGCCGCGTCCGGGCGGATCGAGGCGTCGCCCACGCCCAGGTCGAACAGGATGGCCGAAGGCACGATGGGCACGTGCGCCACGCCCACGTCGAAGCCGATCTTCTTTTCCTCCAGATAGCGCATGACGCCCGAGGCCGCATCCAGGCCGAAGGCGCTGCCGCCGGACAGCACCACGGCATGCACTTTCTCCACCATGTTGACGGGATTGAGCAGGTCGGTCTCGCGCGTGCCCGGCGCCGCGCCGCGCACGTCGACCCCGGCGGTCGCGCCGGCCTCGGCGATGATGACCGTACAGCCCGTGGGCCGGCGCGTATCGGTGTAGTGCCCCACCCGCAAGCCCGCCACCTGCGTGATGCTGCCGCTGCCCGGCATCAGCCGCGTACCGTCCGCGGCCTGGGCGGGCATTGCACTTGCTGCTGCCGCGCCAGCGGCCGCCATCATGAAAGCCCGCCTGTTCCATTGCTGTTCCACACCGATCTCCATCGAAGTCCTGCCTGGATGAACCCCGGCAGTTTCGCGCCAGGGCATGGGTATCGCCATATGACTTGCAGCTATATTTTTACTATTCCTTATGCTTTGTGGAAAAATAGACGCGTTGTTAGAGTGCGGCTACGCCGGAGGGCATTGCAGGCACGGATGCTCTCCACCGAGATATCTGCCATCCGTGGAGCACCGCCATGAAACTCTTCCGTACGCTGTTCGTCGCCGGCCTCGTCCAGGTCGCCGCCTTGTCCGCGGCCCATGCCCAATCCGGACTGGACCAGATCAAATCCGCCGGCGTGTTCAAGATCGGCACCGAAGGCACCTACGCCCCCTTCACTTTCCACGACGCATCCGGCCAGCTTACCGGGTTTGACGTGGACATCGGCCGCGCCATCGCCGAACGCCTGGGCGTCAAGGCGCAATTCGTCGAAGGCAAATGGGACGGCCTGATCGCCGGCCTGGACGCCAAGCGCTACGACGCCGTGATCAACCAGGTCGGCATCACCGACGCGCGCCGCGCCAAGTACGATTTCTCGGATCCCTACATCTCGTCGGCCGCCGTGCTGATCGTGCGTGACGACAACACCAGCATCAAGTCCTTCGACGACCTGAAGGGCAAGAAGTCCGCCAACACGCTGACCAGCAACTTCGGCAAGCTGGCGCAGAAGCACGGCGCGGAAGTGATCGCGGTGCAGGGCTTCAATGAAGCCATCGACCTGCTGACCTCGGGCCGGGTCGAGGCCACGGTGAACGACAACCTGTCGTTCCTGGACTTCAAGAAGCAGAAGCCCAATGCCAAGGTAAAGATCGCCGCCACCGACAAGACCGCCGAATTCAGCAATTCGGGCGTGCTGATCCGCAAGGGCAACCCCGAGCTGCAGGCCGCCATCAACAAGGCGCTGGCCGACATCAAGGCGGACGGCACCTACAAGACCATCTCGGTCAAGTATTTCGGCACGGACCTGTCGGCGCAATAAGCGAGCGGAGCGCACATGACGCTACCCCCCTGGCTGCAATCCGTCCTGCCCGACTGGCTGCTGGCGCAACTCGGCAACTTGGCGGTGCCTGCCTGGGTGCAGCTGATGCTGGACTCGTTCTGGCCGCTGCTGCACGCGGGGCTGATGTTCACGGTTCCGCTGACGCTGATGTCGTTCGCGCTGGGCCTGGCGCTGGCCTTCGTGGTGGCGCTGATCCGGCTGTTCGGCCCGGCGCCGCTGGTGGCCGTGGTGCGCTTCTATGTCTGGCTGATCCGCGGCACGCCGCTGCTGGTGCAGCTGTTCGTGATCTTCTACGGCCTGCCCAGCGTCGGCATCGTGCTGGATCCGCTGCCGGCCGCGCTGATCGGCTTCACCCTCAACGTGGGCGCGTACAACTCGGAAGTGATACGCGGCGCCATCGAGTCCATCACCAAGGGCCAGTGGGAAGCGGCGTACTCCCTGAGCATGACGCGCGCACAGGCGCTGCGCCGGACCATCCTGCCGCAGGCGGCGCGGGTGGCGGTGCCGCCCCTGTCCAATTCCTTCATCGCGCTGGTCAAGGACACCTCGCTGGCGGCGGTGCTGACCGTGCCCGAGATCTTCCAGGCCGCGCAGCGCATCGCCGCCGTCACCTATGAACCGCTGATCCTGTACACCGAGGCGGCGCTGATCTACCTGGTGTTCAGCTCCGTGCTGTCCGCCGCGCAGGTGCGCCTGGAACGGCGTTTCGGCCAGCACGCGGTCTTTAACGAGAAAAACCGATGATCCGCCTGGAAAAGATAGAAAAGGCGTTCGGCGGCAATCCCGTGCTCAAGCAAGTGGACGTGAGCATCGCCGAAGGCAGCGTCACCGCCCTGATCGGCCCGTCCGGCAGCGGCAAGAGCACCTTGCTGCGCTGTGTGAACCTGCTGGAAGTGCCGGATCGAGGCACGCTGGAGATCGGGCCGGAAACGGTGCATTTCGAGCCCGGCCGCAAGCTCTCGCGCGACCAGGTGCAGCGCGTGCGCAAGCAGACCGGCATGGTGTTCCAGAACTTCCAGCTGTTCCCGCACCAGACCGTGATCGGCAATGTCATGGAAGGCCTGCTGACCGTGCAGAAGTGGCCGCTGGACCGCGCGCGCGCCCGCGCCGAGGAACTGCTGCGCAAGGTCGGCATGCTGGAAAAGCGCGACGCCTGGCCCGCCAACCTGTCGGGCGGCCAGCAGCAGCGCGTGGCCATCGCCCGCGCGCTGGCGCCCGCGCCGCGCGTGCTGCTGTGCGACGAGCCGACCTCGGCGCTGGATCCGGGCCTGGCCGCCGAAGTGGTGGATGTGCTGCGCCAGCTCGCGGCCGAAGGCATGACCATGTTGATGGCCACCCACGACCTGCGCCTGGCGGCCAGCGTATCGCGCGAGGTGGTGTTCCTGCTGGACGGCACGGTGGTCGAATCCGGCGATTCGCGCACGCTGTTCAGCCAGCCGGCGGACCCGCGCACGGCGGCGTTCATCTCGACGCTGACGCAGGAAGCCGCGCTGTAGGACGGCTGGAGCCGGTGGGGACGCCCCCCGTCCGTGCCGCCTCAGCCCTGACCGTCCGTTACCCGAAAGTCGAACAGCGTTGCAGGCTCGGCAGCAATGACCCGCGCGGCAATGTCGCGCCGCAGTTCGGCATGAACGCGCTGGGCGTCCGGCGCGGGATTTCCCAGCAGGTCAAAGAACTCCGGCGGCAGCACGCCCGGGCGCAACACGCCCTGGACGCTGCGCGCGCCGCGACGCAGATGAAAGCTGTACGACTTGTCCGCGCCGCGGCTGTAGCGCGCTTCGGGCAGCGTCAAGTCCACCGCGTAGCAGCCGCGCGTGACGGCGCGCGTGACGAATTCGAACGCGTCGCGCACGCCCGGACCGGGGTGTCCGCTGATGACGGACAACTCCTTGCGCGGCACCGGCGAGCCGTCCTGCTCCAGCTTCGGCAGCGCGCCGCGCAGGCCCTGGAAGGTCAGCGCCAGCATGGCAAGCGCGCCATGGCCATGATAGGCCTGGACCGCGTCGAAACAGATGGGCAGCGGCCCTTCCTCGGCCGTCACGATCAAGGAGGAAGCGCGTTGTTCAGGGGTAGTCATGGAATGTCTCCGTGTCATGCGTGGTCGCGGGGCGCCACCGTGGCGGCCCGCTGGCGCAGGGTAGGTCAGGGTTGAAGGACGCACCGGGGCGCGTCCGGATGGACAGGCGGATTCAGAAGCGCGTGCGCAGCGTCAGGCTGAAACTGCGGCCGGGTTCCAGCAGCGGATTCAGATCGGTCATGGCGTAGGCCACGTTGGATGCGGTCGCCGCCGTGCGGTAGGCGCGGTCGAACAGGTTGTTCACGCCCAGCACGACCTGGGTATTGCCAGCCTGCGGCAGCCCCAGGCGATCCAGCTGGAACTGGGCGTAGAGATTCACGACGCCGAAGCCCGCCGCCGGATACTCCGCGCGTTCCGCATAGCGGCTCTGGCCCTTGGCCCATTGCAGTTCGCCGCTCAAGGCATAGGCTTCATTGGGGCTCATGTATTGCAGGCCGACCAGGCCGCTGAAGGGCGCGATCGATTGCAGCGGCGTGTCCGTCGTGCGGTTGGTGCCGTGCAGGTAGCTGGCGTTGCCGTACAGGTTGACCTCGCGGCTCAGCTGCCAGCGCCAATCCAGCTCCAGGCCCTGGATCCGAGCCTTGCCCACGTTGCGGCGCTGCGTGGCGGGCAGGCCTTCATAGGTGGTGGTGACGTTCTCCAGGAAGTCGCTGTAGTTGCTGCGGAACGCGGTCAGGCCGACCGTGGCCTGCTCGAAGTGCAGCCGGGTGCCGGCTTCCACGGTGACGCCGCGTTCCGGCTTCAAGCCCGGATTGGGAATGGTGTAGCTGGTTCCGGTATAGCCGCTGCTGAACATTTCCGAGGTCCACGGCATGCGGAACGAACTGCCCACGCTGCCCAGCAGTTCGACCACTTCGGTGGCGCGATAGGACAGCCCCAGGCTGCCGGTGGTGGCGGTTTCTGTCGTGTTCTGGGCCGCGCGGAAGGCCGGCAGCAGATTGGGCGAGGGCAAGGGTTCCAAGCCCACGTCGGACTTGAACCAGTCGAAGCGGCCGCCAGCGGTAACGGTCCATTTGGCAGCGGGTTTCCATTCCGTGGTCAGGAACGCGCCGACGTTGGTCTGGTACTGGTCCGGCCCGGTCTTGACGTAGGGCGTGCTGGTGGTCGTGGTGGTTCCGTTCGGACGCCGCACCGTGATATCGCTGCGCGATTCCGATCCCGGACGGCGCTCATGCATGAAGTCCAGGCCAAAGGTCGTGTTGGTGTCGGCCCAAGGCACCGTCGCGGCCACGCTGCCGCCCCACACGACGGGACCGATCACGTTGTTGCGCGCGTCGACCACGCGCGCCGGATTGGTCTGGTTGTGCGTAGCCATGACGGTGCCGAACTCGTTCACATAGACGCTGGCCTTGAGCGCGCTGATGGCGCCGTCGAACTCGCCGCTGTAGGCCAGCCTGCCCTGCTTGACCTTGAGCGGATCGCGGCGGCTGTAGCTCAATGGGTAGGGAGGCACGGTGCCGGCCGCGCCGTCCTTGACATAGGCCACGCGCGCGCTGGCCTCGATGCGCTGGCGCGCATCAGGCATGTAGCCCAGCACGATGCCCCCGCCCGCGCCGCGGAAGTCGCTGTTCGGCACTTCGCCCGCCGCGCTGTCGTAATTGCTGGCACGGCGCCCGGTGGCGTAGACGCGCAGGTCGAAGCCATCGCCCGCGCCTTCCAGCGCCACGTTGCTCTGCACGCCGTCGCCGTTGGTGTTGTACGTGACCGAAGCTTCGCCGCCGTTCAGGCCGAAGGGCTGGCTCAGGTTGCCATGCGCCCGCTTGGTCACGAAATTGACCAGCCCGCCCAGGCCGTCGCTGCCGAAGCGCGAGGAATTCGGCCCGCGCACCACTTCGACCTGTTCGATCTCGGTCGGGCTGATGAGCATGAACTGCAGCGTATTGCGGCCGCGGAAGCGGTCGCCATCGATGAACATCGGCACCCGCATGTCGTTGGTGTTCAGCCCGCGCAGGAACAACGTGCCTGCAATGCCGCCGCTGCGGCTGATGGTGGCGTTGGGCACGCGGCCCAGCAGGTCCAGCGTGCTCATCGTGTTCAGGCGGTCGATGTCCTGGCTGTCGACCACGCTGACCGCCTGCGTGACAGTGTGGTCGATCGAGGCCGCGGGCGGTGTCGCCCCCATCGGCCGCAGGCGGCCGTCATCGGGCTGGTCTTCGGCGGTGACCTGGATCGACGGCAGTTGCGGAATGTTGGCGGCGGCGCTGGGCGCGGCCATGGCGGCGGTCAGCAGTCCGGCGCCGACCAAGGGAACATACAGATAGGAGCGTTGCATACATGCACACAAGAGAGGGGGCAAAATCGGAATGGGCGCGGAGAGCCGCGCCGCGTCAGGCGGAAGCCATGTCCTGATCGGCGGCAGGCGTGGAATCCCTCAGCCAAGGCAGGAATCCGCGCAGGAAACGGCTGGACGCCGGCATGAAATAGCTGCCGTGGTGATACATCGGGTCCAGCGAGGTCACGATCAGGCGGCCCGGCGTGCTGCGCCGGTCTTCGTACAGCACCGATCCCGCGCCGGCCTTGTCGATCAGGGACAGCGCGCCCGGCGGCGGCTCGAAGGAGCCATGCTGATGCCAGGTGGCGTCGGCCAGCGTCAGATAGCGGAACAGCGGATGCTCGGGCGCCGCAAGGCGCAGGCCGGAGTCGGCGCCCGGCTCCTTCCACCACCAGAAGTTCACTTCGGACGGGGTCCAGCGCACGCCGTCCAGCCAGCGTTCGGAATGCGTTTCGCCCATGGCGACCAGGGTCTTGCCCGCAGCCAGGAAGCGGCGCCAGAGTTCCCGGTGCGGCGTCAGCAGATCCGGATTGCTGCGGCAGGACACGATCAGCGCATCGCAGTCCCGCAGCGCGGCTGCGCTCAGGTCGCGGATGTATATCGTCCGGTCGATATGCGGCATCAGCTCCGGCGTGCGGAACGTGCGATGGTGGTAATAGGTGCCGGCGTCCAGCGCCGCGATCACGGGGGTGCGTCCTGCGGTCATGCCGCGTCTCCCTGCAGCCAGGCGAACAGTTGCGGGACAATGCGGCCCGCGCTGTCGGCGCTGCCGGCATACATCCACAGGTCATTGCCGGAATGCACCAGCAGCCTCCCGCCACCCGGCAGGGCCAGGACCCAGTCGATGGCCTGGGCATCAGGTCCCAGCGTGTTGAGGACCAACGCGCCGGCCGGCGCGGGATTGCTGCCGCGGGCATAAAAACCCGCCACGCCGCGGCGGAACGTCAGGTGTTCGGGATCCACGCCGTCAAAGAGCGGATGAGGCGCGGCGCGATGCACCCGCAGGCCGGCGATGCCTGCGCCGGATCCCGGCACGAACGGTGCGAGCCAGCGCAGGAAGGGATAGGCAACATGGCCGTTGAAGACCATTGTGCCGCCCGATTCCAGATAGGCTTCCAGTAGCGCGCCCTGCTGCAACAGATAGCGCTGGTCCGCGTGCGCGGGGACCAGCAACGCTCGGAATCTGGAAAGATCGCGCTCATGCAGTTGATACAGCGGCACGCTGGCAGCGCACGGCGCGGCGCCGCCAGTCAGTGCGGCAGGACCGTCGCCGCTCCAGTTGTTCAGGTAGGCAATCGTGTTTTTCATGATTCAACGGAAGACGGGGATTACGCCGAGGATGTCGCCGGACTCGCCGCGCAGCGTGGCTACGCGCACCGGCAGGCCGTATAGGCGACTCAGGCGGTCGTCCACGCACATGCTGGCGGTGGGACCGGTTTCGCAAGCGCCGGCATGCATGAGCAGGGTCTGATCGGCGATGTGCTGCGCATGCTGCGGCTGGTGTGTGGTGAAAACCACCGCCAGTCCCTGTTCCCGCGCCAGCCGGCGCAGCAGCGACAGCACCACGTCCTGGTTGCGCAGGTCCAGGGCCGCCGCGGGCTCGTCCAGGATGATGATGGGGCTGGCGCTGGCCAAGGCGCGCGCGATGCAGGCCAGTTGTTGCTCGCCCCCGCTCAACGCGTGGAACGGGCGGTCCGCCAGATGCGCCAGGCCGACCTGCCCCAGGCAGTCACGGGCGATGTTCCAGTCACGGGCGCCGGGCGCCGCGTACCAGCGCAGATGCCGCGCGCGCCCCATGCTGACCATGGTCAGCACGTCATAGGCGTAGAGCGTGTCGCTGCGCTGCGGGACATAGGCGGCGTGGCCTTGCAGGCGCACGGCGCCCGCGGCGGGAGGATTCAGCCCCAATATCGTGCGCAGCAGCGTGGTCTTGCCGCGCCCGTTGGGACCCAGAACGGCGAGGATCTGGCCGGCGGACAAACTCAACGACAGGTCGCTCAGCAGGCGCCGGCCGCCGGCCTGCACGGACAATTGCGCAAGCTCAAGCATGTTGCACTCCCCGGCTCTGGGCGCGGCGCAACAGCCATGCGAACAGCGGCGCGCCGATGAGCGCGGTGATCACGCCCAGCGGAATCTCCGCACTGGTGGCGCTGCGGGCCACGGTATCCACCCACACCATGTAGGTGCCGCCGATCAGGGCGCTGGCGGGCAGCAGCACCCGGTGGTCCGGACCGACCAGCATGCGCGCGATGTGCGGCACCACCAGTCCCACCCAGCCCACCGTGCCGGATACGGCCACGCTGGCCGACACCACCAGCGTGGCGCAGCCCAGCAGCAGCCAACGCAAGGGCTCCACGGCGATGCCCATGGCGCTGGCCTGCTCGTCGCCCAAGGACAGAACGTTGATGCGGAAACGCAGCGCGACCAGCAGCGCCATGCCGGCCACGATGGGCGGCACGGCAGCCGCCAGCTTGACGTAGGTTGCGGTGGCGAAGCTGCCCATCAGCCAGAACACAATGGCCGGCAGGCTGTCATTCGGATCCGCGAAATACGTGGTCAGCGAGATCAGCGCGGAAAAGAAGGCGCTGGTCACCACACCGGCCAGCACCAGCATCAGGATGGTCGTGCGGCCGTTGGCACGGCCCAGCAGGTAGACCACGGCCACCGCCAACAGGCCTCCGGCAAACGCCAGGCCCAGCGTTGCCCACAGCGATGAGAACAACAGGATCGCCGCGCAGCCGCCAAACGCCGCGCCCGAGGAAATGCCCAGGATCTGCGGCCCGACCAGCGGATTGCGGAAAGCACCTTGCAGTGCCGCGCCGCACATCGCCAGGCTGGATCCGGCCAGCACCGCCAACAGCACGCGCGGCAGCCGCACCTGCATGACGACGCGGTGCTCCGTGGCGCCGACCGACGGCAGCCAGTTCGCGAGGCCGTCCGGCAATGCGAGCCCGGCCAGCACGCTGGACACCTGCGACAACGCCAGGGGGTAGCGGCCGACGCATAGCGCCGCCAACACGGACACGGGCAACGCCAGCGCCATCAATAACCACGGCCACGCCCACAGCCCTGGACGCGCGCGAGTCCCGGCGGCCGACGCGCGCGCCGTTTCAACGGAAGCGTTCATAGCCCATGGCCCCCTCGTTCATTTTCAGGCGCAGCACCGTGTCGATCTCGCTGGCGGCGGGCTTATATCCATAGAGTTCGCCGTAGGCGCGCGCGATGTTGTCGCGCAAGGGCCAGGAGAATTTTTCCGGGTGCAGCAACATGCTCAGCCACTGCCAGTACAAGGGCGATTCCTGGCTGGGGGGATCCCACAGATAGCCGCCCATCGGCACCTTGTAGACGCGGCGATCGCGCACAGCGGGGATGTCGGCAAACAGTGGGTCGCCATACAGGGTTTCGGGCGTCAACCCCGGCTCAAAGTTGTTCAGCAGGATCACGTCAGGCGCCCAGGCCATGATCTGCTCGATGTTCACGGTCTGGCCGCTGGCGATGGATGCCGAAACGTTGCGCCCGCCCGCCAGGGTGATGTCGTCCTCGAAGCTGGTGTTGCCGCCAGCCGCGCGCAGCTGCGGCGCATAACGCGACAGGTACAGCACCCCCGGCCGCTTGGCGGTTGAGATGCCATCGGTGATGGCGCGGATGCCCGCGCGCACCTGATCCCGCCAGAGCAACTGGGACTGCGCGCGAGCCTCCTGTCCCAGCGACAGGCCCATCAGGCGTATCCATTCGCGGGTGCGGTCTTCGGTGCCATACACCAGCGCCGCGGTCGGCAGGCCTGCATTGCGCAGGGGCGCGATCAGATCGTCGCCCATGTGCCCCCACTGCCACACCAGGTCGGGCTGGATCTGCAGCAGCGTTTCCACATTGGGCACGAAACCGGACCGGGTGATGTCGGTGCGTACCTGGGCCGTGGCCGGAAAGATCCGCGCCAGCAGCCCATCCTTCATCAACCCGTAGGCGCTGGGATGCATGCCGGCCAGATGCTCGGCGCCCCCGTCCAGCGAGATGAGCAGCGATCCGGCCGGCATGGGCAGGGTCACTGCCCGTTGGGATGGCGCGGACAGGCTCACGGGATTGCCCAGCATGTCCTGGAACACGATGGGCGCCGCACTCGCGGCGGACGACAAGAGAACCCCTGCCGCCAAGGCGGTGCGGAAGTGTGCTGAGATGGTCATGTGGGAGCGGGTTACCCGGCAAAGGCCTGCCATGGACGGCGGCCTGCACAGTGGTACGATCACAAATAAGAATCAATCGCATTAATTCTAGAGTCCCGAGCCCCCAGACCAAATGACTATTGTCAATTCACGATCCGCGCCCTTGATCGCGGCGCTGCGCCAGCATCCCTGGTTCGATGGCGTGGACGATGCCGCCCTGCTCGCCCTGGCGGGCCGCAGCCGCTGGCTGGAGTTCGACGCGGGGGACACGATTTTCTCGGAAGGCCAGACGGCCTCCTCCTGCCTGCTGGTTTGCGCCGGATCGCTGCAGGGCTTGCGCTACACCGTGGATGGCGACGACAAGGTATTCGGCCATGTCGGCCCGGGCGGCTGGCTGTCCGTGTCCACGCTGTTCGAGTCCGCGCCGCGTCACCTGCATGGCGTGCGTGCGCGCACCGACGGCAACGGCTGCCTGCTCAATGGCGAGGCGTTCCGCCAGCTCTGCCTGAACGATGCGCGCTTCGCCTGCCGCGTCATGGCGCATGGCGCCAACCTGATACGCCATCACACGGACCAGATCGATTGGCTGACGTCGAGTTCGGCCGAGGAGCGCCTGGCCGAATACATCCTGCGCGCGGGCAAGCCGCAGGGCAGCCAGCCCGTGGTGCTGCCGCTGAGCCATTCGCAGATCGCGGTCAAGCTGGGCATGCGCGCCGAAACGCTGAGCAGGATCTTCGCCAAATGGCGGCGCCAGGGCTATATATCGGACCGGCGCGGCGAGCTATGCATCCTGAAGCTGGATTCGCTCAAGCAACTGGTGCACATCTAGCACCTACTTCGGCGGCAGGGACCCCGCCGGATCGACCGCCTGCCCGTCGTAGCGCAGCTCGAAATACAGCCCCACCTGCTTGCTGTCGCTACTGCCCATTTCGGCGATCTTCTGGCCCTGGCTGACGCGTTGGCCTTCCTTGACCAGCAGCTTGCTGTTGTGAGCGTAGATGCTCAGGAAACTGGCGTTGTGCTTGACGATGACCAAGTGGCCATAACCGCGCAGGCCGCTGCCGGAATAGGCCACCGTGCCTTGCGCCGCGGCCACCACCGGCGTGCCGGAGGAATTGCTGATGACGATGCCGTTGGAGCCCGAGCCGTCGTAGCCGCGCGTGACCTTGCCCTGGGCGGGCCAGACCAGCGAGATCGCGCCCGGCGGGGCGGTGCGGCGCTTGGCGGTCGAGGTTGACGACTTGGGCGAGGGCGCGGGCTTGCCGCGCGCCTTGCTGGGAGCGGTGGACGTGCTGGCCTGCCCGGCCGGCGGCTCGACCCGCAGCAATTGCCCGACTTCGATGGCATTGGAATTCGACAGATTGTTCCAGCGCACCAGATTGCTCACGCTGGTGCCCTGCTTGCGCGCGATCTGGGTCAGCGTGTCGCCCGACTGCACGCGGTAGTAGCCGGGCTGGACCTTGGTGGTGCCGCAGGCGGACAGCAGAGCCAGCAGCGCCACTGCCAGCACGCACATCCATAGGCGGAAGGACGGCCAGGCCCGACGGGCAGCGGCGGGCAAAACGGGAACGGACAGGGTCGGGGCGGACGAGGAAAGCACTGAAACCTGGGGCACTGAGTGGGATGTCGGGATTTGAGTGCGTTCAAGGGTACCAAGATTTTGGCGCGCCATGGGCGGTGACGTCAGATGCCTGGCGCCGATGGCACAGGATAGAATGCCGCCATGTCCCGCCTCACCCGCCTCCAGCACCTAGGCCGCGCCGCGCGCGCGCGGGGCGTGCTGTGGCTGGCGCTCCTGGCCCTGGCGCTGCGCGCGCTGGTGCCGGCGGGCTACATGCCCGACGCCCGGGCGCTGCACGACGGCCGGCTCGCCGTTACGTTCTGCTCGGCCGCCGGCGATCTGTCGACGCTGACGCTGGCGCTGTCGCCCGGCGACAAGAACACGGCCGGGCACGACACCGCCGACACCGGCGCGCTCTGCCCCTTCGGCCTGCTGGCGCACGTAGCGCCCGCTCCGGCTCCCGCGCTCACTCCCCTGCTGTTGGCCGTCGGCCTACATGCGCTGCCCGCGCCCGCAAGCGATGCCCCGCCCGCGCCGACCGCTCCAGGTCCGCCGCTGGGGTCCCGCGCCCCGCCATTCCTCGCCTGACTCCGCCTGAACGCGCGGCGGGGCCGCGCCCCTGGACGAACCGTCAACCGACGA
>MCNF01000185.1_pt1 | contig 18776 bp, 15 predicted proteins | sample 778221 | NCBI WGS metagenome assembly MCNF01 (sample SAMN04296814, study PRJNA304217) | bioreactor metagenome | isolation source: arboretum soil enriched with benzalkonium chloride | place: Turkey | reverse complement strand
TCGCGGTATTTTGCCAAATCAGAAAGTCTTTTTCAGAGTTTCCCAAGCTGCAGCGCTGGCCGGAATGTCCGGACTTTTTCCCGAAACCATACGACGCGCACTGGCCATTGAGCCGGATGTGCGCAGCGGCACCCTTAAGGATGTCGACCATGTGGTCATCCTGATGCAGGAAAACCGCTCGTTTGATCATTACTTCGGCCACCTCAATGGCGTTCGTGGATTCAACGACCCTCGGGTTATCAAGCGCGCCGATGGCAAGTCGGTGATGCATCAAACCTACAAAACCACCGAATACCTGCCTTATCACTTCGACACCAAGAACGTTCACGCCCAATGGTTAGGTTCGCAGAACCACGAATGGTCGGCGTTTCACGGGACCTGGAACGAAGGCCGCAACGACCAGTGGACGGCGATCCAGGACTACACCGCCATGGGCCATTTCAAGCGGGATGACATCCCGTACTACTATGCCCTGGCAGACGCCTTTACTTTGGGTGAGGCCTATCACCAATCGATCATGGGCCCCACCAACCCCAATCGCCTGTATCACATGACCGGCCGCACCGCGCCTACCGGCGATGGCAAGAATGTCCAATACACCAACAGCATGGGCGACGGCACCATCGGTGTGAGTGGTTCTGTGGACTGGACCACCTACCCCGAACGCCTGAGCGAAGCCAATATCAATTGGCGTATTTACCAGGAAGGCGGCTACCAGTCGTCTTCACTCTGGTGGCTCTACCTCGATCTCAAATGGAAGTGGCTCATACAGGAGGACAACAATTACGACTGCAATGCCCTGGCCTGGTTTAAACGCTTCAAGGAGTCAAAACCCGACTCCGATTTGTGGCAACGAGCCATGGTCGCTCGCGGAGTGACCAAGTTGCGCGAAGACGTGCAAAACAACACCTTGCCACAAGTGTCTTGGATCGTGCCGCCGTACTGTTATTCGGAACACCCTTGGTGGGGGCCCTCCTTCGGTGAATACTACGTATCGAAGATTCTCGAAGCCCTGACCAGCAACCCCAAGGTCTGGGCCAGGACCGTATTCATCATCAACTACGATGAAGGCGACGGTTATTTCGACCATGTGTCCGCTGCCGTGCCGCCATGGAAACCGGGCACCGGCATTTCGGCCGTCGACACCCAAGGCGAAATCGAAAGCGCCACCCAGTTGCCCATTGGCTTGGGTCCGCGCGTGCCGGTACTGGCGATATCGCCGTGGTCCCGAGGTGGAAAGGTCAGTGCCGAAGTCTTCGATCACACCTCTGTGCTCAGATTCCTCGAAAAACGCTTCGGCGTTACCGCGGACAATATTTCCCCCTGGCGCCGGGCGGTTTGCGGTGACTTGACCTCGCTTTTCGACTTCACCGGGAAAACCGATAGCAGCGTTCCCGCCAACCTGACCAACCTGACTGAAACCAAAGCCCGTCAAGATGACGCCTACTACAAGCAGTACTATCGCTCCTACCCTTATTACACCAACCCGAAGACGTTGCCGGGCCAGGAAACCGGCCAGCGCGACGCCCTGGCAGTGCCCTATGAGTTGCATGCCGAGGTCAGCGTCGCCGCCAGCGATGGCAGCTTGCTGCTGAGCTTGAGAAACGACGGCATGGTCTTGCCGGAAAACCCTTACGCACGTTCGGCTGCGGTCTTTCAGGTGCACTCCAACGAACGGGGTGCCCCGGCGTTCTATACGGTGACCAGCTACGATATCTATGCACAAACAGACCGTAGAAGCCGCGGCCAGACCGTTATCGAAAACCTGAAGGATCGTATCGACGCGAACGGTCGCTACGGCTTTGAAGTACGTGCACCGAATGGCTTCTATCGCGAATTTACCGGCAATAACCAGTTGGCCAAGACCCTCGCCCGGCCTGAAGTTTCAGTCAGCTACCAGGGGATGCAGATTGTCCTGACGATCAAAAATACCGGGGTACTGGCCTGTACGGTGACGGTGAAATCCAACCCCGCGTACAAGGGCGATACGGTGCACACCCATGAGCTCAAGCCGGGTGAAAGCCTGACCGATGTCTGGTTGCTGCGCAGCAGTTCCGGCTGGTATGACCTGACCCTTACAGCCACCAACACCGAAAGCAACTTCTCGCGCAGGCTGGCTGGGCATGTTGAAACCGGTTTGCCAAGCCGGACCGATCCACTCTTGGACATCATGCCGTCCTGATGAAAGGAACCTTCAAGATGAAAGCCATTCTTTTAGCGGTGTGTGCAGCGCTGATCGCCTACCTGGTGCTCTTTCGCCAGCCGGCGGACACCGTGGTGGAACAAGCGCCCAGCGTCGCCTCAAGCCCGGTGAGCAATACCAAACCGGCCGCGCCTGCGCCAACCGCCGACAGCCAAGCGCCAGCGTCGCTGGAACAGGAAATCGCCGCGTTCTCGCAAACCGCCAACACCTTGCCGGCCGCCGAGCGCCGCCAGGTCGCCGAGCGCTTGATCAACGAGCTGAAAACCGCGGTCAGCAACGGCGAGGACTTGAAGAGCGCCTATGCCCAGGTCGAACGGCTGACGCCAAACATCGAGTCCGCCCCCAAGTCACTGGAGAGCTTGAACTACAGCATCTGGATGGACATGAAAGACCACGCCACGCCACCGGCTCCCCCCTCGCCTGCCCAGCGCCAGCAACTGGATACCTACCAGCAGGCGGCGAACCAAGCGATTGACGAAGTGCTCAAGACCGTCGATGGCGACGAGGCACGACGCGCCGCCATCGAGGAAAAACTCAAGGCGCTGCGCCTGGAGATCTTCGGCAGCAGTGCCCCGCAGCCGCTGAGCCATTAAGGCACCTTGTCACCCCGTGACGACGCACGGTCGCCATGGGATGACAAGGTCTGTTCACCGACGGAATCCGCTGATGGCCATAGCCGACTCACCCACACTGACCACGCAAGCTATCGATTGGCTGGTAACACAGGGGCACTTGAAAGGGGCCGAGGTTGCACAAGCCAGACAGCTGGAGGCCGACGCGCAACAACACGAGTTGCCCGAGTTGCTGATTCGACTCGGCCGGCTCTCGGAACAAGACCTGGCAACGGCCTGGTCGACCCTGCTGGACATTCCCTTGTTGCATGGCAGCGACGCGCCGCCGCTGGAAGGTGGTCTGCCGGACGTCTCGCCACGGTTTCTGAAACACTACGGCGTGGTGCCTTTGCCGCCCTTCGACCATCAACTGCACATATTGGTGAGCAACCCGGCCCAGCGCTATCCGATCCTGGCTCTGGAATATGCCAGCCAGCTCACGGCGCGCCTGTCGATTGGCCTGCGCAGTGAGATTGAGCAATTGATCGAGCGTTATTACGGCCAGGGCCGCTCGGCCATGGGCACGCTGATCGAAAACCTCGGCGAGAGCATCGACAAGAGCGACGATATCGAACACCTCAAGGACCTGGCTTCCGAAGCCCCGGTGATCCGGATCGTCAACCTGTTGTTGCAACGAGCGGTCGAACTGGGCGTCTCGGACATTCATATCGAACCCTTCGAAAACCAGCTCAAGGTGCGTTACCGCATCGATGGAACCTTGCAGGAAGGCGAGGCGCCTCCGGTCAGTTCGTCGGCGGCGGTGATTTCCCGGATCAAGATCATGGCGCACCTGGACATTGCCGAACGACGCCTGCCCCAGGACGGGCGCATGATGTTGAGGATTCAAGGCAAGGAGCTGGACCTGCGGGTCTCGACGGTGCCGACCCGGCACGGCGAATCGGTGGTCATGCGGCTGCTGGACCGGGACAAGGTGACCTTCGACTTTCCCAGCCTGGGCTTCGATGGCCAGCGCCTCCAGCAACTCCTCGACTTGCTCGAGCGCCCCCATGGCATTCTGCTGGTGACCGGCCCCACCGGCTCGGGCAAGACCACCACCCTGTACACCGCGCTGACCCGACTCAATACCAGCGAACGGAAGATCATCACCGTCGAGGATCCTGTCGAATACCAATTGGCCGGGATCAATCAGATTCAGGTCAAGCCGACCATCGGCCTGGACTTCGCCGGGGCGTTGCGCTCGATTGTCCGCCAGGACCCGGACGTGATCATGATCGGTGAAATACGCGATCTGGAAACCTGTCGGATCGCCATCCAGTCGTCATTGACCGGCCATCTGGTGTTATCGACCCTGCACACCAATAGCGCCGCCGCCAGTATTACCCGCTTGCTGGACATGGGCGTGGAAAGCTACCTGATCGCCTCGACCGTCAGCGGGATCCTCGCTCAGCGCCTGGTGCGACGGCTGGACCCGCAATGGCGCGAAGCCTTTGAGGCGCCTGCGCAACTAATCGCCGAGCACCAGCTGGATCGCTACACCGATGAGCGTCCGATCCGGCTGTACCGCCCCAGGGCCGACGCTCCGGGAACCGGTTACAGCGGACGCAGTGCCGTTACCGAGTTGTTGGTGATGAATGAGCAAATCCGCTCGCTGCTGATGCGTCACGCCGACGCTGCTACCTTGGAACAGGCCGCTCGCGCTGCTGGTTTGCGCACCTTGCATGAGGAAGGCCTGCGCCAGGCCCTGGCGGGTATCACCTCACTGGAAGAGGTATTGCGCATCACGCGCAATGACTGATCATGGAACAGTATCAATACAAGGCACTGGATGCCGACCACAACACCGTGAACGGCCATCTTGAGGCCAGCGACCCGCAGGCCGCCGCGAGCCAGTTACAAGAGCGTGGCCTGCTGGTCCTGCGGGTACAGCGTGCCAGCGGCGCTACGGGCTTGTCTCGCCCCTCCTGGTTGCGCTCCTCCCCTTTCAGTCGCGAGGAGCTCAGCCGTTTTACCCAGCAGCTCGCGACGTTGCTCGGGGCTGATCAGCCGCTGGAACGGGCGCTGGGTATCCTGATTCGGCAACCCGGCAAACCCGCGGCTCGGCAATTGATCGAGCGCATTCGCGACCGGGTCAAGGCCGGGCAGACGCTGTCAGCAGCCATGGCCGTCGAACAGCCGTCCTTTACCCCGCTGTACTTGAGCCTGGTTCACGCCGGCGAAGCCGCCGGGGTGCTGGATCAAAGCCTCGGGCAACTGGCGAGCTACCTGGAGCGGACGCAGGCCATTCGCACCGAAGTCATCAACGCCTTGATTTACCCGGCCTTCCTGGTGGTAGGAGTGCTCGGCTCGCTGGTGTTGCTGCTGGCCTATGTGGTCCCACAGTTCGTGCCGATTTTCGACGGCCTGGGTGTGCCTGTTCCGCTGCTGACCCAGCTGATCCTCGACCTCGGGCAGTTTATTTCCAGCTATGGCCTGCATGCATTGGCGCTGCTTCTCGGGCTGGCTTGGACAGCGCTGAGCTACATGGGCCGGCCCGGGAACCGCTTGAAATGGCATCGATACCTGCTGCGGTCACCCCTGGCCGGCGGCTTGTTGAAACGCCTGGAAACCGCACGGTTCGCCCGGACCCTGGGCACCTTGCTGGCCCAAGGCGTACCCCTGATCAATGCCCTGGACATCAGCCGGCAAGTCGCCAATAACCTGGCGATGAACGCCGCCGTGGCAAACGCCACGGTCAAGGTCAAGGACGGCCAGCGGCTGTCGACGGCATTGGAGGCGGAACAACGGTTGCCTGACCTCGCGATCCAGATGATCGAAGTGGGTGAAGAGTCCGGGACACTCGATGGCATGTTGTTGAAAGTGGCGAGCATTTTCGATGAAGAGGCCAAGCGCAGCATCGACCGATTGTTGGCCGCGCTGGTCCCCAGCCTGACCGTGGTCATGGCGGCGTTGGTGGCGGTGATCATGCTGGCCATCATGCTGCCGCTGATGAGCCTGACCAGTAACCTTTGACCGGAGACGTTAATGAAAACCACTCGTTCACTGCCCAAGCGCCAACGCGGCTTCACCTTGCTGGAGATGCTGGCGGTCATTGTCTTGCTCGGCATTGTCGCGACCATCGTCGTTCGCCAGGTCGGTGGCAATGTCGACAAGGGCAAGTACGGTGCCGGCAAGGCGCAACTGGCCAGCCTGTCGATGAAAATCGAAAGCTATGCGCTGGACGCCGGGTCACCGCCGCCCACCCTCGATGCGCTGCTTGCCCGCCCCGCCAATGCGTCCAGTTGGAACGGTCCGTACGCCAAGGCCAGTGATCTGAAGGACCCGTTCGGCCATGCATTCGGCTATCGCACACCCGGCCAGCACGGTTCGTTTGACCTGATTTTTTACGGTCAGGATGGCCAGCCCGGCGGCGACGGCTACAACAAGGACCTGGGCAGTTGGGAATAGCCATGCCTGCCATCCGGCCGGCTCAACAGGGCTTCACCCTTCTGGAAATGCTGGTGGTGCTGCTCCTGGTTGCCGTGGGTTTCGGCCTGTTGGCCTCGGGTATCTCCCAGGGGCTCAAGAGTGCCCAGGAGCGTCAGGTCAAACGTGATCTGAGCCTGGCGTTACGCCAGGTACGAAGCCAAGCCATCAGCGCTGGACAACCGGCCTCCCTGCGCCTGGATGTGCTGCGCAACAGCTATCAGATGCCCGGTAAGACACCGCGCCACTTGCCGGACGGCATGACCCTGCGCCTGACGACGGCGGCCACTGCCGATAGCGATGGAGGGGCAGTCGGGCTGATCACCTTCTACCCCAACGGCGGCTCGACTGGCGGGCACCTGTATCTGGCGCGCGGCAGCCAAGCGACGCGCATTGATATCGACTGGCTCACCGGACGGGTCGACTGGCGGGGAGGTAAAGGCGTCATGGCTGTTGCCCACCCCGCCAGCAGCGTGGCTTTACCCTGGTCGAATTACTCGCGGCGATTGTCGTCCTGAGCATTGGGTTTGCAGTCGTACTCAACACCCTGGGTTACGCCACCCAGGCACTGGCGCGGGATGGTCAGACAACCCGAATGGCGCTGATGGCCACTTCGCTGATGGCCGAGTATGGAGAAGGCCTGGGCAGCGGCGCCCACCTGGAAGGGACTCGCGACGGTGTCCAATGGCGCCTGAGCGCCACCCCACTTAGGGGTGAGGGGGCCATTGTCCTTGACCAGCTAGAACTCATGCTGGTCAAGGGCAGCCGGCAGGAACGCTTTGTCACGCTCAAGGCCATCAAGCGTCCTGCGGGGGGCCTGCCATGAGGCAAGGCCAGCGCGGGTTTACGCTGCTGGAAGTGCTGCTCGCCCTGAGCTTCCTCGGCTTGCTGATGGTGTTGGTCGGCTCCGCCCTGGGCTCCGGTAATCACTTGCTGCTGCTCAGCGAAAAACACACCGATCGCCTGACCCAAGTGAGGACCGCGCAGAACTTTCTGCGCAGTGCACTCCAGCAGGCGCTGGCCGAAGATTTTGGCCACGCGGCGGATCAAGAACAGGTGTTCGAAGGAGAGCGACAACGCATGCGTTTCGTTTCTCCGATGCCCGCACAACTCGCTGCTGGCGTCCAGGTGCATACCCTAGAAGTGGTGGCCGGCCCGGCTGGTGTCAGTCGCTTGCAAATCAGTTTCAGCCAGGACCGCACGGATGGGCTGCATCCCTGGGGCAATCCCCAGATCCTGGTGCAGGAGGCTCAGGATCTGCGCTTGAGCTACAGAGGCCTGGACCCCAACCACCAGCCGACCGCCTGGCTGGAGCGCTGGCCCTGGCCGGACCGTCTGCCCCAGGCCGTGCGTATCGACGTCGATACCCGCGGAGCCGGCCTGTGGCCCACGCAAATCGTGGCGTTGCGCCTGGATTCCGAGGTGACCCCATGAGTCGCCAGCGCGGCGCCGCATTGATCATGGTCTTGTGGGCCATCGCCCTGCTGGGACTGATGATGGGCAGCCTGGTCGAGATACTGCGCCTGGAAAACCGCCAGAGCGCTTTTGCGCTGCAACACAGCCGCGCCCTGCTGGCCGCACAAGCGGGCCTGGCGTTGGCGGTCGAAGGGTTGTTTGCCTATCCGGCGCGCACGGTGGCTGACGGGCGTGTGTACTCATTGCCCTTCGAACAGGCCACGCTGAGCCTTAAAGTCAGCAGCGAGCGCGGCAAACTGGATTTGAATTTTGCCGCGCTGGACAGCTTCGCACGCCTGGCCCATGGCCTCGGGGCAACCGCCGAACAGGCTCGGCAATGGAGTGAAAGCCTGGGCCAACAGCGCAGTATCGGCCCCCTTAAAGCACTCGAACAGTTGCAGCAGTTACCGGGCATGGAGGCACGCCTGTATGAGCGCTTGCTACCGCACCTCACGTTATGGTCCGGCCTTACGGTACCGGATGTGGATGTGGCCAGCCCCGAACTGCTGGCCTTGCTCAAACTGTCACGGTCAAAGGTCGCGCTCCAGCGGGGCCCTGAGTCGGTGGTCAACGTGCGAGTCCTGGCGACGCTGGAGAATCAGGTTTCGGCCTCTCTGGAGGCCGTGGTTTTTCTCTCACCACAAGGAAGCGGTCAACGACCGTATCGGGTGCTGCGCTGGAAAGAATGAATCTGCTGATCCAGCCCCTGGCTGACCGGCTACAGCCCCTGATCCGCTGGCTACTGCTGCGCTGGCGAGGGTCGCCGCTGCCTGGATTCCTTGCTTGGTGGCGGGCAGAACTCCTGGCCTGCCTGCCCGCCTCCTGGCGAGCCAGGATCAACCCCGAGAAAAAACAGCCGTTGCTGTTTTCACGGGACGAGCGTTTCTGGACCGGGGACGTTGGGCAACTGCAACCGGCCACCTCCCCATCGACATCGGGTACACCGATCCTGGTCCTGTTGCCGCACCAGCGTTTGCTCCATGAAGTGTCGCTGCCGGCGGCGGTGGCCCAGGACCTCACCTCGATGCTGTCGTTCGAGATGGACAAATACACCCCATTCAAGGCCAGCCAGGTTTATTTCGACTGTGTCCGCCTGCCCTCTGCCCACGACTCGCTGATCCGCATTCGCCTGGCCGTGGTCAGCCGTGAACGGCTGGATGCACTGCTCGATCAGGCGCAACAGGCCGGTCATTCGATCATGGCGGTTGATGTGCTGGATGAGCACGGCACACGTTTGCACGTCGACTTGCTGGCACCCCATCGCCGGGCCCGCATACGCCGCTCGCTGATGCGGCCAGCTCCGGCCCTCGCGCTGGTCGCCCTGGCCCTGGCGCTGGCCTGCCTGCAACTCTGGTTGCACAACCGCCAGCAGGCCCTTGAAGACATGCGGCAGCAGGTCAAGACCCTGCAACAACAAACGCAACAGGTCCAGGCGCTCAATCAGCAGATCGACGACACCTTCGATGCTCAACGCTATGTCGTGGAACGGCGGGCACAAACCACCTCAATGGCGGCGCTGCTCAATGAATTGAGCCAATGCATCCCGCTCAATACCACCCTGGAGTCCCTGAACATCAACCCGGACGGCCAGGTCAGCCTGATCGGCCAAAGCAGCCAGGCCAGCGCCCTGATCAGCGCCATGAAAGCCTGCCGTAGCCTGGAAGGCATCAATTTCCAGGGCGTCATCCAGCCAGACCCCGTCACCGGTCAGGACCGCTTCAGCATGCTCGCCACCCTACGCAAAGCGGAGGCCAGCCATGCGCCTGCGACCAACCCCCGCTAGCCAGCGCGTCCTGGCCCTGGCCCTGGCCGCTTTGAGCCTGGTCGGGGGGTACTTTCTGACCTTGCATGTTTGGTTCAGCCAGCCTTTGTTGGCCATTGCCGATGAGATGGCGCTGCTACGCCACAACCAGCAACGCTACGTGGCATTGTCCAGCCAGCGTCCTGCACTGGAGCACTCGCTGGCCCAGGTCAGGCGCTCATCCGTGGGCAATGAAAACCTGCTGGCCGATTCCGACATGGGCGCGGCCACCGCACAACTGATGCAGTTGATCGCTGCCGATTTGCAGGTATTCGCCACGGTGGGCGATGGCTGCACGCTGACCAATCGAACCCCGGTGCCGGTCACCCAGCAAGGGCCCTATCGGCAAGTCAGTGTGCGGATCAACCTCGAATGCGCCATCGAGCCTCTGGCCGGTCTGCTGCATCGCCTGGAAAACGGCAAGGTCTCGCTGTTCATCGAGTCCTTCCGGATCGAGAAAAGCCGGGGCCAGCTTGCCAGCTCAAATCGCCTGGCCGCACAACTGCTGATCAGCGCATACCTGCAAAACCCAACGCCAAAAGGAGCGACGCCATGACGCGCTTGTCGCCCTCGCTTCGTTGGCTGAGTGCAGCCGTACTGGGCCTCTTGGGGTTACTCCTGACCTTGCTCAACGGCGTTGGAACCAAGGTTCAGTGGCTACCTGCACTCGATTCATCGGCAGCCCCGGTGAAATCGGCCGTCACTGCCGGGCCCATGCCCGTGGCGCTGTCGGCGTATGAATACACCTGGAAAAAGCCACTGTTCAACGCCCATAGGCAGCCTGACCCGCCACCCTCCCCAGCCACCGACAAGGCGCCATCGTCGCTCAACGGCCTGAGCCTGACCGGCGTCATCGCTTCCGGAGCCCTGCGCAAGGCCTTTTTCAAGACCAGCGACGGGCAACAGCTGGCAGCCCTCGAACAGCAACAACTGCCCAATGGCTGGCGAGTCGAGCGGATCGAACCGACACACGTCACGTTGACCCAGGGCGCCAACACCCAAACGCTGAAGCTGCTGCTATTGAAAGTGCCGCAGAACACACCGTCTCTCCCCTCTTTGCCTGACACTTCCAAGGACAGCGATCTGTGAGAAAACGATTCATCTACACTGGCTTGGCTGGCGCGATAGCGCTCTGTGGTTGTACAACACCCGCCACCGACAGCGCCCGGGACGACAAGCTGATCAAGGAAGCCTTGTCCGGCACCGGTACTGATCGCGCACCGCTGCCGATCCCGGCGCCAAAAGCATCGCCAATGGCGATCATCACACCGCCGACCACGACCCGGGTTGTCCAGGGCAACCAGCACTTCATCAATAAAAAACCGTCAGCGCTGCCCCAAGCCGCGACGGCATCGCAAGAGCCAGGCGTCACCTTCAACTTCGCCAATGTTTCGATCCAGGCCGTGGCCAACACCATCCTGGGTGATGTGCTGAAGGAGAACTACAGCATCGCCCCGGGTGTGGCGGGCGACGTCACCTTCTCGACCTCCAGGCCCGTCGACAAGAACCAGGCTTTCTCGATCCTGGAAACCCTGTTGGCGCTGACCAGGAACGCCATCATCCGGCAGAACGGCAGTTACGTTGTGCTGCCGGCGAACACGGCGATCGCCGGCCGGCTCGCGCCGCAGCTGGCATTGCCACAACCCGGCAGCGGGATGACGGCCCGGTTCTTTCTGCTCAACTATATTTCCGCACCGCAAATGCAAAAGCTCTTGCAGCCCATGGCCCGGGAAAATGCCTTCGTGCAGGTCGATGCCGCCCGCAACCTGCTGATCATGGCGGGCACTCCCGATGAGCTGAACAACTATCAGCAGACCATCGACACCTTCGATGTCAATTGGCTCAAGGGCATGTCCGTCAGCGTCTTCGGGCTCAAGCACGCCAACGTCAGCAAGTTGATGCCTGAGCTTGAGCATTTGTTCGGAGCGCAAAGCACGACACCCCTGGCCGGGATGTTGCGTTTCCTGCCGATCGAACGTACCAACTCCATCGTGGTGATCTCTTCTCAGCCGCAGTACCTCAGTGATGTCGGACGCTGGATCGAAGCCATTGACCAAGGCGGCGGCAATGAACCGCAAATGTATGTGTACGACGTGCGCAACATGAAGGCCACTGACCTTGCCAAGTACCTGCGGCAGATCTACGGCAATGCAAAAATCACCGATGAGCCGGCCGCCCAGGTAGCGCCCGGCCTGCGTACGGTCACCCTCTCGAGCAATGGTTACGGTACTGGCAGCGACAGCAGCGGCAATGTTTCAGGCCTGCCATCGGGCATCAATGGGATCGGTGGTAACGGCAACGCTGAAGGCACCAACGCGGCACAGCCGGAAGAAGAGTTCGAGGCCAGCAGCGAGGATCAGGCGCAGGCCGAAAACGCCACGAGCAACGAAACATTCGACAATTCGGTGCGCATCACGGCCCAGAAAAGCAGCAACCAGTTGTTGGTGCGCAGCCGGCCGGCACAATGGGCTGAAATCGAGTCGGCGATACAACGCCTGGACAATCCCCCCCTGCAGGTGCAGATCGAAACACGCATTCTCGAAGTCAGCCTGACCGGTTCTCTGGAGCAAGGCGTGCAATGGTACCTGGGGAACCTGGCGGGCAACTCGACCACTCCTGGCGTGCAGAACACCTCGGGTAGCCAGGGTGCGTTGGGCGGAGGCGGCGTCGAGGTGAAATCGGCTTCGCTGTTCTACTCTTTTGTCAGCAACAACTTCCAGGTGGCCTTGCGAGCGCTGGAAACCAGCGGCAACACCAAGGTGCTCTCGGCGCCATCGCTGGTGGTGATGAACAACCAGCAAGCGCGGATCCAGGTGGGCAACAACATCCCCATCAGCCAGACCACCATCAATACCGGGGTCGGTGCCATCCAGACCAGCTCCGTGCAATACGTACAGACCGGGGTGATCCTCAATGTGGTGCCACGCATCAACCCCGGCGGCTTGGTGTACATGGACATTCAGCAGCAGGTCAGCGACGCCACGCCGACCGCCAGCGGCGGAACCGGCACGACGGCGACACCACCGGCCAACCCCACCATCTCGACCCGCGCGGTGTCTACTCAAGTCGCCGTGCAAAGCGGCCAGACTGTCCTGCTGGGAGGCCTGATCAAGCAAAACCAGGTAGAGGCCAATCGCAGCGTACCGTACCTGGGCAAGGTGCCAGGCCTGAAGTGGCTGTTCGGCACAACCACCCGCAATGACGACCGGTCGGAACTGATCGTGCTCATCACCCCACGAGTGATCACCGGCAACAGCGAGGCGCGCCAGGTGACGGATGAGTATCGCCAGCGCTTCCAGCTTATCCAGCCACTGCAAAAACTTTGAAAGATCAGGACGCTGAAAAGCCTGTGCAGCGACTGTCCAGGACGATCTTCATAAAAACCACGCGCAGCTGCGTTTGACGGTGGATTGAGCACCTTTGGGTGGGATGCCCACATCTGGTGATATCCCACAAAGGCGCGTTAGTAGCGCTGCTTCATGAGCATACTCTATACAAGTAACCCTGCAGCCCCCTGAGACTAAAGGGCCGGTTGACTTATGAATCTGTGATATTGCCCTTATAAGTTGAAGGTCATGTCATGGTTGTTCATACCGTGCCTAAGCCACTGATTCGGCAAACCTGTGAGTGCTACCAGTTGGTCGGGAGCCACCCTCAGTTTATCGGAAAGCTATTTAGCTCCAGCACATGCTCTGCTTTCCTCGATAGAGACCTTCTCGCCAAACGTTCAACCATTAAACAGCTGCTTCAATACGTAGATGACCTTCATGGAGAAAAACTGACAACCAAAGCGGTTACCCATAAATCTTTAGTGCTCCTGAATGCCCCAAAGCCATTACGTCGGTAAGGCTATGAATTTTTATATTATCTATCCAACCTACTATCACAGCAGTAATTTACGTACGATATTTTCTTCTGTTCTTTTCTCGATAACGCCGAATTTTTTAATTTTGTGCTCATCGACAGATTGTGGTGTTGGGTGGTTATATCCTTGGTGCGTCCCTGCGGAAAAAAAGCGGGCGAGCCAGGCACGCAATTAACAACAGATCTCGAGCTTGCTAAGTCGCCATGATGGGGAACAATCACCGCGCTGTAGGTTTCATCGAGCAGCTCCTTGATACCAGTATTGGCATCTGTTGCGAACCGTTCATAGGCGTAGTCACCAGGAGCCAAGGCAAGCTTGCCCCCTCTATAAAAAGTTGTAACTAAACACTGCCCATTACTGTCAAGCTTACTGGGGGAGCTTCGGTAAATCCGAAGTGAAGTGTCTGCAGCAAGTTTTATAAAAACATCATCTGTCTGTACAATTTTATTCTTGATATTCTTATCATTGAATACTGGTGGCTGATCTCCGGAGGGTACGTAGATTTTCTCTATTTTTCCTCTAAGATACTTATCCCACGCAAGAATTCTCCAATGATCCGAGTCAAAGTGGGAAATCAGTAAGCTTAGGCTCTTCAAATTTTTTGTGGCGTCGTGCAGATCATTAGCCAATGTAGGATATTTTGGCCGAACTACCGGCTTACCAGCCCCCAAATCTAAGAGCATTCCCCACAAGCCATTGTGAACTATGGAGCACATTCCCTGCCCTACATGAAATGACTCTAATACAAAGTCACCACCAAAATATTCACGTGCTAAATTTAGGCTCAGCACAGCAGACTTCGCACCATCTGCGACCCAGCTCCCAGATGAAATCAAAGACTCCCTTATGAAGGAAATCGATTGACTGGGCGTCCGAGCAGTCAACTCTGGATCATTAATTTTATCAATAGATTTTATTTCGAAAAACTTTGGGCGCTCTTCTGAAAAGGTCGAGTAGAGGTAGTTAAGCTCATGAGGTCTCGGTTTGATATGCAGTGCATACCATTGATTGGTCTGCTCCGGAATGTCTTCTAAGGCGTATATCAAATCTCGAGTATCCCTATTCGGCGGCAGCTGATGAAGTATCTCCGCAAACTTCCATAAATCGACATCTATAATGAAAGTTTCAATGCCGTCTTCTTTATTTATATTTTTTTGCTTGCGGATTTTATGCCCCTATAAATCTTATGCATAGACCTCCTTGCAAATAATCTTTGCTTGCACGGAACGTATCAACCCTACAGTAGAGGAGATTGTCGTCTGAGTATTCTTCTGGTGGCACACTATCCATAGCTGCTCTCTACTAAACTACAAGCGATCAACACCCCGAAAATTGGGAGCATTATGTATCGAAATCAACGAAAAGTCAGTGCTGAAGCGTTATGAACTCTCTATCGTATTGCTGAGTCTGGTGGCTCCCACGGGGTCGGAGCTACTGTATGCACTCACATCATCTGGCTGAGGGCGAGACGCTGATGTAAATTTTATCTCAGACTTAACTCTGGCCTAGGCTCAATGGATATTGAGCCAGCCCGGATCACTCCTCGTAATACGCAGCCCGGACCGCATCTCTGGGCTGGTTCAGCTTTCCTCCCTGCCAGATAAAAGTGGGTGTTGAGCGCCTCAGTAATGACCGTTTGTCGCATGGCTATTTGCTATTAACCATGCCTACTACAGTGATCTTGCGTCACCGTCGGGTACCAGAAAGCTGGGCACCCATCGTAATCGCCAGTCAATGCAGAATGGAGTTCTCATAATGGCCATCAGCGCTGTCGTAAACGCAGTCTTCAACATCGATAACAAAACCTACACTGCCTCGCTCGCCATCCCCAGTTCCGCCCCTACAGCGGCAGCACCGTTCCTGTTCAGCGTCGTTTCCCAGGCTCCCGAAGCTGGCGGCAAGACGCCGGACCCGGAAACCCTGCTGGAAGTCGCCGTGGGCACGACCAATCAGGTGTACGTCGCCGTGTCGCCACCGATGGACGTGATCTCGGGCGCGATCGGCAGCGATGTGGTCAAAGACCTGAACGTGGTCGTCTCGGAAGGTACCTACAATTCCAAGACCCACACCTTCAGCTGAATCACGCTCGCCTACGTGGAGGGGCAAGAGTCATTGCCCCACTACTTCGTACCTCGCCTGCGGGAGGGCCGCTCGCCCATGGATATCCGCGTATCGGCACATTTTGCTTGGTCAGAGATTTTCGGTGGCAAGTTCGCCACCCAGAGCAAGTGCCAACTGGACTTGTCACGCCAATACAGCCTGATCTACGCGGACCTGGCCTCCGCTAGTTCTGGCGGGATGGATGTTCTTGAGCTGATCAACAACGCCTTCAATACGCAACTGCCCACCGGCCGCTTACTGGTACAGGATGCAGGCTTCTTCACCTTCAGCCATTTCGGCAGCGGTACGCCGCCCAGCGGCACGAATCTGTTCAGCATTTTTCCACAAACGCCGGTTCCCACGAGCGTGGCGAAAACCACGCTGACCATGGATAACACCTGCGGGTTCTGGCTGACGGTCAGCCTCAAGGACATAGAACTGTTCGGCAGCCTGGTGCAGATCGGTTACGACACCTCGGCAGGCGCCGGTGACACGCTCTCCTTGTCCGCCGTACTTGCCAGCGGCAGCGCGGCTGGCACCGCAGTCAAGCAAGCGTTCTACACAGCGGCGCTTCCCAATATCAAGCTGTTTGGCCTGTTCGGTTTTGAGAACATCAAAATCAACTATCAGTTCACCACGGCCAGGCAACTGAGCGTCATCGGCAACCTCAGCGTCTCGGTGTTCGACAACAACTATGCCTTTAGCGGTGCGCTGGTTTCCGACGATGTAAACAAGACCTTCGCCGCCTGCCTGCAGTCGGCTACGCCTGACGCCAGCATCCCCACATTGTTCGGTGGGGCCATGACCGGCATATCGTTCAGCAACCTGATGTTCGGCGTCTTCGCTCGCTATGGTGGCCCCAGCGCACAGAAGAACTTTCAGGTACAAGGCACCGTCAAGGTGGGGTCGGCCCAGCTCACCGGATACATCTACCTGCAGAACACCACCCCTCAGGTGGCCAGTGTCAAAGTCGACAAGACCCTCTCGATCGGTGATGTGTTCAACCAATGCATCGGTGAAGCGGTGTGGCCCAGTTCGCTGGTCAACATCGTGTTCAAGGCCGGCAGCCAGCTCTACTACTGCAAGACGGCCGCCAGCCAGCCATTGAGCCTGGATACGTTCGCCTGCCCCATCGCGCCGGGCACATTGCCTGCCGCGCCTCCGGCCAGCAGCATCGCCTACCAACCGGGTTTCAATATCCAGGCGCTGTTTGACCTGACGCTGGTCACCACCTTCGAGGTGGTTGGCAACATCCAGATCGCCAAGGACGGTGTCACCGCTTCCATCGCCCTGGGCAATCCCATCGACATCTACATCCTGACCATTGCCGCGCCGAAGGCGACCAGCGCCACTGGTGGCCCGGCACTCGCCATCTCCACGGTCTCGGGCAAGCAGTCGATGGGGTTTGCTGGCAGCTTGTGGTTCATGCAGGCATCGTTCGGCGTCGATGTCAGCGTGATGACCAGCAAGAACAGCAAGGGCAACATGCAGATCGACGGCACGCTCACCTCTCTGTCCGATTACTCGCCGTTTCTGCCGAAAAATGTCTCGCTGGGTGTGCGCTACAGCAAGGATGGTGGTTTCCAGGTCACCAACTGGCCAAGCTTCGACTACCTGACCCAGGCGATAGACTTCATCAAGACACTGCAAAAGCTGTCCGAACAAGGCAGTTCCGGCTGCGGTAAGTTGGTAGATTTCGCCTTCAAGACCTTGCTCAAATCGACATTCAAAATCAGCGTGTCGTTCAGCACGCAGGACAACGGCGTCAGCCTGCAACTGGATGGCAAGTACACCCTGACGATCGCCGACACCTCGTTGACCGCCGCAGCGATCCCCTTCCCTGGCATTGTCTCGATTCCCCTGCCTAACTCGATCAAGATGTCGGAGCTCGGGGCCTATATCGACCGCGCGCTGGCCAGCGCGGCGGAATCGTTCGTGCAAGGCCTGCTCAAGAACAGCGAGGCCATTGCCACCTTGATTGCGCTGACGGCGGGCAAGGCTGCCGCCTCTTACGCAGCCACGCTGGCATGCCAGCAACTGATAGACGGCGCCGCCGCCGACGCCGTGGCTTCAACCGCAGCTTCGGCACTGGCCGCATCCGAAGCGGCCGCCGCTGGAGCCGCGGGCGCCGCGGCGGCGGTAGCAGGTGCGGTTGCGAGCATCATCGCAATCGTTGGCGGAACCGGTACGGGGACGGGCACTGGAACCGGCACAGGCACTGGAACCGGTACGGGCACAGGCACTGGAACGGGCACCGGAACCGGCACGGGGACGGGCACCCAAAGCCCGCCCGACCACCCCAGCGTCAGCGTCGCCAACCGGGTAGTGACACTCGCCTGGGGCGGTGGCCAGGGGAACGCCGGCTATCATGCGCAACTGCTCGACAGCGCAGCAAAAGTCCTGCTCGACCAACCTGGCCTGGACGTCGCCGCGCGCGACACCCATTTCGATTTCGACGCCCAATGGCTCCCCGGCCCTTACAAGGCCCAGGTGCAGGGTACTCATGGCGATGCCAAGACGGTATGGGTCGGTGCATCATTCCAGCGTCTTGCCGCACCAACAGCCCTGCAGGCGCACAACGAGAGCAGCATCATCGCACCTGACTGTGGAGTGATGCTGAGCTGGGCGGCCGTGTCCGAAGCGCAGTCTTATGTCCTCTCCAGCGTGCATGGCGGTAGCACCTGGGTCCCCGACCGGAACATTACGCCCCCCCAACCGCAACAGCCACCGCCTACGCAGTGCGTCGTCACCTTCGAGGCGGCGGCGCCTGCCGGCAACTTTGGCTTCAGCCTGGTGACACACGGCAGCAGCACCACCGTGGCTAGCCCGGCCAGCGACGTGCTGACCCTGGTTCGCCTGGACCAGCCGTTGAACCTGCAAGCCAGCAGTGCCGGCAGCAACGTCACCCTGCGCTGGCAAGCAGTGGCCAATGCCACACGCTATCAGGCGGTCATACACAGCGCCGGCAGCCCGTTGCAAGTGACCCCGTTGCAAGCCAGTGCCCAGGGCCAAGAGTGGGTTGCGAAACTGACCCTCACCGGTGCCGCCGGCTCGCCACGACTCTACCAACTACAGGTCCAGGCCATCCCTGCCGAGGGCCAGAACGACATCGTGCCCGGTGTGCCTTCGACCACGGTCGACGTCACCATCACGCTGTACGCCAGCGCTCTAGAGATGGCGACGGCTCTTAACAGCCAGAAGGTCGATGGAGTCCATTGCGCCCAACAATTGCTGGACGCCTTCCCGAGCCTGACCCTCGACACCCTGGCCAGTGCCATGGCCGGGGGCGGTTACGCCATGGCCGACACCAGCAAGGGC
>MCNF01000183.1_pt1 | contig 18812 bp, 17 predicted proteins | sample 778221 | NCBI WGS metagenome assembly MCNF01 (sample SAMN04296814, study PRJNA304217) | bioreactor metagenome | isolation source: arboretum soil enriched with benzalkonium chloride | place: Turkey | reverse complement strand
GGTCGGTGAAATCAAAAGCCCCTTTCCTTGAAAGGGGCTTTTTTTATCATCAGCGCGGGGCGCCGAGCGACGGGCGCCCCTGGCGACCGGTCTTCTGGGTCAGCGCGTGGCCTGGACCGCGCCTTCCAGCATTTCGCGCGCGTGTTCGCGGGTGGTGGCGGTGAGCTTGATGCCGCCCAGCATGCGCGCGATTTCCTCGACGCGGGCGGAGGCGTCCAGCTCTTCGATGCTGGAGCGGGTGACGCCCCGAGATTCGGCCTTGCTGACCAGGAACTGGTTGTTGGCGCAGGCGGCGACCTGGGGCAGGTGGGTCACGCACAGCACCTGATGGCGTTCGCCGAGCTCGCGCAGCAGCTTGCCGACGGCCTCGGCCACCGCGCCGCCCACGCCGCTGTCGACTTCGTCGAAGATCAGGGTGGGCACGCGCGCGGCGCGGCTGGCGATGACGGACAGCGCCAGCGAAATCCGCGACAGTTCGCCGCCCGAGGCCACCTTGGCCAGCGGACGCGGCGTGGTGCCGGCATGGCCGGCCACCAGGAATTCGACCTGCTCGTTGCCATGCGCGGAGGGCACCGATTCGGCCAGCGTGGGCTCGAATTTGCCGCCTTGCATGGCCAGCGTCTGCATGGCCTGCGTGACCTGCTTGCCCAGGTCCTTGGCGACCTTGCGGCGCGCAGTCGTCAGCTTGGCGGCGGTGGCGTCGTACTGCGCCTGTGCGGCCTGCGTCTGGGCGCGCAGGGCATCGATGTCGCCCGCGGCTTGCAGCGCCTTGAGCTGCGCATGCAGCGTGTCGCGCAGCTCGCAAAGCGCGTCGGGCTCGACACGGAATTTGCGGGCGGTTTCGAACACCAGGCCCAGGCGCGCTTCGACCGTCACGAGCCGCTGCGGATCGAGATCGACGCGGCTGACGTAGTTGTTCAGGTCCGACACGGCTTCGCTCACCGCGATACGGGCGGATTCCAGTTCGTCGTAGACGCCTTGCAGGCCGGGATCATGGCGCAGCATCTGCTGGATGCGGTGGTTGGCGGACGTGAGCCGGTGGTGGGCGGAGTCGCCCTCGCCGTCCAGGGCTTCGAGGATCTGCGTGGCGCCATCCAGCAGGGATTGCGAATGCGACAGGCGCGTGTGCTCGGACTGCAGCGCATCCCATTCGTCGGGGCCGAGATTCAGGTGATCGAGTTCGTCGACCTGCCATTGCAGGCGATCCCGTTCGGTGGCCAGGCTGGCGGCGTCCTTTTCGGCGGATTCCAGCTGGCGCGCCAGCGCGCGCCATTGCTTCCAGGCCTGGCCGACCGCGTTGCGCAGTTCGCCATGGCCGCCGTGGGCGTCCAGCAGGTCGCGCTGGGCGTCGGCGCGCATCAGGCTTTGGTGGGCGTGCTGGCCATGGATGTCGACCAGGCTGTCGCCCAGTTCGCGCAATTGCGCCACGGTGGCCGGCGTGCCGTTGATGTAGGCCCGGCTGCGGCCCTGGGCGTCGATGACGCGGCGCAAGGACAGTTCCGTGTCGGCGTCGATCTCGCGCTCTTGCAGCCAGGCGATCAGGCCCTTGGGAGTATCGAAGACCGCGGTGATGTCGGCGCGCGGCGCGCCTTCGCGCAGCATGCTGGCGTCGCCGCGTTCGCCCAGCGCGAGCGCCAGCGCGTCCACCAGTATGGATTTTCCCGCGCCGGTTTCGCCGGAGAATACGGTGAAGCCGGGGCCGAAATGGATCTCGGTCTGTTCGACGATGACGAAGTCGCGGATATGCAGGGTGCGCAGCATGTCGGGGCGCTTACTACTCTACGTTGTCGGAGGCTTCGGGCATCAGGTTCCAGTGCAGCTTGCGGCGCAGGGTGGAGAAGAAACTGTAGCCTTCGGGGTGCACGAAGCGGATGGTATAGGGTGCGCGCTGCACGACGATGCGGTCGCCCGGCTGCAGGTCGGACCAGGTCTGCATGTCGAAATGCACGCTGGCGCCGACCTCCACGCGGCCCATGGCCGTGAGCGTCATGTTCAGCACGCCGCTGTCGGGAATGACGATGGGGCGGTTGGATAGCGTCTGCGGCGCCACGGGCACCAGCACCATGGCGTTCATGCCCGGATGCAGGATGGGACCGTTGGCCGACAGCGCGTACGCGGTCGAGCCCGTGGGCGTGGCGATGATCAGGCCGTCGGCGCGCTGCGTGTACATGAAGGCGCCGTCCAGTTCCACCCGCACTTCGATCATGCCGCCGCGTCCCGCGCGGTTCAGCACCACGTCGTTCAGGGCGGATGCGGAATACATCTTCTGGTCGCCGCGCCACACGCTGCCTTCCAGCAGCATGCGTTCCTCGATCTGGAAGCTGCCTTCGAGCACGCGCGCCAGGGCGCCGTGCGCGTCCTGCAGCGCGATGTCGGTGATGAAACCGAGGCGCCCGTGGTTGATGCCGACCAGCGGCATGCCATAGGGAGCGAGGTGGCGGCTTGCGCCCAGCACGGTGCCGTCGCCGCCCATGACCACGGCCAGCGACGCGGTCTTGCCGATTTCCTCGAGCGTGGCGACGGGGTATTCGGTCAGCCCGGTATTGCGCGCCGTGTCCGCATCGATGAGCACCTGCCGGCCCGCTTGCGTCAGCGCATGGGCGAGCGCTCTCAGCGGTGTGTCCAGGCCGGTGTCCTGGTATCTGCCGATCAGGGCTACGGTAGGAAAATGCATGGCTGCTTGCGTATCAAAAAAGGCCGGACCAGAAGCCGAAACCTGCCCGGAATGGGCGGTTTAGCCGATTATATGGGGCCGCATATGTGCTTGCGGGACAAAAATCGCCTCAATTGAAAAAGATTCCCTAAAATACTTGTTATGGATGACCGCGCACGCGCACTACTGAAAGCGTTGATCGAACGCTATATCGCCGATGGGCAGCCAGTCGGCTCGCGGACGCTATCGAAAGTATTCGACTTGTCCCCGGCCACGATCCGCAATGTCATGGCGGATCTCGAAGAACTGGGACTGATCCACAGCCCGCACACCTCCGCCGGCCGCGTGCCCACGCCGCGGGGCTACCGCATGTTCGTCGATTCGCTGCTGGCGGTGCAGTCCTACCAGCTCGAGCCCCACAACATGGGCGAGATGCTTGCAGCCGCCGAACCCACGCGCGCGGTCAACGCCGCGGCGGCCTTGCTGTCCAACCTGACCCAGTTCGCGGGGGTGGTGCTGACGCCCAAGCGCGCCCAGGTGTTCCGCCAGATCGAATTCATCCGCCTGTCCGACAAGCGCGTGCTGCTCATCATCGTCACGCCCGACGGCGATGTTCAAAACCGCATCCTTTTCGTCCAGCGCGACTACGCCGAGGCGGAATTGCTGGAAGCCGGCAATTTCTTCAACATGCATTTCGCCGGCAAGTCCTTCAATGCCGTGCGGCAGACGCTGTCGACCGAGCTGGCGCAACTGCGCGAAGACATCTCGCGGCTGATGCAGGCCGCGGTCGAAGCCAGCGCGGAAGCCGCCGAGGACGGCGACGCCATGGTCATCTCCGGAGAGCGCAAGCTGCTGGACGTGACCGACATCGCCTCCGACATGGACCGCCTGCGCAAGATGTTCTCGCTGTTCGAGAAAAAGACCGATCTGCTGCAGTTGCTGGACGTGTCCACCCGCGCCCAGGGCGTGCAGATCTACATCGGCGGCGATTCGCAGCTGGTGCCGATGGAAGAAGTCTCGGTCATCACCGCGCCTTACGGCGTGGACGGCAAGGTCGTGGGCACGCTGGGCGTGATCGGTCCCACGCGCATGGCCTACGAACGCGTCATTCCCATCGTGGATATCACGGCGCGCTTGCTGTCCAACGCCCTCAGCCACAACCAGTAGGTCCATCCAAAGCTACGTCCTCCTCGCGGAGGAAGGGGAGTGTTTGTGTTTCTTCGCCTGTTCAAGTACCTGTGGCCTGAGCGCTATCTGCCGGAACCCGAGCAGGATGACCCCTTCGACGAAGACCCCGCGCCGCGCGGACCGGGCAAGGTCGGCGTGCTGCTGGTGAACCTGGGCACCCCGGACACGCCGGGCAAGCAGGACATACGCAAGTACCTGGGCGAGTTCCTGTCCGACCCGCGCGTGATCGAGATTCCGCGCTATCTGTGGAAGCCCATCCTGCATTGCCTGGTCTTGACCATGCGGCCCAAGAAACTGGAGCCGCGCTACGCCGGCGTCTGGATGAAGGAAGGTTCGCCGCTGATGGTGTACAGCCAGCGCCAGGCCGACGGCGTGCGCGCCGCCCTGGCCGAGGCCGGGATCGATGCCCTGGTGGAGCTTGGCATGCGCTACGGCAACCCCTCGATTCCGGACGCCATCTCGCGCCTGCGCCGGCAGGGCTGCGAGCGCATCCTGACCGTCCCGCTCTATCCCCAGTACGCCGCCAGCACCACCGCCACGGTGGTGGACGCGGTCACGCGCCATGCCGGCCGCCTGCGCGATCAGCCCGAACTGCGCTTCATCAAGCGCTTCCACGAAGAGCCGGACTACCTGGACGCGCTGGCCGGCCGCATCGAGCGCCACTGGCAGGAACACGGCAAGCCGCAGAAGCTGGTCATGAGCTTCCATGGCCTGCCGCGCTATTCGATCGAGCTGGGCGATCCCTACTACCGCGATTGCATGGACACGGCGCGCCTGCTGTCCCAGCGCCTGTCGCTGCCGCGTGAGCAGATCGAGGTGACCTTCCAGAGCCGCTTCGGCACTGCCCGTTGGCTGGAGCCCTATACCGAGCCCACCCTGAAGGCGCTGGCCGCGGCCGGCGTGACCGAGGTCGATGTGGTGTGTCCGGGTTTTGTGGCAGACTGTCTGGAAACCCTGGAAGAGATCAGCCTGGAGTGCCGCGACGCCTTTATCGGGGCCGGCGGCAAGCGTTTTCGCTACATCCCGGCGATCAACGACGATCCGGCCTGGATCGCGGGGCTGGCCGACCTGGTGGCACGCCACTTGCAGGGATGGCCCACGCAAATCACGGACTTGAAGGAGAAGGCGCATGCACCATGATCCCAAGACTGGAAAGATCGTCAAAAAGGGGCAGGTCAGCACCCCCGTGGACGAAGATCAGGTGGAACACGAACTGGACGAGGCCTTGGCCGAGACCTTTCCCGCCAGCGATCCCATTGCAATCAGCCCCGAGCCCGACGAAGACCGGGACGTGGATCGCGCCCTGAAGGACAGTTTTCCCGCCAGCGATCCTGCCGCACCCGCGCAACCGCACAAGAAGTAGTTTGCCGCGGCAGGCGTCCGCCATTTGCAGGATGGCAGGGGAAAATGCTGAATCTATGCTTGCAGTCTGATATTTGACGGCAATTGGCAGAGATTGGGCGAATTTTTGATTACATTCCGCCTGCCTCCGCTACCCAGCGCCGTCAGGGAATATTTGCTTTCCCGGGCTTGAAATAGGGGTATTGGCCCCCATTCATGTCTGCGAAAGCCATACTTTTTGGAGGATTCCCCATGACGGCACCCAACGAGCCTGTAGATCAGACGCCCGAAGTCGGCCGGAACGCCGATGCGGCCTCCGCCGCCGAGGACGCCGTGCAGGCCGAGCTGAACGAGTTGCGCGCCCAGCTGGACGCCGCCCAGGCCACCGTCAATGAGCAGCAGGACCAGCTTCTGCGCATACGGGCCGAAGCCGAGAACGTGCGCCGCCGCGCCCAGGAAGACGTGTCCAAGGCGCGCAAGTTCGGCATCGAGTCGTTCGCCGAAAGCCTGGTTCCGGTCAAGGACAGCCTGGAAGCCGCCCTGGCCCAGCCTGACCAGACCGTTGAAACGCTGCGCGAAGGCGTCGAAGTGACGCTCAAGCAATTGACGGCCGGCTTCGAGCGCAATCTGCTCAAGGAAATCGCGCCGGCGCAGGGCGACAAGTTCGACCCGCATCAGCATCAGGCCATTTCGTCCATCCCCGCCGAGCAGCCCGCCAATACCGTGGTCCAGCTGCTGCAGAAGGGCTATGCCATCGCCGACCGGACCCTGCGTCCGGCGCTGGTGGTGGTGTCCGCAGGCCAGGGCTGAACCGGCCGCAAGCCATGACGGATCCCCGGTTCGACCCCGCCCAGGTATTCCAGGCGTTCGACATGCGGCATGTCGACACCGAGGGATTCGACGCGGCGGTGGTGCAGGCGCCGGGGACGGATCTGCGCTGCGTGTTCCTGTGGGGACAGGATTGCTATAACTGCAATATTTTCAAGCAGACCGCCTTGCTGCATCGGGACGCGCTGCTGGAACTGGGCCTGACCTGGTTCGAAGCCGACGTCTACGCGGACGAGGCGCTGGGAAGGCGCTTTGCCCTGCATGGCGTCCCCACTTTTGTGCTGTATCGGGCGGGCAAGCGGCTGGGCCGCATCACGGGCTGGCCCGGCTTGCCGCAGTTCACCGGGGCCATCCGCCGTTTGCAGGAACCGGTTGTAGAAAATTCCGGCCCGGCGTCTTGAAAAACCCTGCGGGCAGCCCCAGTTATGTGGGGACAAGAAGTTTCTCCCTATTTTCATAGATTCAATCAAGGTAACCGACCATGAGCAAGATTATTGGCATTGACCTGGGCACGACCAACAGCTGCGTGGCTGTCATGGACGGCGGGCAGGTCAAAATCATTGAAAACGCGGAAGGCGCTCGCACCACTCCCTCCATCGTCGCCTACATGGACGATGGCGAAACCCTGGTCGGCGCGCCGGCCAAACGCCAGGCCGTGACCAATCCGCGCAACACCCTGTACGCGGTGAAGCGCCTGATCGGCCGCAAGTTCGAAGAAAAGGCTGTGCAAAAGGACATCAACCTGATGCCCTATGCCATCGTCAAGGCCGACAACGGCGACGCCTGGGTGGAAGTGCGCGGCAAGAAGATGGCGCCTCCCCAAGTGTCGGCCGACGTGCTGCGCAAGATGAAGAAGACCGCCGAGGACTACCTGGGCGAGGAAGTGACCGAGGCCGTCATCACTGTGCCCGCCTACTTCAACGACAGCCAGCGCCAGGCCACCAAGGACGCCGGCCGCATCGCCGGCCTGGAAGTCAAGCGCATCATCAACGAACCCACCGCTGCCGCGCTGGCGTTCGGCCTGGACAAGACCGAAAAGGGCGACCGCAAGATCGCCGTCTATGACCTGGGCGGCGGCACGTTCGACGTGTCCATCATCGAAATCGCCGACGTGGACGGCGAAAAGCAGTTCGAAGTGCTGTCGACCAACGGCGACACCTTCTTGGGCGGCGAAGACTTCGACCAGCGCATCATCGACTACATCATTGCCGAGTTCAAGAAAGAACAAGGCGTGGATCTGTCCAAGGACGTGCTGGCCCTGCAGCGCCTGAAGGAAGCCGCTGAAAAGGCCAAGATCGAACTGTCCTCGACGCAGCAGACCGAAATCAACCTGCCGTACATCACGGCGGACGCCTCGGGTCCGAAGCACCTGAACCTGAAGATCACGCGCGCCAAGCTGGAAGCGCTGGTCGAAGAACTGATCGAACGCACGATCGAGCCCTGCCGCGTGGCCATCAAGGACGCCGGCGTGAAGGTTTCCGACATCGACGACGTGATCCTGGTCGGCGGCATGACCCGCATGCCCAAGGTCCAGGAAAAGGTGAAGGAATTCTTCGGCAAGGATCCGCGCAAGGACGTGAACCCCGATGAAGCCGTCGCCGCTGGCGCCGCCATCCAGGGCTCCGTGCTGTCGGGCGACCGCAAGGACGTGCTGCTGCTGGACGTCACCCCCCTGTCCCTGGGCATCGAAACCCTGGGCGGCGTGATGACCAAGATGATCCAGAAGAACACGACCATCCCGACCCGGTTCTCGCAGACCTTCTCGACCGCTGACGACAACCAGCCGGCCGTGACGATCAAGGTGTTCCAGGGCGAGCGCGAAATCGCCGCGGGCAACAAGGCCCTGGGCGAGTTCAATCTCGAAGGGATCCCGCCGTCGCCCCGCGGCATGCCGCAGATCGAAGTCACGTTCGACATCGACGCCAACGGCATCCTGCACGTGTCCGCCAAGGACAAGGGCACCGGCAAGGAAAACAAGATCACCATCAAGGCCAACTCGGGTCTGTCGGAAGACGAGATCCAGCGCATGGTCAAGGATGCCGAGGCCAACGCCGAGGAAGATCACCGCGTCGCCGAGCTGGCCCAGTCGCGCAACCAGGCCGATGCGCTGGTGCATGCCACCCGCAAGTCGCTGACCGAGTACGGCGATAAGCTCGAGGCCTCCGAAAAGGAAGGTATCGAAGCCGCCATCAAGGAACTGGAAGATACGCTGAAGGAAGGCGACAAGGCCGCGATCGACGCCAAGGTGGAAGCCCTGTCGACGGTTTCGCAGAAGCTGGGCGAAAAGATGTACGCCGACATGCAGGCGCAGCAAGCCGCCGGCCAGCAGCAAGCGGCCGACAACGCGAAGCCGGTGGACGACAATGTCGTCGACGCCGACTTCAAGGAAGTCAAGCGCGACCAATAATGGCCGGGCGCTGACCTGCCTCTGCCGCCCGGTAGCCGGAGAAATCCGCCTACCGGGCGTACTCATTCTGTAGCACTGAAAAGAAGGCTCGTTTTCGAGCCCACGGATCATGGCAAAACGTGACTATTACGAAGTCTTGGGCGTTGCGAAGAACGCCTCGGATGACGACCTCAAGAAGGCCTATCGAAAGCTGGCCATGAAGTACCATCCGGATCGCAATCCGGACAGCAAAGAAGCCGAAGAGAAGTTCAAGGAAGCCAAGGAAGCCTACGAGGTCCTGGGTGACGATCAGAAGCGCGCCGCCTACGACCGCTATGGGCATGCGGGCGTGGATCCCAATTCCGCCGGCATGGGCGGTGGCATGGGCGGCGGTTTTGCCGACGCCTTCGGCGACATCTTCGGCGAAATCTTCGGCGGCGGCGGCGGCGGTGGCCGCCGTGGCGGCGGCCCGCAGGTCTACCGCGGCGCCGACCTGAAGTACGCGCTGGAAATCACGCTGGAGCAGGCCGCAGCCGGCTTCGACACCGAGATCCGCGTGCCCAGCTGGGAAAACTGCGACACCTGCCATGGCTCCGGCGCCAAGGTCGGCACCTCGCCCAAGACCTGCCGCACCTGCGGCGGCTCGGGCGCTGTGCGCATGCAGCAGGGTTTCTTCAGCGTGCAGCAGACCTGCCCGACCTGCCATGGCAACGGCAAGGAAATCACCGATCCCTGCCCCGCTTGCGATGGCGTGGGCCGCATCCGTCGCAACAAGACGCTGCAGGTCAAGATTCCGGCCGGCATCGACGACGGCATGCGCATCCGCTCCAGCGGCAACGGCGAACCGGGCATCAACGGCGGCCCTCCGGGCGACCTGTATGTGGAAATCCACATCAAGCAGCACAAGATCTTCCAGCGCGACGGCGACGACCTGCACTGCGAACTGACCATCCCGTTCACCTCGGCGGCGTTGGGCGGCGAGCTCCAGGTGCCGACGCTGGGCGGCAAGGCCGAGATCTCGATCCCCGAAGGCACGCAGTCCGGCAAGACCTTCCGCCTGCGCGGCAAGGGCATCCGCGGCGTGCGCGGCAGCTACCCGGGCGATCTGTACTGCCATGTGGTGGTGGAAACGCCGGTGCGCCTGAGCGACGACCAGAAGAACATCCTGCGCCAGTTCGAGGCTTCGCTGAACGACGGCGGCGACCGCCATTCGCCGCAAAGCAAGTCCTGGACCGACCGGGTGAAGGAATTCTTCAGCTGAATCGGCTGAAGAAACGAGAAAACCGCGACAAGTTTGTCGCGGTTTTTTTATGCCTCCTGACGCGCCCGGGCTGGAATTCCTATACGTCGATGATGACCAGGGTACCGTGGCTGCCTGGCAGGACCGCGTGCGGAACGCCGGCCTGTGCCAAATACATCTGCCCGGCCTCGACGACGACCTCCGCTCCTTCGACGAACAGGCGCATCAGGCCGTTGATGACCAGCAGCGCTTCGTTATAGTCGTGAGTCTCACTGTCGTAGGATTGGCCATCCATGCGCAGGATCTTGATCCTTGCAGGTCCGACTTGACCGGCTACAACTGACTTCCATGCAGCGGGCAGGTCATCGGCGATGGCTTTGAAATCAATCGGCGACATAGGCTCCTCGCAGAAACGGCTAGAGTATTCGTGCCGCACAGTATGTCATCCCATTGTCCGGGAATGCGAAAAGACCGCGGCTTACGCCGCGGTCCCAGGTGCTGCTACTGCTATATCAACTTCAACTTCTACTTCTACTGCTACATCGACCGCCGCTGTCGCCGATAAAAAACCGGCCTCAAACCATGATGCCGTCCGAGGCCGGCCGGGCCACAGCAAGCAGCTCACCGGGTGATCGGCGGGTACTCGAGTTCGCCGAACGTGTATTGGCCGCTGGCCTTGGCTTGCGCCAGTTCCTGCTGGACATCAGCGCGCGTCTTGGCGCTGGCGGGGGCGGACACGGCCGCCGGGTATTCCAGTTCACCGAAGGTGTACTGGCCGCTGATCTTGGCTTGTTGCAGCTGGGCTTGCACTTCCTGCGAGCTCAGGCTGGTGGTCTGGGGCAGGGCGGGCGGATAGTCCAGCTCGCCGAAGGTGTACTGGCCGCTGGCCTTGGCTTGCTGCAGTTCGGTCGCGACCTGGGCGCTGCTCTTGGCTTGTTCCACGCCGGCGGCTTGGGCGCCAACGCCAACCAGGGCCAGGGATAGCAGCAGGGTGGTGGTTAGGGTTTTCATGGTAGACCTCCAATTCGTCTTGGTTGGGGACCGAATCCGGCGGCCCTCCGTCGTGGTTCGTTGTGTGTTCCCGATGACTGAATTGTGCTCGTTATCCCACCTGGGATAAACCCGTATTCCTTGAAAACATCTTTCCAAATAATCGAGTAATCACGTTCGCTTTTATGATTTCATCCATTTTTGGCATAGTCGGGGGATGTTCTGGTGAATTTTGGTGAGCTGACCAGCGCCGGAAAGCCAAAAAAAGCCCCGCCGCAGCGGGGCTTGAGCGAGGCGGGCTTGGTCAGGGCGCCGGCTTCTTCTTGAAGTCGCCGGCAACCGCGGTGCTGAAACCGTCCGCGCGCAGATACTTGCGCAAAGCCGCATTGACCGAGTCGGCCGTCAGCGCGGAGATCTTCTTGTCCATGTCGGCGGACCAGGCGAACGTGCGGCCGCGCTGCATGTAGTCCAGCCAGGTGCTGGCCAGGACGTCGTCCTGGGCGCGGGCCAGGTTGCGGTAGTTCAGCAAGGCCGTGATGCCGTCCGAGATTTCCTTGTCCGTGAAGCCGTCCTTCAGTACGCGCGCCAGTTCTTCGCCGATGGCCTTTTCCAGGCGCTCGCGGTTTTGCGGCGCGTAGATGGCGTACATGGTCCAGCTGGCGGAGGGCTCGAACGACGAGACCGCCAGCGAGCTGCGCACGTTGTAAGACAGGCCGTCGGTTTCGCGCACGCGGTTCCACAGGCGCGAGGTTTCGGAGGCGCCGAACAGGTAGTTGGCCAGGTACAGCGCGGCGTAGTCCGCGTCCGTGTCCTGCAGCTTCAGCGGCATGCGCGAGATGTAGAACGCATTGGCCTTGTCCGGCGTGTCGATGTCGAACTGTTTGGCGGGAATGTCACGGTACGGGTTGGGCACGCGGGTGTAGGCGGGCGCCTTCTTCCAGCCGGCCAGTCCGGTCTTGAGCGCGTTCTCGACGGCTGCGGGCTCGAAATCGCCGACCGCCGAGTACTCGATGTTGCCGGCGCCGTAGAACTTGGAATGGAACTTGACCAGGGCGTCGCGATTCAGGGCGCGCACGCCAGCCAGCGATTCCTCGAAGGTCGGCACGTAGCGCAGGTCATTGGCGGGCCACGGGTTGTCCTGGCGGGCCAGCGCGCGTCCGGCCAGCGCCGAGGGTTCGGTCATGGCGTTCTGGATCGAGGTTTCGAGCTGGCGCTGGTATTCCTCGAGTTGTTCCTTGGGGAAATTGGCGTTGCGCACGATGTCCAGCGCCAGGGCGGTGAGTTCGGGCAGGTTTTCGCCTTTGGTCGACATGGCGATCTTGAGCGTGGTGCCGCCGCCGCTGAAGCCGAGTTCGGCCTGCAGCTTGTCCAGGCGGTCCTGGATGTCCTGGCGCGACAGCTTGGCCGTGCCGCGGGTCAGCAGGTCGGCCACGGCGCTGGAATTCACGCGCTGGCCGAGCAGGTCTTTTTCATTGCCGAACTGGATCAGCATCTGCGCCTGCACCCGGTTGCCGCGCGTGGCCTTGGGCAGCAGCGCCAACTGCACGGGGCCGTTGGGCAGATCCAGCTTCTTGCGTTGCGTCAGCTTGTCGATGTTCTCGGGCGTGGGATCGAAGGCCGAGGCAGCCTTGAAGTCCGGATCGCCCTTGTAGTCCTTGAATACGGCGGTCAGGTCCACGCGTTGCTCCTGCGGCGCGCGCACGGGCTTCTCGGTGGGGATGTAGCGCCCTTCGATGCTGTTGCTTTGGACCAGGTAGGTGGTCGCGGCGCGCTGCACTTCGGCCAGCGTGGCCTTGCGGGCACGGTCACGCTGCAGGAAGAACAAACGCCAGTCGCCGGCGGCGATGGCCTCGGACAGCGCCACGCCGACTTGTTCAGGATCGCTGTAGGTCTGCTCCCAGGCGGTCAGCCATTTGCTGCGGGCGCGATCCAGCTCCTGCTGGGTGAACGGCTTCTTGGCCAGGGACTCCAGCGTGCCGGTCAGCGCCTTCATGGCGGCGTCCAGGCTCTTGCCCGGCGTCAGTTGGGCGGCGAACATCGCCAGGCCCGGGTCCAGGTTTTCCATGGTGAAGCCGAACACGCCCGAGGCCAGCTTGGTCGGGACCAGCGCGTGGTAGAGACGGCCCGAGGGCGTGTCGGCCAGGATGGTGGCAGCCAGGTCCAGCGGCACGAAGTCGGCGCTGCCGGCGGCGGGGATGTGGTACATGGCCGCCACCAGCGGCGTGCCGCCCGTGCGGCGCAGGGTCACGGAACGTTCGCCGTCCTGCGCCGGTTCAACCGTGTATTCGGGCGGGAGCTTGCGCTCGGGCTTGGGCAGCTTGCCCAGCGTTTCCTCGATGTCGGTCAGGGTCGCCTGCGGGTCGAACTTGCCCGCCACGATCAGCACGGCGTTATCGGGCTGGTAGTACTCGTGATAGAAGGCGCGCAACTGGCCGATGTCCACGTTCTCGACGTCGGAGCGGGCGCCGATGGTGTTCTTGCCGTAGCTGTGCCACTGGAAGGCCGCGGACTGCATCTTCTGCATCAGGATGCGGAAGGGGCTGTTCTCGCCGCTTTCCATTTCGTTGCGGACCACGGTCATTTCCGAATCCAGGTCTTCCTTGGCGATCAAGGAATTGACCATGGCATCGGCCTGCCAGCCCAGGTACCACTTGAGGGTCTCGGGGTTGGCGGCGAAGCTGGCGAAATAGTTGGTGCGGTCGCTGGAGGTCGAGCCGTTGGCCTGCAGGCCGCGGCGCGAGAACTCGCCCATGGCGTTGCGGGTGGTGGATGTGCCCTTGAACAGCATGTGCTCCAGCAGGTGCGCCATGCCCGTCTGGCCGTAGTTCTCGTTGCGCGAGCCCACCAGGTAGGTCATGTTGACGGTGGTGGACGGCTTGGATTCGTCGGGAACCAGCAGCACTCTCAGGCCGTTGGCCAGGCGGTATTCGGTGATGCCTTCAATCGAGGCGGCCTCCGAGACGCCCGCCGGCAGGCTGGCGGCGCCGGCCTGAAAGGCCAGGAAGGAGGAAAACAGCAGCACGCTCAGCGGGCGCGGCAGCTTCGACAGGGACAGGCGCATGGCAGACAATTCCTTTGGCATGGCAGAATCCGTTGGAGTGTATACGTTGGCAATGGTTCAGGGGCGTGGGGCGGTGTTCGCCGCGGCGCGCGGCCCGGGACCGCAAGCAAGGAAGTCCGCCATGTCTTTATCCCTGGAAGTCGAAACGCCCCGCCTGGTGCTGCGCCAATGGCGCGCCGCCGACCGTGAACCTTTCGCGGCGCTGAACCAGGATCCCCGCGTCACCGAGTACCTGCTGCCGCTGAACGCACAGGAAAGCGATGCGCTCGCCGACAGGCTGGCTGCCGGCATCGACGAGCACGGTTGGGGCTTCTGGGCCGTGGAAGCGCCGGGCGTGGCGCCTTTCATCGGTTTTGTCGGCATCAAGCCGCTGGCGCCCACCCTGCCGTTCGCGCCAGGCGTGGAGATAGGCTGGCGCCTGGCGCAGCGGCACTGGGGCAAGGGCTACGCCAGCGAAGCGGCCGAAGCAGCCTTGCGCGCGGGGTTCGAACAAGTCGGGCTGGACCAGATCGTGGCCTTCACGGCCACGGGCAATCTGCGCTCGCGCGCGGTGATGGACCGCTTGGGCATGAGGCTGGAGCCAGAAGGCTTCGACCATCCCGCCGTCCCGCCGGGGCATCCGCTATGCCGGCATGTGCTGTACCGGATCGGGCGCCAGGACTGGCGCGCGCGAGAAAATGGTGACGCAGATGCAGGCGCCACGCCGGTTGCGGCGGCATAAGGGTCCGAGAGCGCCGTCCAGGCACGATGCTGCGTCGCAATATGACCAAACGGCGGGCTGATTTGAGCCCTCCGGGCTTGCGGGTGTAAGCTTTTCAGCACGCAGTACCTAGTTGCAGACCCAGTTGCAGACGGGATGCGCGACAGCCCGCCCACAGGTTTCCCGTCCAACGCCAGACGCCGCTTCGTGCGCGGCGCCGGTGCTTGTCGTTCGCGCCTTCGCCGCCGGCATCGTGCCGGCGCATTTACCGGAGGAACGACCCATGCTGACCGAGATCGTCACGCGTGCCTTGTCCCAATTGACCGGCAGCTCCTTGAGCGGCGACGGGATCAAAGGACAGTTTCAGTACGCCTATGCCAGCGATGACGGCCAATTCGTGGCCATACTGACCCATGACATGACCACCTACGTGGTGGACTTGAGCACACAACGTTATTTTGCGGAGTGCGGAGGCTCGCCCCGGGGCTTTGCCGGGCATGTGCTGGAAATGGAAGGCGCCGCGGCGCGCAGCCATCCCTGGCCAGCCGCCAACGATCTGTTCGATCTGGACATGGATGCGGATGAGCTTGCATGGCGCAGTTGCCCCGGCCTGCGCCGCGAGCCGCCCGCCGCCCGATCAGCGGAGAGCCGCGCCGCCTGAGAGTGGCCAGAAGCGGCAACATCCCATATTGAACCGGCGGCTCCGCCGGTTTTTTTTGCCAGTGACGGGCGCGAATCCAATAGCCGCAAGGCCGCGCGGCTCGCTACAATTTGCGCCATGATTACGCACGCCGAAACCCGCGCGCCGGATGGCGCAACCCTGGTCGATTGCACGCATGAGCGCCATGCCGACCAGATACTGGCCATATTCAACGACGCCATCGCCAATTCCACCGCGCTGTACGACTACAAGCCGCGGCCACGCGAGGCGATGCAGGGTTGGTTCCAGGCCAAGCAGCAGGGCGGTTTTCCGGTGCTGGGGTACGAGAACGCAGCCGGCGAGCTGATGGCCTTCGCCAGCTACGGCACCTTCCGCGCCTGGCCTGCCTTCAAGTATTCGGTGGAGCATTCCGTGTATGTGGACGGACGCTTTCGCGGACTGGGCTTGGGCGAGGCGCTGATGCGCGAGCTGATCCAGCGGGCGCGCGCCAATCAGGTGCACGTGCTGGTCGGCGGCATCGACGCAAGCAACCAGGGCAGCATCCGCCTGCACGAGAAACTGGGCTTCAGGCACGCGGGCACCATCCGCGAGGCAGGCTTCAAGTTCGGGCGCTGGCTGGATCTGGCGTTCTATCAGCTGACGCTGGATACGCCTGAAAAGCCGGTCGACGGGTGACCGGCAATCCTACTTCGATAGCACCCGCATGGCCTGTTCCAGGCCGGCGACCGTCACGGGGTACATGCGGCCCTGCATGATGTCGCGCATCAGCGCGATGGACTGGCGGTATTGCCAGGATGCGGTGGGCTCGGGGTTGAGCCAGACCGATTTCGGCCAGGCGTCCAGCAGGCGGCGCATCCATTCGGCGCCAGGCTCTTTGTTGTAGTGCTCGACGGAGCCGCCCGGCTGCAGGATTTCGTAGGGGCTCATGGTGGCGTCGCCGACGATGATCAGGCGCCAATCCGGGTTGTACTTGCGCAGCACGTCCCAGGTGTCGAAGCGTTCATTCTGGCGCCGGCGGTTGCTTTGCCACAGGCTTTCGTACGGGCAGTTGTGGAAGTAGTAGACCTCCAGGTTGCGGAATTCGCTGCGCGCCGCCGAAAACAGTTCTTCGACGCGTCCGATGTGGTCGTCCATGCTGCCGCCCACGTCCAGCAGCATCAGCACCTTGACGGTGTTGTGGCGCTCGGGGACCATGCGCAGGTCCAGGTGACCGGCATTGCGCGCGGTGCTGGCGATGGTGTCGTCCAGGTCCAGTTCCATTTCGGCGCCTTGCCTTGCGAAGCGCCGCAGGCGGCGCAGCGCCACCTTGAAGTTGCGCGTGCCCAGCTCGACCTGGTCGTCGTAGTCCTTGAACTGGCGCATGTCCCAGACCTTGACCGCGCTGCGGTTGCCGGCCGAGTTACCGCCCACGCGTATGCCCTCGGGGTGGTAGCCGCCATTGCCGAAAGGCGAAGAGCCGCCAGTGCCGATCCATTTGCTGCCGCCGGCATGGCGTTCCTTCTGTTCTTCCAGGCGCTCCTTGAAGAGCTCCATCAGCTTGTCCCAGCCGTGCTTCTCGATCGCGGCCTTTTCTTCCGGGCTCAGGCTTTTTTCGAACTGCTTGATGAGCCAGTCCAGCGGGATTTCCTTGCCTGGCGGCAAGGCGGCCGCGATGCCCTTGTAGTAGGCGCCGAAAGCCTTGTCGTAGCGGTCGTAGAGCGCCTCGTCCTTGACCAGCGTGGCGCGCGCCAGGAAGTAGAACTCGTCCAGCGTGGGCGCCATGAGGTCCTGGCGCAGGGCGTCCACCAGGGTCAGGTATTCCTTGACCGAGACGGGGAGCTTGTGCGCCCTGAGGTGGTAGAAGAAGTCGATCAGCATGGGCGGGCCGCTGGTGGGTGATGGCGGATCAGCGGCGCTGGCCGCCGCGCGTCATGGCCGCCAGGCGTTCCAGCAGGTGCACGTCCTGCTCGTTCTTGAGCAGCGCGCCGGCCATCAGCGGCACGGCCGTGGCCGTGTGCGCGTCGATCTCGGCGGCGGTCGAGCCTTCGGCCAGCAGCAGGCGCAGCCAGTCCAGCAGTTCGGAGGTGGACGGCTTTTTCTTCAGGCCCGGCGCGTCGCGCAGCGCGAAGAAGGTATCCAGCGCGGCACGCAGCACCTCCTGCTTCAGATGCGGATAGTGCACGGCCACGATGTCGCGCATGGTCTCGCGGTCGGGGAAGCGGATGTAGTGGAAGAAGCAGCGGCGCAGGAACGCGTCGGGCAGGTCCTTTTCGTTGTTGGACGTGATGATGACCAGCGGACGATGCCGCGCCGAGATGGTCTCGCGCGTTTCGTACACGTGGAATTCCATGCGGTCCAGTTCACGCAGCAGGTCGTTGGGGAATTCGATGTCGGCCTTGTCGATCTCATCGATCAGCAACACCACCGGCTCGGCCGACTGGAAGGCCTGCCACAGCGTGCCCTGCACGATGTAGTTGCGGATGTCGCGGACCTTTTCGTCGCCCAGCTGCGAGTCGCGCAGGCGCGACACCGCGTCGTATTCGTACAGGCCCTGATGGGCCTTGGTAGTGGACTTGATGTGCCACTGCAGCAGCGGCCGCCCCAGCGCCCGCGCCACTTCCTCGGCCAGCATGGTCTTGCCGGTGCCGGGTTCGCCCTTGATCAGCAGCGGGCGCTGCAAGGTGAGGGCGGCGTTGACGGCGAGTTTCAGGTCATCGGTGGCGACATAGTTGTCGGTCCCGTCGAAGCGGTCTGGCGAGGCGGAAGTAGCGGACTGGGCTGCGGACATGGTCTGATGGCTTCTGAGATTTGACGGTGATCAATACCATAGTGGAGGTATTAATCCTGAGCAATTATCGTACAATCAGGCGGTTTTGCTTTGGGTTCGACCCGCAACGTGTTTGCCGAGGGCCTTTTCGTGTGAGCAGGCCCTAGTCCTTAGCCATACCAAGAAGAGCCATTCCAATGAAGTTGCGAACCTCTCTGAAGTACACGGTATCCGTGTTGGCCGCGTTGGCATCCTGTGCGATCGCCGGCCAGTCTGTTGCTGCTGACGCAGCAGTGGTCGGTAATGTCCAGAACGCCCGCGACAAGGTTTCCATGTGCATCGGTTGCCACGGCATCGAAGGCTACAAGGCAACGTTTCCCGAGCTGTACCACGTGCCGATGATTGCTGGGCAGAATGCCAAGTACATCGAAACCGCCCTCAACGAGTACAAGAAAGGCGCGCGCAGCCATCCCACGATGGACGCCATCGCCGGCAGCCTGTCCGACCAGGACATCGCCGATCTGGCCGCGTACTACTCGAATCTCAAGTAAGGGGGCAAACACATGAATCGCTACATGCTTGCCCTTGCGGGCGCGACCCTGGCCATGACGGGCGTTGCCGCCCAGGCGCAGGACCTGGCGGCCGGCAAGGCCGTCTTCGACAAATTCAACTGCGCGTCCTGCCACGGCGCGGACGCCAAGACGGCCGTGGATCCGGCCTATCCGACCCTGGCTGGCCAGCACGCGGACTACCTGGTCCACGCCCTGAAGGCCTACAAGCGCGGCGCCTCCGGCAGCGCAGCCACGGCCAACGTGCGCAAGAACCCCATCATGGGCGCGTTCGCGACCCAGTTGTCCGACCAGGACATCTCCAATGTGGCGGCCTGGCTGGCTGCGCAGCCCAGCGACCTGGGCGTGCGTAGGTAAGCCGTCTGAATCGGTCCCGGAAACAAGAAAGCCCTCGGAGTTCGAGGGCTTTTTTTCCGCCGGGCCGCCCCAAGGAAAAAAGGCCCCCTCGG
>MCNF01000180.1_pt1 | contig 18955 bp, 16 predicted proteins | sample 778221 | NCBI WGS metagenome assembly MCNF01 (sample SAMN04296814, study PRJNA304217) | bioreactor metagenome | isolation source: arboretum soil enriched with benzalkonium chloride | place: Turkey | reverse complement strand
CCCGCCACGAGATGTCGCCCGCCATGGCGGCCAAGCACATCAAGGGCTTGGAAGCGCGGCTGGGCCTGAGGCTGCTGAACCGCACCACGCGCCGCCAGAGCCTGACGGAAGCCGGCCAGGCCTATTTCGCGCGCTGCAAGGTAATCCTGTCGGACATCCGCGACGCCGAGCAAGGCGCCGAAGCCATGCGCTCGGCGCCTCGCGGCCATCTGCGCATCACTTCCACCGTGACCTTCGGCTCGTTCGCGCTGGCGCCCGCCATCGCCGACTACCTGTCCGAGTATCCCGACGTCAGCGTGGACCTGGCCTTGAGCGATGCCGTCGAGGACGTGGTGGCCTCGCGCTACGACCTGGCGGTGCGCATCGGCGAACCCGCCGATTCCAGCCTGGTCGCGCGCAAGATCGGGCGCTATCAGATGATCATCTGCGCGGCGCCGGCCTATCTGCAACGCCATGGCACGCCTGAGACCGCGACCGACCTGGCGCGCCATCAATGCCTGGATTTCTCCTACTGGAACCGCCGCACCGGCTGGCGCCTGAACGCGGAGGATGGCGGCGCGGCCTACCCCGCCGGCCGCTTCGTGTCGAACAACGGCCAGGCGCTCAGGCAGGCGGCGCTGGCCGGATTCGGCATCGTGCTGCAGCCGGAGCTGCTGCTGGCCGAAGACGTGCGCGCAGGCCGGCTGGTTCCTATCCTGGAATCCGCCTGGCCCGTCGCCCGGCCGATCACGCTGCTGTATCCCAAGGACCGCAAGGCGCTGCCCAAGCTCACGACCTTCGTGGAATTCATGGTGAAGAGATTCACCCGCGCCGCGAAGTAAACGGGACAGACGTCAAGCAAGCTCGCCGCTGGACGGCGGACCCGAGAGCCTGCAGGCGGCGGCCTCCTCGAACAACCAGTCGCGAAACGCCGCCAGCCGCGGCAGATCCCGGGCCTGGGGCCGGTAGATGACGTAGTAGGCCAAGGCGGAGGAAACCGCCAGTCGCGGGAAGAGGCGCACCAGGCGGCCGGCCGCCAGATCGTCATGCGCCATCACGCTGCGGGCCAGCGCCACGCCATGGCCGTCGATTGCCGCCTGCAACACCGCGGCGGAGTTGTTGATCTTCATGCCCCGGGCCGTGGACACGCCTTCCACGCCGACTTTATCCAACCACATGGCCCAGGTCGGAAACCCCATCTGCGCGTCCATCGAAAGATCATGGATCAGCGTCTCGCCCGCCAGGTCGGCCGGCCGTTTCAGCGCCTTGCGCCGCCGCAGCAGTTCGGGGGAGCAGACCGGGTAGACCTCTTCGTCCATCAGCTTTTCGGCCGTCAAGCCGGGCCAGACGCCAGCGCCATAACGCACGCCGATATCGATCTGCTGGGCCACGAAATCCACGGGCTTGAGGTTGGTGTCCAGGCGCACGTCGGTATCGGGCCACGCATGCTGGAAGCGCTCGATCCTCGGCAACAGCCATTTGGCGGCGAAGGCCGGGCTGACCGCCACGGTCAGCATGCCGCTCAGCGAGCCTTCCTTGAGACGCTCCAGGCCCAGCGCCAGCTTGCCCAGCCCTGCCTGTATGTCCGGCAGCGCGCGTTCGGCCGCCGCCGTGGGGACCAGTCGCGCCTTGCCGCTGGTGCCGCGCTGGAACAACGGCGTACCCAGCCATTGCTCTAACGTGCGCACGAGCTGGCCGACTGCCGCAGGCGTCACGTGCAGCTCAACCGCGGCTGCCGAAAAGCTCTGGTGGCGCGCGCTGGCTTCGAAGGCGCGCAGCGCGTTGAGGTGAGCAGGAAATTTCATATCGATAAAGTTTTTCTTTCAGTACTAGGTAGTTTATCTGGTTTGCCCATCGCTACCAGCTGGCCAAGAATATGCCATTCGCGCGTCCATTTCCCTGCAAGAGCAGCCAGGGGTGCGGCGCCACTCTGAAATAGTTTTTCTACCAATTTCATGCTTATCAACGCCGATTACTCGCGCAATGTCACCGTGACACCGGATCAGTACCAATGGATACCGTCGCCCCAGCAGGGCGTGGAACGCATGATGCTGGACCGTGCGGGCGCCGAGCAGGCGCGCGCCACCAGCGTCGTGCGCTACGCGCCGGGTAGCCGCTTTCCACGACACGCGCATCCGGGCGGCGAAGAGATCCTGGTGCTTTCGGGCACTTTTTCCGACGCCAGCGGCGACTATCCGGAAGGCTGGTATCTGCGCAACCCGCCCGGGTCCAGCCACGCGCCATCCAGCAATGACGGCGCCACCCTCTTCGTCAAATTGCGGCAGATGCCTGCCGATGAACCCGCCACGGTGCGCGTCGACACGCGCGATCCTGCCGCCTGGAAGCGCGAGCTTGGCATCGAGGTCTGCCCGCTCTTCTCCTCGTCCTACGAGCAGACCCGTCTGCTGCGTCTGCCTGCCGCCGCAGCGCTGCCGCCGACCTCGTCCATCGGCTCGGAAATTCTGGTGCTGGCCGGATCGATCACCGATGGACAAGCCTGGTGCCCGCAAGGCAGCTGGCTGCGCCTTGCGCGTGGCGCCCAGGTCACACTCTCGGCCGACGCTGACGGCGCCACCGTCTATCTGAAGACCAGCCATCTACCGGCCTCGCACAGCGAGAACCTGTCATGACGGCGCAAGCAGACACCGTCATCGTCGGCTCGGGCCTCAGCGGCCTGTATGCCGCCTTGCTGCTTGAGCGGCACGGCGCCGGCAACTACCTATTGCTGGACGGCCGCGACAGGCCGGGCGGCCGCATCCTCGGCGCGGGCGCCTACGATCTGGGCCCCACGTGGTTCTGGCCCGCGATCCAGCCCGAACTTGGCGCTCTCGTCCGTGACCTGGGTTTGTCTGTCGTCCCGCAGTACGAGGCAGGCTCCGTGATGGTCGAACGTTCCGGAACGCCCATGCGTATGCACGGGTATCCCAGCTACCCGGCGTCCATGCGGCTGGCGGCCGGCATGAGCAGCCTCATCGATGCCCTGCACATTCGCCTGGACCCGGCGCGCATCAAGCCGGGCCAGAGTGTGACCCGGCTGCGTGCAGCCGGCCGCGCCGTCGAGGTGCATACGCGCGACAGCAAGGGACAGACCAACATCTTTCAGGCCTCGCGCGTGCTACTGGCGGTTCCTCCGCGCCTGGCGCAATCCCGCATCGCTTTCGATCCGCCGCTACCGGCCGCACTGGCTGCGCAGTGGCGTGAAACGCCGACCTGGATGGCGCCCCATGCCAAGTACCTCGCCGTCTACGATTCGCCCTTCTGGCGCGAGCAAGGCATGTCGGGCGCAGCCCGCAGCAGCCGTGGACCGCTCACCGAGGTCCATGACGCCAGCACCGAGCAAGGTCCCGCCCTGTTCGGGTTCGTGGGCGTACCCGCTGCAGCGCGCCGCCTGGCCGGCCAGGAAACACTGATGGCTCATTGCCGCGCTCACTTGGCGCGCCTGTTCGGCCCCCGGGCGCTCAAGCCCGAACAGGAGCACTACAAGGACTGGGCGCAAGATACCGACACCGCTACGGAAAGAGACGGCATGGAAGGCGGCGCGCACCCCACCGCACCTGCAATGACAGCGGGTACAGGTGCATGGGAGGACCGCCTTGCCGGGATTGCCAGCGAATGGTCGGCCGCCTTCCCCGGCTATCTGGCCGGCGCCATCGATGCCGGGAACGCTGGCGTAAGGTGGCTGCTCGACCGCTCCGCCCCTTCCTCCAATGCCGTCCCGCCTGGAGACTCCGCCCGATGATGCCCCTCTCTTCCACCTATCGCGCCATTCGGACCTCGGCGCCCGGCCTGCTCGAACTCGTCGAACTGCCCACGTCCGGCCCCGGCCCCGGAGAAGTACTGCTGCGCGTCGAAGCTTGCGGCGTCTGCGGCGCCGACGCAGCCGATATCGACAATCCGGCGCTGCAACGACCGCGCGTCCCCGGGCATGAAGTCGTCGGACGCATCGCGGCGCTCGGCGCAGGCGTCGACGCCCACTGGACGATCGGCCAACGCGTCGGCGTGGGGCGGCTGGGCGGCCATTGCGGCACCTGCGCGCAATGCCGCCAGGGTCTCTTCAATCTGTGCTCGAATCAGCCGGTGGTCGGCGTCACCCGGGACGGCGGCTATGCCGAGATGATGCTGGCCCGGGCGAGCGGACTGGTCTCCATACCCGACGAACTCGACGCAACGCACGCCGCACCGATACTCTGCGCCGGCATCGCCACCTTCAACGCGCTGCGGAAGTCCGGAGCGCAGGCCGGCGATCTCGTCGCCGTGCTGGGCATAGGCGGCCTGGGCCACATGGCGCTGCAATACGCCCGCCGCATGGGCTTTAAGGTTGCAGCCATCGGCCGGGGCCGCGACATCGCCGCTGACGCCTTGCGCCTGGGCGCGCATGTCTACATCGACACCGACCAGGAAGACGCCGCGCAACGGCTGCTAGGCATGGGCGGCGCACAGGCGCTGGTCGCCACCATGACCGACACGCCAGCCGTCTCTGCGGCCATGCGCGGACTGGCTCCGCAAGGCCGGACGATGTTGCTGGGCGTGGGTAGCGTCCCGTTGTCGGTGCTGCCGGGCTTGCTGGTCGGCGGCGAGCGGACCGTTGCCGGGTCCTTGACCGGCACGCCCCGGGAAACTGAAAAAGCGCTGAATTTCAGCGTGCTTGCAGAGGCGCTGCCCATGGTCGAGACTCTACCCCTGGAGCGCGCAGCCTACGCGTTGCTGCGCCTGAAGTCCGGTGATGCGAAGTTCCGCGTGGTCCTGTCCATGGACGCCGCGCGAGAACCGCAGCGCGCTCAGCAACTCAGCACCCATATCAACTAAAAACGCAACTCTCGAGGAGACCCACTTGTCCGCATCAACCCCGGCGCCATCGGCCGCGCCCAGCGCTGAACTCACGCCGCAGGCGCAGCGCGGCAACATCGCCAGGCTGACGATCGCGCAGGCGCTGGCGGGCGCCAACGCCGTCGTGGTCTACGCCACCGGCGCGATCGTCGGCGACATGCTGGCGCCGGACAAGACGCTGGCGACCCTGCCGATTTCCATCTTCGTGGTCGGCATGGCCGCCTGCATCCTCCCCATGGGCGCCATTGCCAGGCGCCATGGCCGGCGCGCGGCGTTTCTCGCGGGCACCGCCTGCGGCGTGCTGGTGGGCCTGCTGGCCGCCGCCGCCATCGTGCTGAGCTCATTCTGGCTGTTCTGCCTGGGCACCTTCTTTGGCGGCGCGTACGCGGCCGTCGTGCTGTCGTTCCGCTTCGCGGCGGCCGACGGCGTGTCCCCTGCAAGGCGCGCCCGCGCCCTGTCCTTCGTGATGGGCGGCGGCGTGCTGGCGGGCGTGGTCGGCCCGCAGCTGGTCACCTACACGATGTATCTGTGGCCCGTCCACATGTTCGCGGCGACCTATCTGGTGCAGGCAGCGGTCGCGGCGATCTCGGCCCTGGTCCTGCTGGGCGTGCACCTGCCCATGCCCAGCGCGGCCGAGGTCGCGGGCGGACGGCCGCTGGGCTTGATCGCGCGCCAGCCGCAGTTCATCACGGCGGTGGTCTGCGGCGCCGTTTCCTACTTGCTGATGAACTTCCTGATGACCGCCGCGCCGCTGGCCATGCATCTTTGCGGCCATTCCCAGGAAAGCGCCAACCTCGGCCTGCAATGGCACGTCATCGCCATGTACGGCCCCAGCTTCTTCACGGGACGCCTCATCACGCGTTTCGGCGCCGGACGCATCGTCACGGCGGGCCTGGCGCTCACCGGCCTGTCCGCGGCCATCGGCCTCACCGGCATCGACGTGGCCCATTTCTGGGTCACATTGATCCTGCTGGGCCTGGGCTGGAACTTCGGCTTCGTCGGCGCGTCGGCGCTGGTGCTGGAATGCCATCGTCCCGAGGAGAAGACCCGGGTGCAGTCGCTCAATGACTTCATCATCTTCGGCACCATGGCGGTCGGCTCCTTCGCCTCCGGCGGCCTGCTGGCCGCCTACGATTGGGCGACCGTGCTGTGGGTGTCGTTCATCCCCCTGGCCATCGCGGCGGTCGCGCTGCTGGCCGGGTCCGCCAGGAGCCGCGAACAGGCTTGACCCTCACGCAACGTCATGTCCCAGAGTTCGTTCCGCGCCATCAACAGGAGGAATGCCGTGCAACTGAAAGTAGGAGAGCTGGCCAGGCGGAGCGGACTGACGGTCCGCACGCTGCACCACTATCACGCGATCGGGCTGCTCACGCCTTCGGCGCGCGCCGACAACGGCTATCGGCTATATGGCCGCGACGACATCGCCCGGCTGCATCAGATCCAGGCGCTGCGCCGCTTTGGATTGCCGCTGGCCGAAATCGGCGCTTATCTGGACCAGCCCGACACTCCCATGGACGAGATCATCGCCAAGCAGATCGCGATGCTCGATCGCCAGATCCAACAGGCCTCCCGGCTGCGCGAGCGTCTCGCCCAGCTGCAGGGGCAGTTGGCGCAAGGCAGGGAACCGGAACTGGCCGATTGGCTCACCACTCTGGAACTCATGACCATGTACGACAAATACTTTTCCCCCGATGAACTGGCCCGCCTGCCCATGTACCGCAGCAGCCAGAATGGCGACGCCGACTGGATCGCGCTGATCAAGGAGGTGCAGGCGCAGATCGATGCAGGCGTCGCGCCCGAAGCGGCGCGGCCGCGCGAACTGGCTCTGCGCTGGATGACCTTGCTGCTGCGCGACACCAATCGCGACCCGCGCCTGCTGGTCAAGCTGAACCGGATGCACGAACAGGAGCCCGCGATGCAGGCGCACATCGGCGTCTCGCGGGCCTTGCGCGACTACGTGCTGCAGGCCTTCTCGGAAAGCAAGCTGCGGATCTACGAGAAGTACCTCACTCCGGACGAAGCCCGCTACATGCGGGAGCACTACGGCGACCGCATCGGCGAATGGCCCGAACTAATGGCCGAGGTGCGCGACGCGCTCGACGCAGGCGCGGCGCCGGACTCCCCCACCGCGCTGGCGCTGGCCCGGCGCTGGCTGGACCTGTTCCGCAGCTATGCCGGCAACGATCCCGCCACCCAGGCGAAGTTCCGCCATGCGCTGATGACCGAGCCCGAACTCACCGCCGGCACCTGGACCGATGACGCCAGCCTGTCGTTCATGCGGCAGGCGATGGGCGTATTGGCGGCGGCGCGCTAGGCGCAGTCGGCCAGGCCATGGGCAGGTCCCGTCCCCACCGGGCCTGCCCTTTTGCTAGACTGACCGGCCCTATCCCTCTCCTTCCCCAACATGCCCCAGGAAGTCCGCCCCGACCCCAGCGCCGACGATATCGCCAAGGAAATCTCGGCGGCCATCGTCGCGCACAAGCTGCCGCCGGGCACGCGGCTGCGCGAGGAGGCGCTGGCGGGGGTGTACCAGGTCAGCCGGACCAAGATCCGCGCCGCGCTGCTGATGCTGTCCAAGGACAAGCTGATCAACATCGTGCCGGACAAGGGCGCGTTCGTGAGCAAGCCGGACGCGAACGAGGCGCGCGAGGTCTATGCGGTGCGGCGCATCCTGGAAGCGGCGCTGGCGCGCGAATTCGTGGCACGGGCAACGGCGGCCGACTACCGCCGCATCGACGCGCATCTGGCCGCGGAGCGCCGCGCGCTGGAAGGCGGCGACGTGCAGGAGCGCAACCGGCTGCTCGGGCACTTCCACATCCTGCTGGCCGAGACCGTGGGCAATTCCGTGCTGACGGGGATGCTGCGCGAACTCTCGGCCCGCAGCGCCGTCATCACCGTGCTGTATCAAAGTTCGCACGATGCCAGTTGTTCGTCGCAGGAGCACCACGCCTTCATCGAGGCCGCCCGCGCCGGCGATGCCGACCGTGCCTGCGCGCTGATGGACGCGCATCTGGAGCACGTGCAGACGGCGCTGAACTTCAAGGACGGCGGCCGCCGCGGCGCCGACCTCGTCAGCGCGCTGCTCAGCTGAGACCGGGCAGGCCCGCGCTACGGTTGGGCCTGCGTCCCCGCCAGCAGCTGGCCCATGCGCAGCTGCAGCCAGAGTTCCGTCTCGCTCAGGCTGCCGCCCCGCAGCCATAGCGTGCGCACGGACAGCATGGGCAGGAACAGGTCCGCGCAGCGCACCCTGACGAGTTCGTTGCTGAAACCCTGGTATTCGCCGATGTTCAGCGGCAGGATGGCCCAGCCCACGCCATTGGCCGCCATGGCGGCGATGTTGTAGCTGCTGTCGGCCCGCCAGACCGACGGGCTCAGCACCACCTGGTCGACGCCGTCCATCTGCATGAGCAACTGGCGGTGCCGCGCCAGATCGTTGCGCCCGACCTCGGGCAGCGCGGCCAGCGGATGGCCCTGCGCCACGAAGATGCCTTGCGCCACATTGCCCAGATGGCGATGGGCGTAGGCGCTGCCGGGATCGCCGCGATCGAACTGAAAAGCCAGGCTGGCGCGGCCTTGTTCCACATAGTCGGCGACCTCCGTCGCGGTGCCGTTGAGCTGGGTCAGCTCCAGCGCCGGATAGCGTTCGGCCAGTTCCTTGAGCAACTGATCGGCCACCAGATAAGGCAGGCCTTCGTCCAGCGCGATGGCCAGGCGCGCTTCGCGCCCGGCGGCAAAGGACAAGGCGCGCTGCTCCAGCGCGCCCGCCTGCCGCAGCAGTTCCAGCGCCTCCTGCAGCATGACCTCGCCGGCGGCGGTCAGGGTGGCGTTGCGCCGCGACCGGTCGAACAGCTCCACGCCCAGGTCCGCTTCCAGCAGGCCCACCGAGGTACTGACCGCCGACTGCGCCCGGCCCAGGCGCCGCGCGGCCGCCGAGAACGATCCGGATTCGGCCGCGGCGGCGAAATGGCGCAGCTGTTCCAGCGTCCATTGCATGTTTCACCTCCGATCGATCCATCTATTTTATAGATGAATCCCAACTTTTTTATGCAAATTACAAGATGGATAATGGCGGCCTCTGAGACCCGGCCATCCCGGCCCCGCCCGCATCCGCGGCGCGGCAGGCGTTTCAGTTTCAGGAGTAGAACCATGCAGCGGACTGAACCGAACGCTGTCGCCACGGCCGCGCCCGGCCGCTGGCTGGTGCTGGCCATCGTGTCCAGCGCCTTGCTGTTGATCGTGGTCGACATGACCGTCCTCTACACCGCCCTGCCGCGGCTGACGCACGAATTGCATGTCAACGCGTCGGAAAAGCTGTGGATCGTGAACATCTATGCGCTGGTCGTGTCCGGCCTGCTGCTGGGCATGGGCACGCTGGGAGACCGCCTGGGACACAAGCGCCTGTTCATGGCGGGGCTGGTCGTGTTCGGCATCGCCTCGCTGGCCGCGGCCTACTCGCCCGGCGCTGCCACGCTGATCGCGGCGCGCGCGCTGCTGGCCGTGGGCGCGGCCATGATGATGCCGGCCACCCTGTCCATCCTGCGCCTGACCTTCGCCGACGAGCGCGAGCGCGCCGTCGCCATCGGCGTATGGGCCTCGGTGGCCTCGGGCGGCGCCGCGGTCGGCCCGGTGGTCGGCGGCGTGTTGCTGGAGCATTTCTGGTGGGGCTCCGTGTTCCTCATCAACGTGCCCATCGTGCTGCTGGCCCTGCCGCTGGCCTGGCGCCTGATCCCGGCCAGCCGCCCGGACGCCGCGCGGCCCTGGGACCTGTTGGGCTCGCTGCAGGTGATGGCCGGCCTGATCCTGTGCGCCTACGCGCTGAAGGAACTGGGCAAGACCGATCCGTCCTGGCGCGATGCCGGCCTGGCCTGCGCGGCGGGCGCGGCCATGCTCGCCGTGTTCGTGCGGCGCCAGCGTGCGCGGCCCTATCCGCTGATCGACTTCGCCATCTTCCGCAACCTCAGCTTCAGCTCGGCGGTGGCGGCCGCGCTGTTCGCCGCCGCCGCCCTGCTGGGCATGGAACTGGTGTTCAGCCAGCGGCTGCAGCTGGTCATGGGCATGTCGCCGCTGCAAGCCGCGCTCTTCATCCTGCCGCTGTCGCTGGCCGCCTTCATCGCCGGCCCGCTGGCGGGCTGGCTGCTGGGCCGCGTCAACAGCGCCACCATGCTGTCCCTGTCGCTGCTGGTCTCGGGCCTGGGCATGACGGGCTATCTGCTGAGCTACGACGCGGCGCTGCTGCCGCAAATGGTCAGCCTGTGCGTGCTGGGCGCGGGCATAGGCGCCACCATGACGGCGGCGTCCAGCACCATCATGCAGAGCGCCACGCCCGAGCGCGCCGGCATGGCGGCCTCGATCGAAGAGGTCTCTTACGAACTGGGCGGAGCCTTGGGCGTCACCTTGATGGGCTCCATCCTGTCCGGCGTCTACGCCCGCACGCTGTCGGTGCCGGCAGGCCTGCCCCAGTCCGCCCTGGCGCGCGACAGCCTGGACCAGGCGCTGATCGTCGCCGACGGCCTGTCGTCCGACCTGGGCCTGGCGTTGACGCGCCTGGCCAAGACGGCATTCGACACCGGCTATGCCGCCGTCATCGCCACCGCGGCGGCGATGCTGCTGGTCACGGCGGGATTCGTGCTGTTCAACCGCAGGCGCATGGCGGCCTGAGACAGGCCGGCCATGCCGGCCCCGGCTCAGCAGGTGCGGAAGGCGTGGTCCATGTCCGCGATCAGGTCTTCTTCGTGCTCCAGCCCGATGGACACGCGCACCAGCCCCTCGGACACGCCGGCTGCATCCCGCTCGTCGGCGGGCACGCCGGAGTGCGTGGTGGAGGCCGGATGGCAGATCAGCGACTCGGTACCCCCCAGGCTGACGGCCGATTTGAACAGGTGCAGGGCGTTGATGAAGCGGAACGCCTTGGCGCGCCCGCCTTCCAGCACGAAGGCGAAGGTGGAGCCCGGGCCGGTGCACTGGCGCTTGTAGACTTCCTGGTAGGCCCGATCGGCAATCATTTCCGGATGGAAGATCCGCACCTTTTCATGCGGGTTGCCGGACAGCCACTGGGCCACCTTGGTCGCCGTGCGCGCCGCCTGCTTCATGCGCAGCACCACGGTTTCCATCGAGCGCGTGATCATCCAGCAGGAATGCGGGTCCAGCTGCGAGCCGAACGCGCTGCGGATGGCGCGCACCTTCTTGACCAGCGCCTTGCTGCCGGTGACGGCGCCCGCAACCAGATCGCTGTGGCCGCCCACGTACTTGGTCAGCGAATACACGCACAGGTCCACGCCATGCTCGGCCGGCTTCTGGAAGATCGGCCCCAACAGCGTGTTGTCGCACACCGACACGGGGCGGTAGCCGTGACGCGTTTCGAAGGCGTCCAGCTCATTCTTCATGGCCTCGAAATCGATCAGCGCATTGGTCGGATTGGCGGGCGTTTCAACAAAAAACAGGCGCACCGGGCCCTGGGCCGCCGCAGCCTCCAGCGCCGCGCGCATGCTCTTGGCCGACAGGCCGTCCTCGACGGCATGCGAGCCTATGCCCCATTCCGGAAAGATCTTGGAGATCAGGGTCTCGGTGCCGCCATACAGCGGCACCGACTGCACCAATTGATCGCCCGGCCGCAGAAAGGCCAGGAACACCGCACTGATCGCCGACATGCCGCTGGACGTCACCGCGGCATCTTCCGAGCCATCCAGCAGCGCCAGGCGGTCTTCGACGATTTCCAGGTTGGGATGGTTGAAGCGGCTGTACACCAGCCCCGCCGACTCGCCCTGCGGCAGGGGCTTGCGGCCCGAGACCAGGTCGAAGAACGCCGCGCCGTCCTCGGCCGAGCGGAACGCGAAGGTGGACGTCAGGAACACCGGCGGCTTGACCGCGCCCTCCGACAGAAAAGGGTCGAAGCCGTAGGACATCATCTGCGTTTCCGCGTGCAGCGGGCGGCCGAAGATGTCCTTCTTGTGATAGCTGGAGTAACTCATGGTGTGCCTCTCTGTCTGGTTTCCGGGGCCCGGACGAGCCGCCGGGCAGGCGCGTCACGCATGCGAAAACGATAGCGCCGCGCGCCCCGGGCTGCTTGGAAGTATGGCGGCAGGCGGCGGCAAGTTTCTTTCCATTTGCGTCGCCATACAGAGATAATGGGAAAGATCATTCCCCATGAGCCGCACTTCATGAAAGACACTGCCTTGTTACATCAACTTGACGCGATCGATTGGAAAATCATGAAAATCCTTCAAGAAGATGGCCGGCTCAGCAACGCCGAACTGGCCGAGCGCGTCGCGCTGTCGGCCTCGCCCTGCTGGAAGCGCTTGAAGCGCCTGGAATCGTCCGGGGTCATCCGCGGCTACCAGGCCGTGCTGGACCGCCGCGCGCTGGGGATCGGGGTGGTGGCCTTCGTCAGCATCTCGCTGGAGAACCACACGGAGAAGACCTGCCAGGCCTTCGAGGCCAGCGTGCTCGCCATGCCCGAGGTCCTGGCCTGCCACAACACCACCGGGCAGCACGATTATCTGCTGCACATCGTGGCGCGGGATTTCGACGCCTATTCGGAATTCGTGCGTAGCCGCCTGCGCACCCTGCCCGGCGTCAAGGAACTGCTGAGCACGCTGTCGATGCACGAGGTCAAGTCGTCCACCCGGCTGCACCTGTAAGACGGCGGCAGCACGCCTACATCACGCCGGGAACGACGCGGTTGCGGCCCTGCCGCTTGGCTTGATAGAGGCCGCGGTCGGCCACCTGGATCAGATCGGTGCAGGGCTGGTCGCCCTGGGGCACTGCCGTGGCCGTGCCGATGCTGACCGTCAGCCAGGGGCCGTCGCCGCTGTCCTTCTGCGGAATCTGCAAGGCTTCCACCGCGCGGCGCAGCTTCTCGGCGGCCAGCCGCGCGCTGCCGGCCGGCGTGCCCGGCAACACCAACGCGAACTCCTCGCCGCCAAAGCGCGCCGCCAGGTCGGTGGAGCGATCGCAGCTGGCGAAGATGGTGTTGGCCACGCGCTTGAGCGCCTCGTCGCCGGCGATGTGGCCGTAGGTGTCGTTGTAGGCCTTGAAGTGGTCCACGTCGATCATGAGCATGCTGATTTCACGCCCGTCGCGGCGCGCGCGCTGCCACTCGGCGTTGAGGTATTCGTCGAAGTAGCGGCGGTTGCCCAGCCCGGTGAGGCCGTCGGAATTGGTCAGCCGGCGCAGCTCCATATTGCTTTCCAGCAACTGCTGCTGGCTCTGGCGCAGGGCCTGATAGGCCTCGTCGCGCTGCACCAGCGCCAGATAGGAGCGCGAGTGGTAGCGGATGCGCGCCACCAGTTCGATGGAGTCGGGCAGCTTCACCAGGTAGTCGTTGGCGCCGGCCGCAAAGGCCGCGCTCTTGATCGCCGGGTCCTCCTTGGTGGACAGCACGATGATGGGTATGTCGCGCGTCACCGGATGGCCGCGGTATTCCTGCACCAGGCTCAACCCGTCCACGCCCGGCAGCACCAGGTCCTGCAGGATGACGGTGGGCCGGGTCTGGATCGCCACGGCAAGCGCCTTTTCGGGATCCGAACAATAGTGGAAGTCGATATTGCCTTCCGTGGCCAAGGCCCGCCTGATGGCCTCGCCGACCATCACCTGGTCGTCGACGAGCAAGACCATGGCCGCATGCGAATTCAGGTTCGCCGAAGCCGAGCTGTCAATGGGAGGTTGCATAGTAAGTCCTTGAATTCTTTCGAGGTCCGCGTGCTCAGGCAAAGGCCTGGATGACGCGGGGAGCGATTTGGTCCAATGGGCTGATTTCCACGGCCGCCTGCATGGCCGCCGCGGCCTTGGGCATGCCGTAGACGGCGCTGCTGGCCTGGTCCTGCGCGATTGTCAGGTAGCCGCGCTCGCGCAGCGCCTTCAGCCCGCGCGCGCCGTCCTGGCCCATGCCCGTCAGCAGCACGCCGACGGCCGAGCCGCGCCAGTGCTGCGCCACGCTATGGAAAAAAACATCGATGGAAGGCCGGTACAGGCTTTCCTTGGGGGTTTCGGTGTAGCGCAGCGTGCCGTCGGCCAGCATGTGCAGGTGGTCGCCCGTGCCGGCCAGCAGTATCTGGCCGGGCTCGGGCCATTCGCCCTCGCGCACCAGTCTTACGGGCAGCGGCGCCTGTTCATTGAGCCAGTCCGCCATGCCCGCGGCAAACGAGGCGTCGACGTGCTGCACCAGCACGATGCCGGCGGGGAATCCCGGCGGTATGCCCTTCAGCAGTTGCGCCAGGGCCGGCGGGCCGCCGGCCGAGGCGCCGATGACCAGGAGGCGCTTGGCGTCGGCCTGCTGCATGGGCCGGGCCACCGGCGTAAGCGCGGGCCGCTTGCCGTAGCGGCCGATCAGCCAGCCGACGTTGCGTATCTTGCGCAGCAATGGCGCCGCCGCCGCCCGCATGTCCGCGCCGCCGATCACCGGCGTATCGGCCGCGTCCAGCGCCCCGTGGCCCATGGCGTCGAACACGCGCGAGGTGTGGCGCGCCACATCCGACGTGACCACCACGATCGCGCAAGGCGTTTCCGCCATGATGCGGCGCGTGGCTTCGACCCCGTCCATGACCGGCATGATCAGGTCCATCAGCACCACGTCCGGTCGGTCGCGGGCGCACTGGTCCACGGCCTCCTGGCCGTTGGCCGCGGTCCAGGCCAACTCCAGCCCCGGCTCCAGCGCGATCGCGCGCCGCAGCACTTCCACCGCCATCGGCATGTCGTTGACGATTCCGACTCTCACGTGCGCGCCTTTCCGATCAGGTCTTCCACGGCGTCGAGCAGCGCATCATCATGGAAGCTGCCCTTGGCCAGATAATAGTCGGCGCCGGCGTCCAGCCCGCGCCTGCGGTCTTCTTCCCTATCCTTGTACGACACCACCATCACCGGCAGGCCCTGCAGCTTGGGATCGGCCTTGATGCGCGACACCAGCTCGATGCCGTCCATGCGCGGCATGTCCACATCGGTCACGACCAGGTCGAAAGCCTCGCTGCGCAACATGTTCCAGCCGTCCATGCCGTCCACCGCCACGGCCACGTCGAAACCGCGGTTCAACAGCAGCTTGCGCTCCAGCTCGCGCACCGTGAGCGAGTCGTCCACCACCAGCACGCGCTTGCGGCGGCGGGCCTGTTCGGCCGCGCCCGCGCCGTCCACCCGCGTCAGTTGGCCGCCTTGCACGAGCTTCTGCACCGACACCAGCATGTCTTCCACGTCCAGGATCAATAGCGGCGTGCCGTCGTCCATCAAGGCGCCCGCCATCACGTCCTGCACCTTGCCCAGCCGCGGGTCCAGCGGCTGCACCACCAGCGTGCGCTCGCCCACGTAACGGTCCACGGCGATGCCGTAGAGCCGGTCGTGGTCGCCCACCAGCACCACGCACACCGTCTCGGCCGCGGGCGCGGCGCCGCCCGCGCGCAGGATCTGGCGCGCGGAAACGAGCCCGATCTGACGGTCCATGAAGCGGAAATGCTGGTGCCCTTCGAGCTGCTCGATGTCCTCGGCGCGCACTTGCAGCGCATGGTTGACGTAGGCCAGCGGAAACGCGTAGATCTCCTCCTGCACCTCGACCAGCAGGCTGCGCACCACCGACAGCGACAAGGGCATTTCCAGCATGAAACGGGTGCCCTGCCCCGTCTGCTGCTGGATGCGCACCGCGCCGCGCAACTGACGCACCATGGTCTGCACCACGTCCAGCCCCACGCCGCGCCCCGAGATCTCGGTAACCTCGCCGCGCGTGCTGAAGCCCGACAGGAACAGGAACTCCAGCAGCTCGGCCTCGGTCAGCCGGGCCGCCGTTTCCGCGCTGGCCAGCTTGCGCTGCACCACTTCCACGCGCAGCCGGTCCAGCGATATGCCGGCGCCGTCGTCCGTGAGTTCGATCAGCAGCATGCCGGCCGCATGGCGCGCCGACAGCCGGATACGGCCTTCAGCCGGCTTGCCGGCCGCCAGACGGTCCTGCGGCATCTCGATGCCATGGTCCACCGCGTTGCGCAGCAGATGCATCAGCGGCGCATCCAGCTTTTCCAGGATGTCGCGATCCACCTGAGTGGACTCGCCCTCGATCTCCAACCGTACCTGCTTGCCCAAGGCGCGGCCGACGTCGCGCACCATGCGCGCCATGCCGCCCACGCCGTCGCCGAAGGGCCGCATGCGGCAGGCCAGCGCGGTGTCGTACAGGCGCTGGGCCAGATGGCCCATGCGCCAGCCGAATTCGTCGACCTCGCTGGTGCGTTGCGCCAGTTCCTGCTGGCATTGCTCGACGATGCGCAGGGCGTCGTCCAGCGCGGCCTGCGCCTGAGCGTCCAGCGCCTGGCCGGCCAGGGCCGCGCGCACGCCGTCCAGCGCCTGGAGCGCGCCCGCCTGCGTGCGCTTCAGGCGCAGCATGGATGCGCCGAAGGGCCCGATCCAGTGGGACTCCACCAACGTCTCGCTGGACAGGCCCAGCAATTTGTTGAGCGTGTCGGCCGTCACGCGCAGCACGCGCTCGCCCTCGCCCAGCCCGGCGTCCGAGCTGCGCCGCTGCGGCGCGGGGGCCGGCGCCTCGTCCATGACGGGCATCGGCGGCAGGAAATCGGCGGGCTTGGCGGCGGGCTTGGCGGCCGGCGGCGCATGCGGCGCATTGCTCAGCCGCGCCACCAGCTCGTCGATCTCGCCGCCCAGCTCCGCGCCCGGCGTCGCCACGCGCTGCAACAGGTCGGCGCCCATCAGCAAGGCGTCGATGTCCGCCGCCTGCAGCCGCAGCCGCCCTTCGCGCGCTTCGACCAGGCAATCTTCCATGGCATGCGCGATGCGCACCGCGGGATGCAGGTCGACGATGCGGGCCGCGCCCTTGAGCGAATGCGCCGCCCGCATGCAGGCCTCGAGCTGGGGCGCGGACGTGGGATCGTGCTCCAACGCCAGCAGGCCCTTGTTCAGCACCTCCACCTGGGTGCGGGTCTCGAGCTGGAACAATTCCAGAAGCGAAGCGTCGCGCATCTGTTCCGGATTCACGCCAGGCTCCGTTCCAAGGCTTGCATCAGCAAGGTTTCATCCAATACGCCCACCGCGCGGCCGCCGCAGCGGGCCACGCCGCGCGAATACTTGAGGCTGGCGCCCTCCACGGTCGCGGGCAGGGACTCCAGCCTGTCCAGGTCCACGGCGTGTATGCCTTCGACTTCATCCACCGGCACCACCACCGCGCGGCCCGCGCCGCCCACGATCAGCATGCGCGCCGTGGCGGGGCGCTCGCGCGCATCCGCCATGGCAGCCTCCAGGCCGAGCAGGCGCGCCAAGGATACGCACACCGTCAGCGAGCCGCGCACATTGGTCACGCCCAGCATCGCCGGATCGCGGCGGTGCGGCAGGCTCAGGATACTGCGGGTGCCGGCCACTTCGTCCAGGGACCGGGTCGACAGGCCCAGCCATTCACGGTTCACGCGGAACACCAGCAGCGACGACAGGTTGGCGCGATCCTCCGCAGCCGCGCCAGCATCCCCTCGCTCTTCCATTTGCGGCGGCAGACGGTCAAGAATGCGCTTGGCCGCCGCGGCGTACACCGGACAGTTGCGGCAGTGCACGTGATCGGCCAACTGCGCGCAGCTCTTGTCGCCGCGGATGCCGATGCGGTTCCAGCAATCGTCCACGTCGGACAGCGCGCCCATCGCTTCATCCACGTTGCGCCTCCCCGCGCGCCGCGCGCGCCTGCAGGCGGCGGGCCGCTTCGTGATCGCCGTCCGACGCCACCAGCGCGGCGAGGTGCAACAAGGCTTCGCGGTGGGTCGGATCCAGGTACAGCGCCTTGCGGTAGGCGGCCTGCGCCTGCCGCGCATCGCCCGCCGCGTCCTGCAGCAGGCCTTGCAGATACAGCGCCTCGGCGCTGGCGCCGTGGCGGTCGATATGCGCGCGGCACTGCGCCATGGCGTCCTGCACCCGGCCTTGGTCAGCCAGGGCGGCGATATGGCGCAAGGAGACGTCCACGCCGCCCTGCCCGGCCGGCGCCGCGGGCGCGGGGGCATGCGGCAGGGGCAGCCCCGCCGCGGGCGCCTGGGCCAGCGGCCGCCTCGGCGGCGTCCAGCTGTGCACGATGGGCCGCGCCGCCGGCGGCGCGGCCGGCGCGGCAGGCGGCGGCAGCGGCTTGGCCAGGAAGGCGAACGAGCGCGCCATCGGCACCGCGGGCAGCCTGCGGCCGGTCAGCAACGTGGTTTCGGCGGGGCCGACGAAGAGCACGCCGTCCTCGCGGGTGAAGCTGCGCAGCACCTGCACCGCGCGCGCCTGCGTCGCCGCATCGAAGTAGATGAGCAGGTTGCGGCAGAACACGAAGTCATAGGGCGCCACCCCGGCCAGCAGATCGGGATCGAACAGATTGCCCGGCTGGAACCGCACCCGCGCCGCCACGTGGGCGGCCAGTTGATGGCCGTCAGCGCTCTCGGAAAAATAGCGGTCGCGATAGCCCAGGTCATCGCCGCGGAAGGAATTGCGCCCGTACAGCGCGCGCCGGGCAAATTCGACCATGCGCACGCTGATGTCGAAGGCGTCGATCTGGAAGCGTTCGGCGGGCACGCCGGCGTCCAGCAAGGCCATGGCGATGGAGTACGGCTCTTCGCCGCTGGAACATGGCACGCTCAGCACGCGCAGCACGCGGCCTTCCGCGGCCGCGCCATTGAGCCGCTCGCGCGCCAGCGCGGCCATGGCCGCCTGCGATTCGGGGTAACGGAAGAACCAGGTCTCCGGCACGATGACCGCTTCGATCAGCTGCTGCATCTCGGCGGGCGAGGCCTGCACCTGCCACAGATAGTCCTGCTCGTCGGCGACGCCGGCCATGCCCATCCTGCGGCGCACCGCGCGCTCCACGGCGGCCTTGCCGATGGAGCCGCTGTCCAGGCCCATGCGCCGCTTGAGCAGGGCGCTGAACTCGTCGATCAGTATCATGGCCGCGCCTCGCTCGCCGCGCCTGCGGCATCCACCGGAAACAGCAAGGCCCGCACCGGCGCGGGCAACAGGTCATCGACATTGACAGCCTGCACCATGCCGCCGGTATCGCCGAGCACCGCGCCCAGATAACGCGCGCCCGGATTGTCCAGGCCGCCCGACTGGAACGCGGCGGGATCGTAGTGCACGGTTTCGGTGGCCTGCTCCAGGATCAGCCCCAGCAAATGCTCGGGCCGGTCCGGCCCCACCCGGTAGCGCACCAGGGCCAGGCGGG
>MCNF01000179.1_pt1 | contig 19017 bp, 17 predicted proteins | sample 778221 | NCBI WGS metagenome assembly MCNF01 (sample SAMN04296814, study PRJNA304217) | bioreactor metagenome | isolation source: arboretum soil enriched with benzalkonium chloride | place: Turkey | reverse complement strand
CAGGTCGAGCCAGCTCTGCATCATCCCCGCCGCCACCGCCGAAAGGATGCCCGAGGCCCCCAGGCGCTCGGCCAGCACATAGGCGGCGAACGGCAGCAGCAACATGAACACCACGTGAGTTGCCGGATCGTCCCAGCCACGGGCGATCATCCAGGCCCGCAGGCGTCCCACCAGCCAGCTCAGAGCCACGCCCACTGCCAGGCCACCCACCGCCACCAGGACGAAAGTCAGGCTGGCATTGGCCAGGGAAAATACCCCGGTGACCGCCGCCACCAGGGCGAACTTGAAGGTCACCAGGCCCGAGGCGTCATTCATCAACGCCTCGCCCTGGAGCATGTGCATCAACGGCGTCGGCAGGCGATTCTGGGAAATCGCCGAGACCGCCACGGCGTCGGTAGGCGACAACACCGCCGCCAGGGCGAAGGCCACCGGCAAGGGGATGGTCGGCAGCAGCCAGTGGATGAAATAACCGGCACCGACCACGGTAAACAACACCAGCCCCACGGCCAGGGTCAGGATCGGGCCACGCAAGCGCCAGAACTCGCGCTTGGGCATGCGCCAGCCACACCCCAGTTTAGGATGGCTGAATCGTACTCCATTCTGTGCTGCCATTATGGACACATCAGGAGGAGCCACAATGTCCGTCGAACCCATCCAGCTCAACATCCTTAAGCTACGGCGACTAGCGCTAAGCACAGCGATGACGCGTGATGCTGACGGGCACCCGCTTCCCAGGACAGCTGGAGAGCCTTTTCCCTTCGTGAGCTGGCTAGGAGAAGAGCTACCGGAGTACACCCATTACCCTGCCCTCCTGATGAGCGATGGCGCTCCTTGGCATCACGGAAATTTGTATCTCCTCAGCAAAATCGAAGCGAGCCATCACAACGGCACGGTGGACGCCCAGACGCTGATGACCATCGCTCGCGAACTTCGCCTATTCATGGCCGAAATGAACGACGCAGGGCTAAATTACCTTGAGTTCCCGACTCGCAAACTCAGAAGACCGACTTACTATTACGCCGCCTTACTGAACAGGAAAGTTGACGCGGGAGAGATGGGGGAGTCCACCAAAGAAAAGAAATTAGGATGCGTTTTTGGATTCTACACTTGGCTTCGTAGACAGCACGACTTCTCACCAGAAAACTCGCTCTGGGACGAAACCACAAAGATAGTTAGCTATCTGGATGACAAAGGTTTTGAGCATCAAAAAGTCATAACAAAAAACAGCCTTAGAGGCTCCAAGTCGACAATTGCAAAATCCTCCGAGGACGGAACTATTAACGATGGTGGAGTTCTGCGACCACACACCCGAAAGGAACAGCTGAACCTCATTAACTGCCTTCTTCAGACAGGCAATACCGAACTACAGTTGATGTGCCTAATTAGCCTCATTAGTGGTGGACGAATTCAGACCGTTTTGACGCTGAGAACCCACCATATTCGTCGAGACGCAAAGGAAAACGGCACTAGGAAATTTGCACTGCCAGTAGGGCGAGGGACTGGTATTGACACAAAGAAAAGCAAGAGACATGTACTCTACATTCCTGAGTGGTTACATTATCGACTAGCTGTATACATCGATTCGCCTAGATACCTAATGCGAAAAAACAAGGCGTCGGCTAGCGTCCAAGAGAACGACTATATTTTTATCACCAATGACGGCATCCCATATTATTCAGCGAAAGATGATGCCGCGACGGCTGATTATACGAACATACCCAAAGGTGATGCGCTTAGACAAACCATACGCCGAGAGCTTCAGCCCCTTCTCGATCAGTGCCCCACTCCCTTTAAATTTCGCTTCCACGATCTGAGAGCTACCTTTGGAATGAACTACGCAGAGGATCTCTGGGCGAGAATCAATAAGGACGAATTGAGCTTTATTAGCGCCTTAAATAATCTTAAGGACAGAATGGGGCACTCAAAAATTGAGACAACTCTCCTCTACCTGAATTACCGAATTATTTCTGCAGATTTGAACGCCGGCTACGAGGCCATTGAAACCACGCTGATGGAATCATTCTAGATGGCCAAGCAAACTTATTACAAAAAACTAATTGAATTTAGCCCAGCCCATCATGGGCTAGCGGACATTGAGGATTTAATCAATACCCTTAACCTCACAAAATCATACCTAGTATTTGAAGATGTCAAGCTGCCCACCTACCTTTTCGCTTTTGAGGCTGCGGACAATCAAAGGCCTTCGAGCCCCTCTAGATTCAACGCAGTAAGAAGACTACTGGTTTCAATTTCCATATCGTTTCTGACAGGCGCCCACAGGCCTAAGTCATTAACCGGTATCGTCTCCAATCTCTGCAACTTAGTAAGATGGGCTGACAACAATAATCTTCCTGACCTAATGTCAAACGCAACTTCCTACAAAAATGCGGTTGACAGCCGGGTGAGCCACCTGCGCAAAGAACTGCTGAATGGGAAATTAGGTGAGCATACGGTGGCCACTGAAACAACTCACTGCATGATGGGAGGCTCCTGGATATTTGATTTGCCCATGTCATATTTTCAGGAGGGCGTCAAACGCATCAAGCGATCCAGAAAGAACCTTGACTCAATCACCGAGCCACCCTCTTATCATGACATAAGGGAATCCTACGCTCTAAACATAAAGCTGTTTGATCAGCTCACCGACTTTCTCATAAATAAAAGATCATTTCCGCATCAGATTACGTTACCCAGGGAAAAAGTCTGGGTTTTACCCAACAAATCTTGGGGCGCCACGGAGTGCATGCTCGCGAATCTGCCCGAATGGGGAAAGAGCAAATTCTGGAATTACAAGACGGGCCAAATCTATTCGTTAGAGGAGGCTACCCAATGGGCATTCACCTCTTCGGAACGACCAATAGATCGGTGCATTGGGAAGTTAGAGAAAGAGAGCCTCAAGCTCAAAGAAGCCAATAGTGACTTTTCCTGCTGGCAACGGGTGACCCTGGCTCAATGGGCGCATGATGCCTACCTAACAGTGTTTACGGCAAACACCTCGGCCAACGAAGAATCCATTATATCATTTACTTGGGACGACTCCCTACTACTCAAGGATTGCATTTACAAGAAAACCCCTAAGCTACGCACCATTAAGTATCGGGCTCATGGCAAAGAGGTTTCCTTTGAAATCAGAGCCAAGACTCTCAGCTCATTCGAAAAATTTCTGGAGCTACGAAAGTTTTTGCTCCACGGAAGAGAGCACAAATATCTTTTTCTTTCTCTGTATCGGAACAACGAAGTCCGGCGCCTTCCCGTTAATGCTTTACGCCGGCACTACCGGCGCATCCAGGCCCAGCTTTATCCAGATTTTGTAGGCATTGATTACCGCGAGTGGCGAGCGATTAACGGAAGTACCGCCTTCGATGCTGTTGGCGCCGAAACCGCTTCGACCATACTTCAAAATTCGCCAAGGAGCGTCATCAGAAGCTATTCGAAGGGAACCATTGAAAACTGGGAGAAGGATTTTTCGGAATACTTCAACGCCTTCTCGAAAGAATTCAGAAAGTTCAAAAAGAAAGCCATCCCAATTGGCCATTGTAACGCTGAAAACGACCCGAAGTCGTTAATACCGACAGTATCTCTTCAACCGGACTGCTTACATTTCGAAGGGTGTCTGAACTGTGATAAGTTTTCGCTGCATGCAGACGCCGAGGACATCCGTAAAATTATCAGCATGCAATATGTGATTCTTGCTTCCGAACCAGCAGCCAAGTCAAAAGAAAGCTTCGATTACGCTTTCTCCGGGCTGTTACGCAAAGTCGACTGGATACTCACAGAAATATCTTCGATCGACGAAGCCCGGAATAAACTTGTCCAAGATATCCGGCATGACGTTTTTCAGCACGAGGCGATTACGGAATACTGGCAGTTCAAACTCGATATGCTTGTCCAGATGGAGGTCATACAGTGAGCAGGGCAAATACCAAACGCAAGACCGAACTGACTGGGGCGTCGCTGGTATATGCGTCTGCCGAGGGGTTTGATTTTTTCAACCCTGACCCTGACTTCGTAATGACTTATGACAGAGAGGGTCAGCCGCTATCCAGATTCGTTAATAACTACTGGAGCTACGCGGCTTACTCCCCTACTGCTAACGGCCCCAATAATTGCTGGTTTCAAAGGCCAGAATCACCAAAATCTCTAGAGTGGGATGCCCTGACCCACCAGCAGAAGACAATATTGGCCGCAATCCAGTTATCGAAATTCTCGCCATGGCACGAGCACCTGTCCACCGCCTACATGCATACAGCAAATGGTGTTTTGAACCGTTTGAAGAAGCGTTGCTTCGAATCAGGTCTCAACTTGTACGAGGTACTGTCCGACGCAAGCGTGCTTACCAAGATCACTAAAGGATTATATGCCGGCGATCTCGCAACACTCCGAGGCATTCTGACTAGGATCAGTGGGGCCACCATAGAGAATTTCGGCCATTATTTTAATGCCGGACAAGTCATCCCGTATCTGAAATCTCCGAAGCAAGAAGGTTTTCAACACCCCGTCATTCCATCACGAATACTTTTCGAAAAGCTGACCTCCATTCAAGAGGTAATTGACGACTACCTTCGAAACGAAGAAGCGATTGTTCGCGTCAACAACATCTCACTTCTTTGTCATTCCTACCTCACCGGCTATGAGTGGCATTACGATGTGCCGGACACAATGGTGAAATCTGCAACTAACTTTCAGCGAGTCGCCATTGAACTTGGGTTAATTGAACTGACAGAAAAATACAATATTAATTCTGCCGCCAGCCTGAGCGGTTTCCTCGGCCTGGTACAGTACTGCGCGTCACTCCAGGTAATGGCGTATTCCGGTATGCGCCGAGGCGAAGCCCAGAGCTTGAAGTATAATTGCTTGAGGGTTAAGAAGCGTCCCTATGGAAGAATCCGGCACCTAATCGGGATCAGTACGAAGTTAACACGACATCGCTTCTTAACCTCTTGGATCACCTGCAAACACGTGGTTCCGGCGATTAAGGCCGGTCAGTCTATTTGCCGGCTCGCAGCACGAGCGCTTTATATCGAAGACTCAGATCTCGATGACCTACCCCTGTTTATTAGCAGGAGTTATCTGAATTTCAGTACACTCAATTCGCGATCTGAGCAATCGATTGTCGGGGACTACAAAGTCTCCAAGCTCAACTCAATCGACCACGATTCAGATCTACCGCCAATCATCATTCAGCAAGCCGATCTGGACGAATTGAAAGAGGTTGCACCATTCCAAGACTGGGACATTGGTGGAAACTTTGCAGTCGGGCAACCCTGGCCATTTACGTTGCACCAGCTACGGCGCTCCCTAGCAGTTTACGCTGCTAAAAGTGGCTTGGTACGGCACTCCTCACTCAGAAGGCAGCTCAAGCACCTCTCAGTAGAAATGTCTCTTTATTATGCTCGCGGCTCGTCCAGGGTGCGTAGCGTTTTTAACCCGTCGCCTGACCATATCATGCACGACTTTTCAAAAGACAACCTGGCGGAGCTGGACTCTATCATGTACATCAGGGATGTTCTTATGCGTCATGATGAGGTCAAAGGAGGACACGCTAAGGTGTTACACGCAGAAGGTTATGGGGCGCCGATCCTGATCACGCTCTCGGACAAAGAAAAGACTCTATCTGAATTCAAAAATGGTAGGAAAGCGTGGCGCCCGACTTTTACAGGCGGGTGTACGAGTATCAATGGTTGTGAAATGGTAGCACACCCTACCCTAACACGATGCGTGTCGGGCAATGGATGCCCCGACGCTGCGATACTTCCTGATAAGATAAAATCTGTTATGACTCAGCAACAGAAACTCATTTCTGTTCTGGACGTAACCTCTTTAGAGTATCGCTCAGAGATCGCACAACTTAACGACTTAGAGCGAATCTACGCAGAGGTCACCCAGTGATCGAGAACACTAGAAAGCATGGCCATTACTACCAAGCAATAAGCCGAATGCTTAGCAACACCACTATAGTTGTGCCTAAAGGTACTTTGATAAACAATGACTCCGTTGCCGTCGAGGCAGGACGTAAGCCTGGTGCAATAAAAAGCGGCAGAGAGTCCAACACCCTGTTGATCCAAGCCATTGATGAGGCCCGTGCAATCCAGGCGAGCACCTTAAAAAAAACTAAGCCTGCAGTGAAAAAGGACTACAAATCTGAAGCAGAACATCAACGCGCATTACTAGAAGCTTCAATTGGCCGTGAGATAATGCTCCACAACAAGCTCCACGAGCTTGAGGCTGAGTTGCATGCGTAATTGCATCCACTTGACCACCTAATTGCATTCGACTTGGGCAGTCAATTGCAATGCTCCTGATCACCAAATTGCGTTGACGCCGCCCCTGGCGGTTGCAGGAGTTGAGTGCAGCCGCGAGGCGTAGTCCCAACTTGTAGTGGTGCATCATCCCCGAGTCGCCAATAGGAGGATGCCCATGGGAAGTATTCTTCACGGTTGTTCCCGCACGACCCCGCGTGTCCGAGCCGAGTTCCATGGCGTCGATAGAGAGTACCCGAGTCCTTGCCACCCACTACTGACTGAATCCAAAGACGGTGGACAAGTGGAGGAGGCGGATCACAACGGCCGACACTCCGATGGGAACCAATCAGCGAATCAACATTGATGCCGCTGCAGCCACCATGATTGTCGCCGCGCCGCGGAATAACTGCTGTTGAGCACGTTGACCCGACAGCAAGTGCCGGATACGCATGGCAGCGAAAATGAACAACGCTCCGACACTCAGCAACACCAGAATGGTCAGCGGTACCAGCACCAGTGCCCAGGTCTGTAACGAGACCGTCTCCAAATTAATCGCCAGCGGCAGAAGTGCCAGATAAAAAGCGATGGTCTTCGGGTTGCCTAGGGTAATGGTCAGTCCGGATATTGCCGCCGACAGTAGTTCCTTCCTCTTCGCGGGCTTGCCCACTTCTATAGCTTGGTGGTTGGCGAACCAGAACTGCCAAGCCAGATAGCAGAGATACAGTGCTGCTCCCCAGCGAACCAGTTGAAACAGCGCGTTGAAGTGTTCAGCGATCATTGCTAGACCAAAGACTGCGAACGACAGATAGGTCAAGTCACCTAGGATCAATCCAAGCAGCAGGCAAAAGCCCGATAATGTGCCACCGCTAACGCTCCGCGCTACCAGCGCTGCCATACCGGGGCCGGGAATTGCGGCGGCAATACCCAGCGCCACTGAATAGGTAAGTACTTGTGTCAAATCGAGCATGTCACGCTCCTCAAGTAATTTATTGGTGTATGGAGACTCACGACTCCGCACGCAAGACTACCCACGACTTCAACGGGAGGCGGTGGCCCATCGCCTGACGACTTCAAACGTATCGCCGGTAGAGTGCAACTCCGTAGGGCCCATGACGCCGACAATATGTTGCTGACCGTGGGCACGAAACAACTCGCCGTAACGAAGTATCAGTGGCGTGTTATTGAATATCGAATCCTGTTCGTTACGCGGGCAGGGTGTCGCCGCACCAGTAGTACCCGTGGTTTCGTAGTAGACCCAGGATTTCTGCAGTGGCGCGGCGGCTATGTCATGACCCGCTTCGCGCAAATCGTTCTTTGTAGTGAATGGCAGCTTGCGGAATACATCCCAGTCGAGCGAATCTATGGCGCTGGAGGATAGAGAAAGCAGTTTATCTCGATAAAAGGGAGAGCCTGCCTTTACATACCTGAGTGTGTGCTTGAGGCGTTCGAGTTGGATGCCATTCAGCTCTTCTGCTGCAATATCACCACGCTCAAACAAGACATGTTGCTGATAAACGGTGCGAGCCAACTCCAGAAGCTCAGGTTTGAATAAAGCGTACACGACAACCTCCTTGTCATTTGAGCAGCGGAAGATTCCCTGTCAACTTGCTAATTTTTTTCTGCGGTCCGATTAGCCCAATGGCAACTAGTTCGATGCCCGAGCTGTCGGTGCCAGAGATACGGGCCTCATACTCCTGATAAGTTTTGCAGGATTGCGCCAAGGCACTGAATGGCATGGTGTGGATTTCCTCATCCGTCAGCGCCCTCTCTTGGAGAGACTGCAAATGCTCGTTGCTGGTGAGCAGAATCGGCAACGGCGCGTAGATGACGCCTGGGTAATTCACATTGTCACGGCTTTGCATATCCGGCCCGACCAAGCCACTCACCGAACGCCCTAGACTGACGCCGATGACGCTGGCCGCATTGGCGGCATGTCCGACCCCCAATGCGCTGTCGACTACGATTACACACTTGTGAATAGTTGCATCGAAATTCATTGAATTCTCCACGCTCATTAAAAAGTCTTTAACTATTCAAACTGCGTCAGACTTGAGTCGGCCCAGTCATTGATAAGTCCGAAAAATTTAGTAGTGTCACTTTCAATGTCAAGATCGACCACTTGCCAGCTGGCAATTTTCTGCCACTTCGATACACCTTGCTGGTGATTGGGGTGAATCAGAAATGCAGACAGCGCATCCTGATTATCAAATAAACCCATCACCGCAAAGTCCACAGCTCTATTGCGCGGGCTGATATTTCTTCCGCAAGCCCAGCCCAGTATTTCTCTGATATGAAGTGGATGCTGGCGTGTCGACGCCTCAGCATCGATCACTTCATCGTCACACCATTGAAAGGGCTCGTGAAACTTGAAGAAGACAAGATGCAGGATCATTTTTCATCCTTGAATTGACCATGGAAATGGCGACCAATCTAGTTGCCTGGTATAGGCTCAGAATATTGAGTCGCAAAATAATGGCGCCGAGATTAATGCAACTTTTTATGTTCAGAAGTTGGAAAAATGCTACGCCCTTTGATTGGGAAAAAAATTTCTATTTCAATTGCCTGCAAAATCGAAAAGGGTAGAATCTTCCCATTTCTCATGGACGGGTGGAATTTATGACCGAGCAAGCGCTAAATCTGACGGATGTCAGAATCCTTACTGCCCTGCAGCAGGACGGCAGGATCACCAACCAGACCCTGGCCGACCACATTGGTATGTCTGCTTCGCCCTGCTGGCGTAGGGTCAGGCAGTTGGAGGAACATCGCTTCATCCAGGGTTACAGGGCGGTGCTTGACCGGCGCAAGATCGGGCTGGGAGTCATGGTGTTCATACGGATTAACATCGATCGCCACAGTGAAGCCGAGGCAAGGAAATTCGAGCAGGAGGTCATGCAGCTGGAGGATGTTGTGGCGTGCTACAGCATCGGCGGCGACGCCGACTTCCTCCTGCAGGTAGTGGCGCGTGATCTCGATTCGTTTGCTGACTTCGCCATGACCGTTATTCGGCAGTTACCGGGCATCAAGGAAATGCAGAGTATGTTCGTGCTCAAAGAGATCAAACCCTTCTTATCGTTCCCGGTCAAACGCCCCCACACGGGTTAATGTTGACTAGGTAGTGATGAACGCCTGTGCGTTTTAGCTTCGACGACGGAACGGCTCGACTCGCTCGCAATGTAGTCCCATACGCGTAGCCGTCCAAGCTGCGTACTGCCCTTGGACTCATGGCACTATCAATAGCACGCAAGCAGGTCACCCAGGCGAGGTTGATGGGACAGCAGTTGTCTCCCGCCGCGGAATCAAGAGTTCAGGCGGCGGGAAGGGCTCTGGCTGGACGGAGTTAATGCTGCTCCACCCCCATTGTCGCCAGCGCTCATCTTGTTCGAGCCGATGCATTATTTCCGCCGGCACATCGGTTCCCACGGGCATGTACTGGGGCGCCAGGGCATGCACCACATCGAAGCCCGTCATGCCAGCCAGTAACCGGCGCATGATGTGCACCCGCTGCAGCCAGGTCAGGCTGCGACGCCTGCCGTCGGTGGTTTGGTACACAATCAGATTGAGCGCTGCCGAGCATTCAAGCATGTCCTTTCCGCTCATGCAGAACCGCCGATGGGATGGCGAACCCAGCGGCAAAATGCGTTGTGCAAATAGCTTGAGCAGCGGCTCTGCCAGCTCCCTGTTTTGCCACTCGATACCCATGATTAACAGCACTGTATAAATGCTGTTTGCCAGGCGCTCTGCACTCTTATGGCCGCCCTGCGCGATGGCTTCTCGCAGCAGCCAGGTCAATGCCGCCAGAGCATCCAGGCTGGCAATGCGCTCCAGCTTTCTCATCAGCACGACGGTGACTCTGGCCCGCTGCCAGTAAACCTCGATACCACCGACGGGCTCGAACAGCACCGCCTGCACATCCGGCTTCAAGCGCTGCAGAAACGCCTCGCTTAGCGTGGTGCGGGATGGCTGATGTTTCAGGATGGCCCAAAGGGGATGCTGCAGCTCCTGCAATGAGCCTGGTACTTGGGCATCAATACGGGCTGCCAGCTTGGCCTGCGGGGTATGCCGGCCAGCCGCATAGCGCTGCCATTTGCAGCGGTTACTGGTGATCCCGTCCTGCTTGCGAAATGACTCCGGCTCGAAGTGCTGCTCGAGCTTATAGGCCGTAGCCAACCCGGTGCGGTGCCGCAGTCCTTCATACCAATACCGCACGCGCAAAACGTCAGCTTGATCGCGCTTGGCGGGCGGAGCTGCTCGGCGGTTTTTGTTTCGCATGCTCGCGCGAAAACTCACGAGCAGCGCATTGATGCGTTGAAATTCAGTCACTTAGCTTCATCCGGCGCGCACAAATACAGTAAAAGTTGGTTGAAAGGTTACGGCTCGTGCCGCCCCAGCGATTTCTCTACCATGATCCGTAACTACGCGAAACGGCGAGCGTCATGAACGAACAGAACCCTATCCAGCGTCTGGCTAATGAATTGGAGCATGGCTTGACGGCGCGCTATGGGGTGATGCTGGGCAGCAATGCCCTGTGGCGGGAATTGGGTTTTCGCTCGCCGGCCGCATTTCGCGTGGCGCTGTCGAGAGGGATGATCGATGTGCCGTTTTTTATACTGCCCAATCGACGTGGCAGGTTCGCGCTGGCGAAAGACATTGCCGCCTGGATTGCCTGTCAGCGCCACGCTGTGCAGAGCAACGAACCTGATGGTGCGTGCGATCAACCAATGCCATCGAGCGACGTCTGAGCACGTGCCCGACCACTGGATAACCTGAACAGCGAGGAGAAACACCATGAGCCCTGACTGATTCGTAGCGTTACAGGCCATGGAAATGCAAAAGGCCTGGGGATTGCGCCCCCAGGCCTTTCGAGAAACGTCAGGTTGAACCCCAGACGTTCTCATTCTGTGTTTCCCGGTGTCGGGCGTCAACCCGGCTGCCTGCCCATTCATCCATGAATTTGCATTGATCGTGACGGGCGAGGCGTAACCGCGCCTGTCGCGGGGAGAACCTATGAGATTGACCATTGATCAACTCCGGCAGGCCGTGCGCCATGCCTGCAACCCCTCGCTATCGCATCGGGCGGTGGCTCGTCTGGTGGGGATTTCACCCAATACCGTTCGCGGCCTGAGAGATCGGCTGAGCCAGCGGGGTGAGGATTGGGAACAGCTGCGCGACTTAGAAGATTCTGCCTTGCAGGCCCGTTTCAGCGCTGGCACAGAGGGCGGTAGTCGCCGAGCCACACCCAATTGGGCGAATATTCATGAACAACTGCAGCAACGGGACGTTACGCTGGATCTGCTCTGGCAAGAGTTCCGAGTGGGCGAGCCGGATAGCGTGTCCTATGCGCAGTTCACTCGCCTCTACCGGGCCTGGCGCAACCAGCAGAAAATCAGCATGCGGCAAATCCATAAACCCGGCGACAAGCTGTTTGTGGATTTCTGCGGACGCACCATGCCCATCGTCAATCAAGACACCGGGGAGGTCTCCAAAGCGCAAGTTTTCGTCGGCACCCTGGGGGCCTCGGGCTACCTGTTCGCCACGGCCGTGGCCAGCCAAACCGTAGCCGACTGGCTGCACTGCCATCGTCTTGCTCTGGAGCATCTCGCTGGTGTGCCGCGCTATGTAGTGCCGGATAACCTGAAGGCGGCGGTACTCCGAAGTGGCAAAGAGCACATTCAGCTGAACCCTGCCTACCAGGAGTTCGCCGAGCATTATGGATTCAGCATTCATCCCGCTCGGCCCCGGCGCCCGCAGGACAAGTCCTTGGCTGAGATTGGCGTGCAGATCGTGCAACGCTGGGTGTTGGCGCGCCTGCGCAACCACACCTTCTTTTCGCTGGAAGAGCTGAATGAGCGCCTCGACTATTGGATGGCGCGTCTGAATGAGCGCACGACCAGAACCTACCCGAAAAACCGACTGGTTCGCTTTCAGGAGCTGGATGCCCCGGAACTCCAGAGCCTCCCGGCAGAGCCTTATGCCTATAGCCAGTGGCGCTACCAAATCCGGGTGGCCAGCGATTACCACCTGGAGCACAGCGGTCACCACTACTCGGTACCGTTTCAATACATCCACCTGCTGGTGGATATCCGGGTCAACAGTGATCGCTTGATGGTGTTTCATCAGCGGCGCCAGATTGCCAGTCATACCCTGGCTCAAGGAGTTGGCGTTACCACGGTGCCGGAGCACCTGCCGCCCCAGCACCGTCATCAGCGGGACACCCAGCCAGAAGCCTTGCTGGCTTGGGCCGAGTCCATCGGTCCAGCCACGTATGACTATGCACGGCGCAACCTGGAAGAGCGCCCGGACTTTGCCAATGGCTTGAAGGCTGTGATTGCCTTGCAGCGTGATACCCGCAAGGAACAACTGCATGACCGCCTAGAGTCCGCCTGCGCTTACGCGCTGGAGCTGAACTGCCTGGGCTACGGCCGCCTGAGGTCAATCCTGCGCAGCGGCGCAGATCGCACCCGACCAGCAGCAGCGGATAGTCCCGTGATTGAGCACGCCAACCTGCGCGGTGCGGCCTATTACATTACCCAACCTGGAGAAACTGCATGACTGCCGCCAATACCACTCAACGGCTGGTCGAATTGGGATTGCGTGGCATGGCCATGGCCTACGAGCGTCAGCGTGATCAGCCGGCCATCCAGACCCAAGCCTTCGATGTGCGGCTCGGCGATCTGCTGGATTTCGAAGCCGCGGAGCGCGACACCCGTAAGATTGGGCGCTACCTCAAGGCGGCCAAGTTGCGCTTCAGCCAGGCAGCCCTTGAGGATGTTGAATATAGAAGTGATCGTGGGCTGGATCACAGCCAGGTCATGGCGTTGGCGGAAGGCGAGTGGATTCGGCGTAAGCAGAATCTGATCCTTACGGGAGCCACCGGTACTGGCAAGAGCTGGCTCGCCTGCGCCTTCGGCAACCAGGCCTGTCGCCAAGGCTTTACTACCTACTACTGCACCTCCACACGGCTATTTGAAGACATCGCCCGTTCGCATGCCGATGGCTCTCTGCCCAAGTTGCGACGACAGCTGATCAAGACTCAATTGCTGATCATCGATGACCTGGGCATTGGCGGAATCGAGAAGCACCTCGGGCCTGCATTGCTGGAAATTATCGATCAGCAATCAATGAACGGTGCACTGCTGTTGACCAGCCAGTTCCCGACGGAGAAATGGTACGACCTGTTTGGTGACCCAACCATCGCTGATGCCATTCTGGATCGCATCGTTCATCGCGCGCACATGCTGCCACTGAGTGGCGAGTCGATGCGTAAGCGCAAAGGGAAGAAACTCTGACGTCATCCGCCACTTGCAACCCTAAGGCCGGTCACCAGTGACCGGCTTTTTCATTTGAGCGAGGGCTGGCCTTGGTCTGTGTGCAAATCGTGCAATCGCTGTTCAGACTGAATGCAACTGCTGTTCAGTGGCGTTGCAATTGGGTGTTCAGTGCGAATGCAACTCGATGTGCAGGTCACTGCGTTTTCGCAGTTGCAGCTATACAAATCGTCCAAAATTGTCCGACTACCTACTCGCAATGATAAAGGCGGTAAGTCGTGATATGCCTGAGTGACATCTGGAGGCTGTCCAGTGTCACTCTGACCTTGCGAGGTATCCGATAATCATCAACCCTGCCCTAGATTCGCCTCACTCATGTCCAGCTCGCCCAGTACCTTGCGCACCACGTCATCCCCGACCAGGTGCTTACGATGGAGGCTATAGAGCTCCAAGCGCTGCGCCCGCAACGCCGTCAACCTCAGGCGGCGCTCAAGCTGATCCATTTGTTGAGCCAAGGCGCGCGCCTCTGCAGTGTCGTTGTAGCTCTCCAGCTCTTCCCGGTATTCAGCCATCAAGCGCCCTTTCAGCTCTGCAGCCATGGCAGCCTGAGCGGCATCTGAGGCTGCGCCTGGCACAGCTACGTCTTCTGCCTCCAATGCGTGGATGGCAGCTTCAGCAGTGAGCTTCCAAGTTTCCTGCACTTCCTGCTCCAGGGCCTCATCCGGGCCTCTGTCTACCCCACGGAGCAACCAAGGCAGCGCAATGCAGGCCGAGACCAGCGACATCAGGATCACGCCAGCAGCGATGAAAATCAGCAGATCGCGCTCGGGGAATGACGCGCCAGGAGAAATGAGCAGCGGTACCGACATAACGCCCGCCAGGGTTACGGCCCCACGCACACCACCCAAAGTCAGTAGCCAGCAAGAACGCGCTGTTGGTAACAACGCCAGTTCGGGCTTCCCGCTCCAGCGACGGATCTTACCGACACCCCGCCAGGTGCTTTGCACCCAAACGAAGCGCAGTAATACCAGCACCGCAAATATCGCGATTACGTCCAAGCAGCGATATGCAAGCGTGGGCCAGAGCGATGATTCGTGGCTGACCACGGCCTTGATGATGTCGGGCAATTGCAAGCCCAACAGTAAAAATATGAGCCCGTTAAAAGCAAATTCGAGAAGTGACCAAACGCTACGGTTGAGCAACCGGGTGCTGGTCTGTCTTGGCAATAGATCGAGCCAGCTCTGCATCATGCCGGCAGCCACTGCCGAGAGGATGCCCGAAACACCCAAGCGCTCGGCCAGCACATAGGCGGCGAATGGCAGCAGAAGCATGAACACCACATGGGTAGCCGGGTCATCCCATCCACGGGCAATCATCCACATACGCAGGCGCCCAAGCAGCCAGCTGAGTGCGACGCCCACCGCCAGGCCGCCAAGCGCGACAAGGAAGAACGTCAGGCTTGCATCGGTAAGGGAGAACACCCCGGTAATGGCTGCGGCCAAGGCAAACTTGAAGGTCACCAGGCCCGATGCATCATTGAGCAGCGCTTCGCCCTGCAGCATATGCATCAAGGGCGTGGGCAGCCTGCCTTGAGTAATAGCCGAAACGGCCACCGCATCTGTGGGCGAGAGCACAGCCGCCAGGGCGAACGCCACTGGCAAGGGGATAGTTGGAAGGATCCAGTGAATGAAGTAGCCAGCCCCGATTACGGTGAACAACACCAATCCCACGGCGAGGGTCAGAACAGGCCCGCGCAACCGCCAGAGCTCGCGCTTCGGCATTCGCCAGCCATCGACGAAAAGCAGCGGAGGTAGGAATAAAAAAAGGAAAAGTTCTGGGTTGAGGACGACATGTAGGCCCAGATTAGGCCAAGCCAGCAGAGCACCTGCCCCGATCTGCACCAGTGGCAACGGAATGGGGAGCAGCCGACCAGCTAGCTTTGAGACGCTCACGAGCGTCAGCAGGATTAGGACGGTATAGGCTGACTGCATACGGCATTTTCCTCTGAATCCAGTACAACTCGGCGAGATCGAATAGGTCGGATCGCCATTTGAAACAATATGTTAAGACGGATGCCCCGGCTTGGCCGCTGCACCATGGTCGCAGCTGCATTCGGGATCTGTAACCGTTTATTGCAGAAGCCGCTCTGAGCTGGTGATGTGTGCCTTGGTCTCAAGCGAATCCAGATACGAAAGCGTAGGCCTAACTGCGCCGCCAGCACGTAAGCGAGGAAGAAAGTGACGCGGCTGAGGCTACCCCTGAGCAGCGACCTTCGGCTTGGGTCACCAACGGCTCTATCATAGGGCTGACAGCCACCTATGCGCCTTGAGTTTCCAGATCGTTCCAAGGACACTCAGACGTTTTAGATGGATCTATTGATGAAGATCGCTAGACATCCCTGGACGGGCAAGCCCGTCACGATTTCTCAGTACCGCGCTGAGTTTGGCCCGCCCTTTGTCGGCACCGTCAAAGCCAATCGCCCGCCCGCTACCTGTCCTGGCTGCCGGCAAAACCTACTGATCCGGGGCGAGATCGTGGCCCAGGATCACTCCACCTTCAGCCATTTCCCGGCTACCCCCGGCCAGCCAAAGCCCTTCTGCCCCATCAAGGCTAGTACCAGTCACAAGTACACAGTGCTCTGCCCAGTGGACGAAGACCCGGCGCGCACGAAAGCGCTACGGGATAGCTTCTTCAAGAACTGGCGTATCCACTGGCTGCAATTCAGAAATCACGTGGGGTTTGTGGATATTAAGGACTTCATCAATGCCCTTAAGGTGGCCGATAAGGAACACGTGTGGCGCTACCGCGCACTCCAAGAGCACGAGGTCATCATCGTCTTGATGCTGATCAGCGACTTCAAACCGGTAGCAGGCAAAGGCAAAAAACCTTTGCGCGCGAACTGGGTGCGCTTCTGGTTCGAGTCGCGAGCCCAGACATTCTCTGAGTTCTGGAATCTGTCTAACGACCAGAAAGTCATCATTCGCGTGGAGTACGAAGTGCCGGAGGGTCGTCGAGCACTGAAGCCCGATTACGCCTGCGCCTTTGAGGAAATCGACGTTAGCACCAACTACCTTTTGGATCGGCAAGAGGGTGATGATGCGGTTCATGCCTTTGTCGAGAGCATGGTGCTAAAGGCTTTCAGATTGTAATGGGCTACCAAGCACTTCCAGCCGCGAGCTGCTTGCGAACGGCTCCGTAAATAGAGCCTCCAGCTCGCAAGCACAGGCCGATTCAAGATTTCGTCTGCTTCCTGCCCTTGGTGACTGACCAAGCATCAGCAAGCCCTGAGCCGCCTCTCATGGCTTCTGTGCAAACCGGCAGTGCGCGTCGAAGTCCTGCAGTGGATAGATATGAAAGCTGGCGACCGAATTCTCGTAACTCACCAGCTCCAAGAGCCCGTTCCTGATCATGATGTCAACCGGGGGTAAAGAAACCGCCTGGCCAAATACGTTGATGCCTTTCTGCTCCGTGGCGTCGAATTCTTTGAAGCGATATCGCTGGTTTTGGAACTGGCTGGCCTCGTCTTCACCCATTCTCGTCGCGCTTCGAATAGGGAATTTGATGCTCTCCAGCGGCTTGTAGAACCCATCAATGGCATCAACACTGTCTTTCAGCTCAACGTAGTCTTCATCTGTGAGACCAGAGGTCAGGTCAACATTGATCGATATACCCAGAAACTCCGTGAGGCGTCTCGCCCACTGTAAATAGGTCATCAAAGTCGTCAGTCGCTTGAAGCCTTCAGGCCGCAAATTGATCGACATGACGTAAAGTCGCTCACCATCGAGCTCAACTATGAGGGAGACCTTCCATCCGTTGAGCGCAGCTTCAGCAAATTGCGCGATTTTCGAGAACCAGGGCAGTTGGTTGACCGGGCGCGACTGCCAGCATTCAACGCTGATGTTGAAGTTCACATTGGAAACCGCGCCCCCATCGTCGACCTCGGCAACGAGCTTGAGCATCCCTGCCATGGATTTTCCCCTGAGGCGGAACGACTTGGTGCCCCACACGATTTCTCCAGGCATATCGTCCAACACCAGCGGTTCTAGGGTGTCCGGATCCGTCAGAATGATCTTCTGAATCACACGGGTAGGAGGGCGAAAAAACTGCATCTTTCCCCCCGCGCCTTTGGTCATGTCCACGATCGCGTCGAACAGTGGCGATCCCTGGATGGCGACGTTGGTCATGTCCAGCTCTAGGCTTTGGCCATGCTCAAACAGCGCGTTGAAACCAGTAGCAGCCACTGGGGCATCCTTTCCCCCTACCGTCATGGCAAGCTGCACGTTTTCCTTCGCACTCACTTGGAAGACGGTACCGTGTTGAGGATCGTACTTGGTGATGACATCGAAGCGAGGATCAGTCTGTGACAGGACTTGTGCAGTCGCTGTATGGGCATTCTGAATCGCAGTGGGCAAGAAGCTTTTTGGAAATCCAGTCAGGGTCATGGCCAAGAGATCGGGTGCGTCTTGAGCTGAGGGCTGGCGTTTGCCGAGCTCGGCCTTAGCAGTGGCTTCGGCTTGTTTCTTCCAGCCTTGGAGCAACTCGACCGTGTAGGTGTTGACGTCCCGGTCGATTTCATCGGCATGAATCGCGCAGAGCCAAATGCCATTTGAAAAGGCCTTCCTCTCGTTACTGGTCATGCCAGCGTCGAAGCGGGCACCGCCAGGCGAGGCGGCACATATGTGCGCCGCTTTACCGACATTGGTCACCCCCTCCTCATCCTGTGGGGCTGACGTGGCGACTCTGCAGCTCGGGTTCGAGCACCGATGTGCGACCCTGTCCCGAAGTCTTTTTATGGTGCTCTGTTTGAAGTCATCGCGTGACATACTTGCCACCTCTGAATCCGATAGTTCGACAGAGTGTACTGCGCTCTGAAGCTCACAGGCCTTGCCTGGCTCGACCACGGCAGTGGCAATCATCGGGTGTCGTTAGAATTCCCACACGGGCTGGCAATGCTCTCATTAATAACATTGCCAGGTGTCTGTTATCCGTTTTAGGGAGAGATCTTATCGTGGCAAGGTTCAAAAAACAGCTAATGCAGTGCGCTATATATTTTAGGAGGTAGGTATTATAGAGTCCAGGTTTCGCTTTACGAGATACAAGCAGAATGTCAGATATATGACTGAGATCGCACAAAGCCACACACAGAGGATCGTGATCACTACACCTCCTACTAATCCAATACTGACCTGTGCCACAGCTGCAACTAATGAAGCTAATATTGAATTGAATAGGCAGTCATTCAATCGCTTTAAACCTTTGTAGCGTGGGCCGACCCTAGGGTCTAATGCAAACTGCTTTTTCCAGGTGTCTTCGTAGTTGCTGGTATCATAAACATTGATCTTCATTGTCATGACAATAAAGGTCTTAAGGGATAGCAAGAATGCACCTACGGCTAAGAAACCGGCAAAGAAGTCACTCCGTAGCTTGTCGTCATAGACTTTTGCAAGTTTTGTCATGCCCTCAAGGTCTAGGGATGGTCTGAAGTAGCCATGTATTTCCCCGGCATACCA
>MCNF01000169.1_pt1 | contig 19870 bp, 15 predicted proteins | sample 778221 | NCBI WGS metagenome assembly MCNF01 (sample SAMN04296814, study PRJNA304217) | bioreactor metagenome | isolation source: arboretum soil enriched with benzalkonium chloride | place: Turkey | reverse complement strand
GTTCATCAGGGGATTCCTGGGGGGGGTGGGTCTTGCCTGGTGATTGCATCGCCCATGCCAGCTTTGATTGCCCGGAATCAATGGCCGTTTCCTGGACTATGGTGAAATCCACCGCGATTTCCCTGGGTAGATATGACCATAGAGGGTGAGGACCACCATGTTGCGAGAAAGCCTGGCCGCCGACCTGATCGTCGAGTTGCCCAATGCCGTGCGGTTGCAACGACTGGTGCAGACCCTGCGCGAATACTTTCGTTGCGGTGCGGTCGGCCTGTTGCGCCTGGAGGACGACAGCCTGCGGCCGCTGGCCACCGTCGGCCTGGTGCACGAGGCCCTCGGGCGGCGCTTCGTGATTGCCCAGCACCCGCGGCTGGCGGCGATCATGGCCTCGCGCGAGCCGACCTGGTTCGAGCCCGACAGCCGCTTGCCGGACCCTTACGACGGCCTGCTCGATACTGCCGTCAGCGAACCCTTGGCCGTGCACGACTGCATGGGCGTGAGCCTGTACATCGAAGGCCGGATCTGGGGCGCGATCACCCTCGATGCCTTGCAGGCCGGCACCTTTGACGATGACGCCCGGGACGAGCTCAAGCGCTGCACCTTGCAGATCGAGGCGGCCGTGCGCGTCACCCGCCTGGAGCAGGAGAACCGCAGCCTGCGCTTGTCCCGCAGCGAACCTGTGGATGTGCGGCGGCCCCTGGAGGAGGGCGAGATCCTCGGCCAGAGCGATGTGTTGCACCAGTTGCTCAACGAACTGGACGTGCTGGCCGACTCCGAGCTGCCGGTGTTGCTGCTGGGCGAGACCGGGGTCGGCAAGGAGCTGTTCGCCCGGCGCCTGCATCGCCTGTCACGGCGCAGCCACAAGCCTCTGGTGCAGGTCAACTGCGCGGCCTTGCCCGAATCCCTGGCCGAGAGCGAGCTGTTCGGCCATGTCAAAGGGGCGTTCTCCGGTGCCACCAGCGATCGCGCCGGGCGCTTCGATGCGGCCAACGGCGGCACGCTGTTCCTCGACGAGGTGGGCGAGCTGCCCCTGAGCGTCCAGGCCAAGCTGCTGCGTACCTTGCAGAACGGCGAGATCCAGCGGCTGGGGGCGGACAAGCCGCTGCACGTCAATGTGCGCATCATCGCCGCCACCAACCGACACCTGCCCGACAGCATCCGCGATGGCCTGTTTCGCGCCGACCTCTATCACCGCTTGTCGGTGTACCCGGTACCGATCCCGCCGCTGCGTGAGCGTGGCCAGGATGTCCTGCTGATCGCCGGGCACTTTCTCGAACTCAACCGCACCCGCCTGGGCTTGCGCGGGCTGCGCCTGTCGGCGGCGGCCGAGCGGGCGCTGCTGGGCTACCGCTGGCCGGGCAACGTGCGCGAGTTGGAACACGTGATCGGCCGGGCTGCGCTCAAGCAGCTCAGCCGCGACGGCAGCCGCAGCCTGATCATCACCCTGGAGCCCGAGGCCCTGGACCTGGACAGCACCCCGGCAGCGCCACCGGTGCCCGAGCAGCCGGCGGATCCGGGCTTGCCTTTGACCTCCCTGGGGGATGCGGTGGATGCCTGCCAGCGCCAGTGCATCGTCCAGGCCTTGCGCCTGAGCGGGGATAACTGGGCCGCTGCGGCGCGGCTGCTAGCGGTGGACCCGAGCAACCTGCACAAGCTGGCCAGGCGCTTGCGGCTCAAGTAGCGCCAGCGGCGTTGATGGCGGTCAAGGTGCGTAAGTGGCGCTGCTTACAGACTGCGCAGCACTTACCAGGAGATCACCGAAATGCCGCTGTCCCTTGCCCAGATGCGCCGTAACTACACCCTAGGTGGCCTGCACGAAGAGCGGGCGCCGGACGATCCGCTGCTGCTGTTCGGCCAGTGGCTGGAGCAGGCGCGGGAAACCGAGAGCGCCCCCGTGGAGGCCAACAGCATGCACCTGGCCACCGTGGACAGCCAGGGCCGGCCCCATGGCCGGGTGTTACTGCTCAAGGGGGTGAGCGCTGAGGGGTTCACCTTCTTCGGCAATTACCAGAGTGCCAAGGGCCTGGAGCTGGCGGCCAACCCCCAGGCCGCCATGACCTTCTTCTGGCCGGCCCTGGAGCGCCAGGTGCGGATCGAGGGCCCGGTAGTGCGCCTGGCGGATGAGCTGTCCGACGCCTATTTCGATTCCCGGCCCCTGGCCAGCCGCCTAGGCGCCTGGGCCTCGCCCCAGAGCCGGCCGCTGGCCGATCGCGATGAACTGCAGGCGCTGCTGGCCCAGACCATCCGCCGCTTCGTTGAAAAACCCCTGCACCGGCCTGCGCACTGGGGTGGCTATTGCCTGCAACCCGAGCGCCTGGAGTTCTGGCAAGGGCGGGCCGACCGCCTGCACGACCGTCTCGACTATCGGCGCCAGGGCGGCCAGTGGCGGCGCCAACGCCTGGCGCCCTGAGCCGCACCCCCGGAGGTACCTCCAAGGAGGGATGGGCCCGCCGGGGCTTTGGGTCCAGGCTTGGGCCCAAAGCCGATTCCCCAGCTACAGGACACCCAGGCCATGGCCCATTTGTCGCAACGCACTTTTGTACCCTTGAACATCGCCGTGCTGACCATCAGCGATACCCGCACCTTCGAGACCGACAGCTCCGGACAGACCCTTGTGGACCTGTTGCAGGCCGCCGGCCATGCGCTGGTGGACCGCGAGCTGGTCCGGGACGATATCTACCAGATCCGCGCCACGCTCTCGCGCTGGATCGCCGACCCTGCGGTGCAGGTGGTGCTGACCACCGGCGGCACCGGCTTCACTGCCCGGGACAACACGCCCCAGGCGGTGCTACCGCTACTGGACAAGCACGTGGAAGGTTTCGGCGAAGTGTTCCGCCAGGTCTCCCTGGCGGAGATCGGTATGTCGACCCTGCAATCCCGCGCCCTGGCCGGGATGAGCAATGGCGTACTGGTGTGCTGCGTACCGGGCTCGCCCGGGGCCTGCCGCACCGCCTGGACGCAGATCCTGCACAACCAGCTGGACAGCCGCACCGGCCCGTGCAACTTCGCCCCGCATCTGAAGCCGCAACCCGGCGCGGCCATCGCCGCTTGCGAGGTACGACCATGAGCGTCGGGCCTTGCGACAGCGGCACGCTGCTGCCGGTGGACCTGGCCATCGGCCATTTGCTCGAACGCGCGCCACGCCCGCCGCAACTGCATTGCCTGGCCCTGGAACAGGCCCTGGGCCGGGTCCTCGGAACCGATGTCCATGCCCCCCGTGCCTTGCCGGGCTGGGACAACAGCGCCATGGACGGCTATGCCTTGCGCGCTGCCGACCTGCCGGCCGCGGGTGGCTGCCTGGTCCTGACCGGGCGGGTCGCTGCGGGCCAGGCGGCGACCACGGCGTTGCTGGCCGGGCAAGCGGTGCGGATCTTCACCGGCGCGCCGCTGCCACCGGGCGCCGATACGGTGGTGCCCCAGGAGCTGTGCCGGGTCGAAGGCCAGCAACTGTGGTTGCCGGCGGTCAGCGTTGGCCAGCACGTGCGCAAGGCCGGCGAAGAGGTCCGTGAAGGGCATCTGCTGTTGCCCGCCGGCAAGCGTCTGCGGGCCCAGGAGCTGGGCCTGCTGGCGGCTTGCGGGGTCAGTTGGGTCGAGGTCTACCGGCCGCTGCGGGTCGGCCTGCTGAGCAGTGGCGACGAGCTGCGCGAACCCGGCCAGCCCCTGGCGCCGGGGCAGATCTACAACAGCAACCGCTATTGCCTGTCGGCGCTGCTGCAGGGGTGGGGCGTCGAGGTCCACGACTACGGCGCGATGGCCGATGAACTGCAGGCCAGCAAGCAGACCCTGCACCTGGCCGCCCAGGAATGCGACCTGTTGCTCAGCTCCGGTGGGGTCTCGGTGGGCGAGGAGGATCACCTCAAGCAGGCGATCCGCGAACTGGGCCAGGTGGACTTCTGGCGCCTGGCCATCCAGCCGGGCAAGCCCCTGGCCTTTGGCACCGTGGCGGACAAGCCCTGGCTCGGCCTGCCGGGTAATCCGGCGGCGGCGTTGATCACCGCGCTGGTGGTGTTGCGTCCGTTCCTGCTGCGCAGCCAGGGCCTGCGCGATGTCGTGCCGCAACCGGTGGCGTTGCCGGCCGGCTTCGACTGGCCGCAAGCCAATCGCCGGCGCCAGTACCTGCGCGCCCGGCTGGTGCCGGGGGATAACGGCCAGTGCCGCGTGCAACTGCATCCCCAGCAGAGTTCGGCGATGCTCAGCGCCGCCTGCTGGGCCGATGGCCTGGCGCTGGTGGAGTGCCAGCAACAACTGCGCCAGGACGACCCGGTGCAATTCCTCTCGTTCGCCGAGCTGATGCAGTGAGCGCTCTTGATTATCGTCAAGGTCCTGGCGGGTGCGCTGGCTAGACTGGCAGCGCTTTTTTTCCAGTGCTCCGGGCCTGCTGGCGGTCTGCACGAAAGGTGGGTGGAGCAGGTTCTTTGAAGAGGAATGCCCATGCAACTGGTCTGCCCGGCAGGCAACCTGCCTGCCCTCAAGGCCGCGGTGCGCCAAGGCGCTGACGCGGTCTACGTCGGTTTTCGCGATGACACCAATGCCCGCAGCTTCGCTGGGCTGAACATGGACGACAAGCAGTTCGACGCCGCCGTCGCCCATATCCGCCAACACCAGCGCCAGCTCTATGTGGCGGTCAACACCTACCCCCAACCCCAGGGCTGGGAGCGCTGGCAACGGGCGGTGGACCGCGCCGCCGACCATGGCGTGGATGCCTTGATCGCCGCCGATCCCGGGGTCCTGGGCTATGCCACCGAGCGCCATCCGCACCTGAGCCTGCACCTGTCGGTGCAAGGCTCGGCCACCAACGCCAGTGCCCTGGCGTTCTACTCCCAGCACTACAACATCCGTCGCGCCGTGTTGCCCCGGGTGCTGTCCCTGGCCCAGGTGCGCCAGGTGGCGGTCAACAGCGCCGTGCCCATCGAGGTGTTCGCCTTCGGCAGCCTGTGCATCATGGCCGAGGGCCGTTGCCACCTGTCGTCCTACATCACGGGCGAGTCGCCGAACCTGTGCGGGGTCTGCTCGCCGGCCAAGGCGGTGCGCTGGAGCGAGGATGCCGAGGGCTTGAGCGCCCGCCTGAGCGAAGTGCTGATCGACCGCTATGGGCACGACGAGCCGGCCGGCTACCCGACCCTGTGCAAGGGGCGGTTCATGGTCGGCGGCAAGCGCTTCCATGCCCTGGAGGAGCCCACTAGCCTCGACACCCTCGACCTGCTGCCGGAGTTGGCGGCGATCGGCGTGCAGGCGGTGAAGATCGAAGGGCGCCAGCGCAGCCCGGCCTATGTCGAGCAGGTCACCCGGGTCTGGCGCGCGGCGCTGGATGCCCATCGCCTGGCGCCCGAGCGTTTCGCGGTCAAGGACCAGTGGCGGCATGTGCTGGCCGGGCTTTCCGAAGGCAGCCAGACCACCCTGGGCGCCTACCACCGTTCATGGCAATGAGGGATTACCGATGAAGCTCAGCCTGGGACCCGTCCTCTACTACTGGGACAAGGAGCGCTTGGCGCGATTCTACGAACAGATGGCCAGCCTGGCGCTGGATGTGATCTACCTGGGGGAAACCGTGTGCTCCAAGCGCCGGGTGCTCAACCTGGACCAGTGGCTGGGCCTGGGCCGCGAGCTGCAGCAGGCCGGTGCGGCGCAGATCGTGCTGTCGGGCCTGACCCTGATCGAGGCCGCCTCCGAGCTGTCGAGCCTGCGCCGGCTGTGTGACAACGGCCAGTTCCTGGTGGAGGCCAACGACATGGGCGCGGTGCAGTTCCTGGCCGAGCGCCAACTGCCGTTCGTGGCCGGCCCGGCGCTGAACCTGTACAACGGCCATGCCCTGGCCAAGCTGCAGGACTGCGGGATGATCCGCTGGGTGCCACCGGTGGAATGCTCCGCGGCCCTGGTGCGCGCCGTGCTCGAGCAAGTTGCCGGGCTGGGCCGGGCCTTGCCTGAGGTCGAGGTGTTCGCCTACGGCCACCTGCCACTGGCCTACTCGGCGCGTTGCTTCACCGCCCGTGCGGAAAACCGCCCCAAGGACGACTGCCAGTTCTGCTGCATCAACTACCCCGACGGCCTGGCCCTGAGCAGCCAGGAAGGCCAGGCGCTGTTCACCCTCAATGGCATCCAGACCATGTCGGCCGAGGTCACCAACCTGCTGGCCGATTATCCGGGGCTGGTGGCCTGTGGCGCCGACCTGTTGCGCCTGAGCCCCCGGGCAGAAGGCATGGTCCAGGTGGTGGAGGCCTTCGCCCGGGTCTGCCAGGGCGAGGCGCCACCGCTGTGCGTGGACGGCTGCAATGGTTACTGGCATGGCCAGGCGGGCATGCTGCGGGTCGAGGAGGCGGGACTGTGCTGAAACCTATGCAATGGCTGCTCAAGAGCGCTGACCGGATGTTGCCGCTGGTGCGCCGGGTGCCGTTCGGCCTCCAGCGCCTGGCCCTGGAGCAGGCGCTCAACCGCTGCCTGGCCGAGCCCCTGGCCGATGGCGAGTTCGACCTGTTGCGCGGGCGCTGGTTGTGCCTGCGCATCAGCGACCTGGACCTGACCTGGTACCTGACGCGCCAGCGCGGTGGCCTGCACATCGCCCAGCGAGCCCGGGCCGACGTCAGCATCCGCGGCAACTGGCGCGAGTTCCTGCTGCTGGCCAGCCGCCAGGAAGACCCGGATACCTTGTTCTTCCGCCGGCGCCTGGTGATCGAGGGCGATACCGAGCTGGGCCTGACCCTGAAGAACCTGATCGACAGCCTTGACCCGCAGGTATTGCCGGGGTGGTTGTGGCGCAACCTGGAACGGGCCGGCCAGGGCTTGGCCGGCACCGCTGGGCCCGGCGCTCAGCCGGGGTAGTCGGCCAGGCGGTCGAGGGCGAGGATCTGGATGCTGCGTCTTTGCATGCTGATCAAGCCCTCGTCCACCAGCCGGTGCAGGGTCCGCGAGAAGGTCTCCGGCTGGATGCCGAGCTTGGAGGCCACCAGGCGCTTGGAAACCTGCAACTCGACCCGGCCATCGCCGGTGTTGCATTCCTGGAGCAGGAAGTTGATCACCCGGCGGCTGGCATTGGGCAGGATCAGGGTGTCGATGTCCCGCAGGCGCTGGTGCAGGTGCTGGCTCATGCTGGCCATGACTGCCAGGCACACCTGCGGCTGGTCCTGCAGGGCGTGGCGATAGTGCGCGCCGTCGATGCTCACCAGCACGCAATCCTTGAGGGCACCGGCGCTCACCGGAAAGCTGTGGGCCTGGCTGAACTGCAAGGCCTCGGCGAAGGTCTGGCCCGGCTGGATGATTTCCACCAGGTGTTCCTGGCCCTCGACGTTGAGCCGGTACAGCTTGATCTGGCCGCTGACCAGCAGGAAGAAGCGCTTGGCCGGTTCGCCCTGGCGCACCAGGATGTCGTGGCAGGCCAGGCGCTTGAGGGTGGCCAGGGCGCAGACGTCCTCGAAGACCTGGCCCGGCAGCTTGGCGAACAGGTAGTGGCGACGCAACAGCAGGACGGTGGATGGGTGATTGAGCATGGCGTACCTCCGCTGCCGCCCATGGTAGGGCGACGGACGCCGGCGGCCCATGCCTCCACCGGCCTACCTCCAAGGGAGCAGTCAGGAGACCTGGCGCAGGTGCTCCATGGCCCACACGGCGGCTTCGACCTGCGAGCGCAGGCCCAGCTTGTGCAGCAGGTTCTTCACATGCACCTTGACCGTGCCCTCGGTGATGCCCAGCTTGTGGCCGATGACCTTGTTGCTGTAGCCGCTGGCGATGCTGCGCAGGACCTGGCGCTCGCGCTCGGTGAGCTCGACCTCGTTCTGCCGTGGTGGCGAGCGCAGGGCCTGGGCCATGACCCGGGTCAGCCCCGGGCTGATCACCAGGACGCCGTCCATGGCGTCGCGGATGTACTGGATCAGCAGCTCCGGTTCCATGTCCTTGAGCAGGTAGCCATCGGCGTCCAGGCGCAGGGCATCGCGAATGTCGTCCTCGGCATCGGATACGGTGAACAGCAGGACCTTGCCGGCAAAATCCTGCGCGCGCAGGTGGCGCAGGGTTTCCAGGCCGTTCATCTGCGGCATGTTGTTGTCCAGCAGGATCAGGTCCGGTTGCAGCGAGTCCAGCAGGGCCAGGGCCTCGGCACCGTGGTTGGCTTCGCCGACGATGATGAAGTCGTCTTCGAGTTCGAGCATCTGGCGGATGCCGCGACGCATCATCGGATGGTCGTCCACCAGCAGGATGCGGTGGCGCGGGGAGGGGTTCATGAGGGTTTACCTTCTGTCAGGCGCCCGAGAAATTCCGGGCGAAACTCCATCTTGACCAGGGTGCCCTGGGGCTCCCGGGAAAAAATCTGTAATTGGCCGCGCAGGCTGCGGGCCCGCTCGTCCATGATGTTCAAACCGTGGTGCTCGCGCAGGTCGTGGCTCCCGCTGAAGCCGCGGCCATCGTCCTCGATCGACAGGCACAGCCGCTCGCCGTGCTGGCGCAGTTGCAGCCAGGCGTTTTGCGCGTGGGCATGGCGCAGGCAGTTGGACAGGGCCTCGCGGGTGATCTGCAGGATGTGGATCTGTTCGCTGGCCGACAGCTCGAAGGCCAGGCTGTCGATATGCAGGTGGACCTGGAACTCACCCCGGCGGGAAAACTCACCGGCAGTGTCCTTGAGTTCCTGCACCAGCCCGGCGTCCTGGATCCGCAGGCGGAAGGTGGTCAGCAACTCGCGCAGTTGGCGGTAGGCGGTGTTCAGGCCTTCACGCAGCTCGCTGGTGACGTTCTCCAGGGTCGCCACCGGCTCGCCCCGGCGCATCAGGGTCTGCATGCGGCTGACCTGCAGCTTCATGTAGGACAGCGCCTGGGCCAGGGAGTCGTGCAGTTCGCGGGCGATGATCGCGCGTTCCTCCAGCAGCACCAGGCGGTGATCCTGCTCGCGCTGGCGCTTGAGCTGCAGCGAGGTGCCGATCAGGTTGGCCAGGGCCTGGATCAGTTCGATTTCCCAGGGCTGGGGTTCCAGGCCGTTGTGAAAGTGCGCCTTGAGTTCACCGAAGGCACCGCCCTGGTGGCTGATGTCGAAGGCCAGGCTGTCGCTGCGCTGGCGGCAGCTGGCGCAGTCGCTGCTGGCGCAGATCTGCCGGTTGTCGCTGCCATGCAGGGCCAGCAGTTGCTTGGCCTGGGCCTGGCCTTGCAGGCACAACGACAGGCGCAGGCCCGGCAGGCGCTCCTGGAAGCGCCGGATCAGCTCGTCCAGGCCTTCGGCGTTGGCCTGGCGGGTGGCCAGGTTGCGACTGCTCTGGTACAGCAGCTCCAGCGCGGCGTTGGCTTGTTGCAGGTGCAGGGTCTTCTGCCGGACCTGGGTTTCCAGGGTGCGATGGGACTGCTCGATGGTCTCGGCCATGGCGTTGAAACTGGTGGCCAGCTGGCCCAGCTCGTCCTCGGACTGGTGGTTGACCCGGGCCCGGAAATCGCCGCAGCGAAAGCGCTGGGTGGCGTCCACCAGTTCCTTGAGCGGACTGATCACGTTGGATTGCAGTTCATACAGGCCGAACAGCAGGACGATCATGGTGGTGAACAAGGCCGCGCCCTGGATCAGTTGTTGCCAGCCTTGCTTGTGCTCGTTCTCGTGCTGCAACAGGCTGACGAACTGGTTGAGCCGCTCGACGAAGGGCTGGGTGCTGGCCTGGAACAGCCTGGCATCGCCGCGTTGCAGCGCCGGTTGCAGGATCTGCTGCCAGTCGTCCTGCAACTGCCGGTAGCTGAGCTGCAGGTCGAGGTCGTTGCCGTCCTCCAGCACGGTCTTGAGCGCCGGGCTGTTGAGGCGTTGCTGCAGGCTCTGGCTGATGCGCTCGAGCTCGTCGGCCCCGGCGCCGGCGGCCAGTTTCCAGCTCAGGTGGTAGGTCTCCATGCGCACCGAGCCTGCGGTATTGATCGCCGCTGCGTCGCCCTGGCTGAACCAGGCGATCAGGCCGGCGCTCAGAGAGCTGGCCAGGGCCAGCACGCTGATCAGGATCACCGCCAGGCCGGCGCGGGCCGGCAGCGAACTGCGCAACCAGGCGATCATCGGTGATCACCGAAAGCGGGCAGGTGAGAAGGGGGCATGTAGCGCTCCGGGATGGCAAAAGGTTGTTTCGCAGCCGGTCCCTGGCGCTCTACCTCTAAAGAGTTGCTCACCCAAGGTTGCCTCGCGCAGCTCCTGGGGAAACTGGCAAGGCCCTGATAAACAAAGGGTTCAGAGGTTTTTCGGCGCTACCTCCTTGGAGGTAGGCGGCGCAAGCATAGACATGCAGGCGCCTGGGCTTCCTTGATCGGTGTCAAGTTTTATCGGGGTTGGCCTCCCTAGTCTGCAGCCATGGATCAATGGCTGGAGACTCCAAGATGACTCAACCACGATTACGCCAAGGCCTGGTGCTGGGCATGAGCACCCTGGCCTTCACCGTCTGCTTCATGGTCTGGATGATGTTTGCCGTGCTCGGCGTGCCGATCAAGGAGCTGTTGCAGCTCAACGAAACCCAGTTCGGCCTGCTGACCGCCACCCCGGTGCTGACCGGTTCCCTGGTGCGCCTGCCGCTGGGCATGCTCACCGACCGCTTCGGCGGACGCAGCGTGTTCTGCCTGCTGATGCTGGCCTGCGTGCTGCCGCTGTACCTGGTCAGCCACGCCACCGCCTACTGGCAGTTCCTGGTGCTGGGCTTGTTCGTCGGCTTGGCCGGGGGCTCGTTCTCGGTGGGCATCGCCTATGTCGCCAAGTGGTTCGACCAGGACAACCAGGGCCTGGCCATGGGCATCTTCGGTGCGGGCAATGCCGGTTCGGCCGTCACCAAGTTCCTCGCCCCGGCGCTGATCGCCGCCGGTAGCTGGCAACTGGTACCCAAGGTGTTCAGCGCCATCCTGTTCCTCACCGCGCTGCTGTTCTGGTTCTTCAGCGCCGACAACAAGGCCCATCGCCGGGTGTCCACGGTCGGCCTGGGCGAACAGCTCAAGGCCCTGGCCGAGCCTGCCGTGTGGCGCTACTGCCAGTACTACTCGATCGTCTTCGGCGGGTATGTGGCCCTGGCCCTGTGGATGACCAAGTACTACGTGCAGGAGTACGGCTTCAGCCTGCAGAGCGCCGCGCTGCTGGCTGCCTGCTTCTCCCTGCCGGGCGGGGTGCTGCGCGCCGTCGGCGGCTGGATGTCGGACCGCTGGGGCGCCCAGAGCGTGACCTGGTGGGTGCTGTGGGTGAGCTGGATCTGCCTGTTCCTGCTGTCCTACCCGCAGACCCAGTTGCAGGTGCAGACCGTCAACGGCCCGCTGGACTTGCATATCGGTCTGAACCCTGCGCTGTTCACCGTGCTGCTGTTCGTCATGGGCATCGCCTTCGCCTTCGGCAAGGCCTCGGTCTTCAAGTACATCGCCAACGACTACCCGCAGAACATGGGCGCGGTGTCCGGCATCGTCGGCCTGGCCGGTGGCCTGGGCGGCTTCATCCTGCCGATCCTGTTCGGCGCCCTGGTGGACCTCACCGGCGTGCGCTCTTCCTGCTTCATGTTGATGTACGGCGTGGTCTGGGTGTCGCTGATCTGGATGTACCTCAGCGAGATCCGTCGGCGCCCGCTACTGGGCAAGCACCCATCCGCCATCCAGGCACCGTTTTCGAGCATTTCCCAAGGAGAAGAACATGTCGGTTCTTAATACGCCCGGCACTGGCCCGGTGATCCACGACTGGCGCCCGGAGGACCCGGCCTTCTGGGGCCAGAGCGGCAAGCGCACGGCCACCCGCAACCTGTGGATCTCGATTCCCGCGCTGTTGCTGGCCTTCGCCGTGTGGATGGTCTGGAGCACGGTGATCGTGCGCCTCAATGCCATCGGCTTCAGCTTCAGTACCGACCAGCTGTTCTGGCTGGCGGCCCTGCCGGGACTCTCGGGGGCGGCGCTGCGAGTGTTCTACTCGTTCATGGTGCCGATCTTCGGCGGCCGGCGCTGGACCGCCCTGAGCACCGCCTCGCTGCTGGCGCCGTCGCTGTGGATGGGCTTTGCCGTGCAGGACCCGGCCACGCCCTACAGCGTGTTCGTGATGATCGCGCTGCTGTGCGGTTTTGGCGGTGGCAACTTCGCCTCGAGCATGGCCAACATCAGCTTCTTCTACCCCAAGTCGCAGCAGGGCACGGCCCTGGGCTTGAACGCCGGGCTGGGCAACCTCGGGGTGTCGGTGATGCAGTTCTGCGTACCGCTGGTGATCACCTTCGGCCTGTTCGGGGTGCTGGGCGGCCAACCCCAGGTGCTGGCCGACGGTGGCCGGTTGTGGTTGCAGAACGCCGGTTTCATCTGGGTGCCGTTCATCCTGCTGGTGACCCTGGCGGCCTGGTTCGGCATGAACGACCTGTCCAGCGCCAGGGCCTCGTTCAGCGAGCAGGCGGTGATCTTCAAGCGCAAGCACAACTGGCTGATGTGCTGGTTGTACCTGGCCACCTTCGGCTCGTTCATCGGCTTCTCGGCGGCATTCCCGCTGCTGATCAAGACGGCCTTTCCCCAGGTCAACGCCCTGACGTTCGCCTTCCTCGGCCCGCTGGTGGGCGCCCTGGTCCGGCCACTGGGTGGCTGGCTGGCGGACAAGCTGGGCGGCGCGCGGGTGACCCTGTGGAACTTCGTGCTGATGATCCTGATGGTCTTCGGCGTGCTGGCGTTCATCCCGCAGCCGGGGGAGAGCGGCAACTTCTACGGCTTCCTCGGCCTGTTCATGCTGCTGTTCATCACCACCGGCATCGGCAACGGTTCGACCTTTCGCATGATCCCGGTGATCTTTCGCACCCTGCATGAGCGCGCCGCCAGCGGCAAGGGCAGCGCCGCCCGCGAGCAGGCCCTCAAGGACGCCGGCAAGGAGTCGGCCGCGGTGCTGGGCTTCAGTTCGGCCATGGGGGCCTTCGGCGCCTTCTTCATTCCCAAGACCTTCGGCACCTCGATGAGCCTGACCGGCAGCCCGGCGCTGGCCTTCTACATGTTCGTGGTGTTCTACCTGAGCTGCATCGTCGTGACCTGGTGGTGGTACGCCCGCAAGGGCGCCCAGACCCCTTGCTGACATGCCCCCGTATCCAACCTTTGCCGAGTCGGGGCGCAGAACCCCGCAGCACGCCTGAGAGGACAGCATCATGAGTCACTTGCTGGATCAACTGCGGTTTTTCAACCGCAAGCAAGGCGAGTTTTCCGCCGGTCACGGGGAAACTCGCAAGGAATCGCGCGACTGGGAGAACGTCTACCGTTCGCGCTGGCAGTACGACAAGATCGTGCGCTCCACCCACGGGGTGAACTGCACCGGATCGTGTTCGTGGAAGATCTACGTGAAGAACGGCCTGATCACCTGGGAAACCCAGCAGACCGACTACCCGCGCACCCGCACCGACCTGCCCAACCACGAGCCCCGTGGTTGCCCCCGGGGCGCCAGCTACAGCTGGTACATCTACAGTGCCAACCGCCTGAAGTACCCCAAGGTACGCAAGGCGCTGCTCAAGCTGTGGCGCGAGGCGCGCCAGACCCTGCCACCCGTGGAGGCCCGGGCCAGCATCGTCGAGGACCGGGCCAAGGCCGACTCCTACAAGAGCAAGCGCGGCATGGGTGGCTTCATCCGTTCCAGCTGGGACGAGGTGACCCAGATCATCGCCGCCGCCAACGTCTACACCGTGAAGCAGTACGGCCCGGACCGGGTGGTGGGGTTCTCGCCGATCCCGGCCATGTCGATGATCAGCTACGCCGCCGGCGCCCGTTACCTGTCGCTGATCGGCGGCACCTGCCTGAGCTTCTACGACTGGTACTGCGACCTGCCTCCCGCCTCGCCGATGGTCTGGGGCGAGCAGACCGACGTGCCGGAGTCGGCCGACTGGTACAACTCCAACTACATCATCGCCTGGGGTTCCAACGTCCCGCAGACCCGTACCCCCGATGCGCATTTCTTCACCGAGGTGCGCTACAAGGGCACCAAGACCGTGGCCATCACCCCGGACTATTCGGAGGTGGCCAAGCTCACCGACCTGTGGCTCAACCCCAAGCAGGGCACCGACGCGGCCCTGGCCCAGGCCTTCAACCATGTGATCTTCAAGGAATTCCACCTGGAGCGGCCCAGCGCCTATTTCACTGAATACGCCAAGCGCTACACCGACCTGCCGGTGCTGGTGCTGCTCAAGCCGATGCTCGGCACCGCGCCGGGCGCCGGCTACCAGCCGGACCGCTTCCTGCGCGCCTCGGACCTGGCCGACAACCTGGGCCAGGACAACAACCCCGAGTGGAAGACCATTGCCCTGGATGCCGATGACCAGCTGGTCTCGCCCCAAGGCTCGATCGGCTATCGCTGGGGCGAGCAGGGCAAGTGGAATATCCTGCCCCGCGAGGGCGGCGCCGGGCGCGAGATCGACCTGCGCCTGAGCCTGATCGGCGGCGACGTCGCCGAGGTGGCGTTCCCGTACTTCGCCGGTGCCGGCCACGAGCACTTCGAGCATGTGGCGGGCGATGCCGTGCAGTTTCGCCGGGTGCCGGTGCGCAGTCTGACCCTGGCCGACGGCAGCCAGGTCAAGGTGGCCACGGTGTTCGACCTGTCGGCGGCCAACCTGGCCATCGACCGCGGCCTGGGCGGCGCCAACGTCGCTCGCGACTACGACGATGCCAACGTACCCGGGACCCCGGCCTGGCAGGAGCAGATCACCGGCGTCAGCCGCGAGAAGGCGATTCAGATCGCCCGGGAGTTCGCCGACAACGCCGACAAGACCCGTGGCCGCTCGATGATCATCCTCGGCGCGGCGCTCAACCACTGGTACCACATGGACATGAGCTACCGCGGGCTGATCAACATGCTCATGCTCTGCGGCTGCATCGGCCAGACCGGTGGCGGCTGGGCCCACTACGTCGGCCAGGAGAAACTGCGCCCGCAGTGCGGCTGGCTGCCCCTGACCTTCGGCCTGGACTGGAGCCGGCCACCCCGGCAGATGAACGGCACCAGTTTCTTCTATGCCCACAGCTCGCAGTGGCGCCACGAGAAGATGAACATGCACGACGTGCTCTCGCCCCTGGCCGACAAGAGCCAGTTCCCCGAGCACGCCCTGGACTACAACATCCGCGCCGAGCGCGCCGGCTGGCTGCCCAGCTCGCCGCAGTTCAGCAGCAACCCGCTGCACATCTGCCGTGACGCCGCCGCGGCCGGCATGGCGCCCAAGGACTACGTGGTCAAGGCCTGGCAGGACGGCAGCCTGCGCTTCGCCTGCGAGCAGCCGGACGATCCGGCCAATTTCCCGCGCAACATGTTCATCTGGCGCTCGAACCTGCTGGGGTCTTCCGGCAAGGGCCACGAGTACATGCTCAAGTACCTGCTGGGCACCCGCAACGGCGTGATGAACGAGGACATCGGCCAGTCCGGCGACTGCAAGCCGCAGGAAGCCGAATGGGTCGAGCAGGGCCCGACCGGCAAGCTGGACCTGGTCACCACCCTGGATTTCCGCATGTCCTCGACCTGCGTGTATTCCGACATCGTCCTGCCGACCGCGACCTGGTACGAGAAGGACGACATGAACACCTCGGACATGCACCCCTTCATCCACCCGCTGTCGGCGGCCATCGACCCGGCCTGGGAATCGCGCACCGACTGGGAGATCTACAAGAGCATCGCCAAGGCCTTCTCCGAGATGAGCGAAGGGCACCTGGGGGTCGAGCAGGACCTGGTCACCGTGCCTCTGCTGCATGACAGCGTCGGCGAGCTGGCCCAACCCTTCGGCGGCAGCGACTGGAAGAGCGCCGGAGTGGCGCCGCAGCCGGGCAAGAACGCGCCGAACCTGCAAGTGGTGGAGCGCAACTACCCGAACATCTACAAGCAGTTCACCTCCCTGGGCCCGTTGCTGGAAAAGCTCGGCAACGGCGGCAAGGGCATCAACTGGAACACCGAGGAGGAAGTCCAACTGCTGGGCGAGTTGAACTACCGCGAGCAGGAGGCGGGCATCAGCCAGGGCCGGCCGAAGATCGACACCGCCATCGACGCCGCCGAAGTGGTGCTGTCCCTGGCCCCGGAAACCAACGGCCGCGTGGCGCTCAAGGCCTGGGAAGCCCTGTCGCGGTTTACCGGTATCGACCACAGCCACCTGGCGCAATCCAAGGCCCATGAGGCGATCCGCTTCCGCGATATCCAGGCCCAGCCGCGCAAGATCATCTCCAGTCCGACCTGGTCCGGCCTGGAAGACGACCACGTGAGCTACAACGCCGGCTACACCAACGTCCACGAGAACATCCCGTGGCGCACCATCACCGGGCGCCAGCAGTTCTACCAGGACCACCCGTGGATGCAGGCCTTCGGCGAGCAGTTGATGAACTACCGGCCACCGGTGGACACCCGGACCATCGAAGCGGTGAAGGGCAAGCGCGCCAACGGCAACCCGGAGATCGTCCTCAACTGGATCACCCCGCACCAGAAGTGGGGGATCCACAGCACCTACAGCGACAACCTGCTGATGCTCACCCTGAGCCGTGGCGGGCCGATCGTCTGGCTCTCGGAGATCGACGCCAAGCGCGCCGGCATCCAGGACAACGACTGGATCGAGTGCTTCAACGCCAACGGCGCGGCGACCGCCCGGGCGGTGGTCAGCCAGCGGGTCAAGGAGGGCATGGTGATGATGTACCACGCCCAGGAACGGATCGTGAACGTGCCCGGTTCCGAGACCACCGGCACCCGTGGCGGCCACCACAACTCGGTGACCCGGGTGGTGCTCAAGCCCACCCACATGATCGGCGGCTATGCCCAGCAGGCCTACGGTTTCAACTATTACGGCACGGTCGGTTGCAACCGCGACGAGTTCGTCGTGGTGCGCAAGATGGCCGAGGTCGACTGGCTCGACGGTTCCCGTGGCGACGAGCTGCCACAGCCGTTGCCCACCGAGATGGAATGAGGAATGCAGTCATGAAGATCCGTTCGCAAATCGGCATGGTCCTGAACCTGGACAAATGCATTGGCTGCCACACCTGCTCGGTCACCTGCAAGAACGTCTGGACCAGCCGCGAGGGCATGGAATACGCCTGGTTCAACAACGTCGAGACCAAGCCCGGGATCGGCTACCCCAAGGAGTGGGAGAACCAGGACAAGTGGAAGGGCGGTTGGGTGCGCAACGCCAATGGCTCGATCAACCCGCGCATCGGCGGCAAGTTCCGGGTGTTGGCCAATATCTTCGCCAACCCCGAGCTGCCAGGCCTGGACGACTACTACGAGCCGTTCGACTTCGACTACCAGCACCTGCACACCGCGCCTTCGGGCAACCACCAGCCCACCGCGCGACCACGCTCGGTGGTGTCGGGCAAGCGCATGGAGAAGATCGAGTGGGGACCCAACTGGGAGGAGATCCTGGGCAGCGAGTTCGCCAAGCGCCGCAAGGATCGCAACTTCGACCAGATCCAGGCGGACATCTACGGTGAGTACGAAAACACCTTCATGATGTACCTGCCGCGCCTGTGCGAGCACTGCCTGAACCCGGCCTGCGCGGCGTCCTGCCCGAGCGGGGCGATCTACAAGCGCGAGGAAGACGGCATCGTCCTGATCGACCAGGAGAAGTGCCGTGGCTGGCGCATGTGCATCAGCGGCTGCCCGTACAAGAAGATCTATTTCAACTGGAAGAGCGGCAAGTCCGAGAAGTGCATCTTCTGCTACCCACGGATCGAGGCCGGCATGCCCACCGTGTGCGCCGAGACCTGCGTCGGGCGCATTCGCTACCTCGGCGTGCTGCTCTACGACGCCGACCGCATCAGCGAGGTGGCCAGTACCGCCGACGAGCAGGACCTGTACCAGAAGCAGCTGGAGATCTTCCTCGACCCCCACGATCCGGCGGTGATCCGCCAGGCCCTGGCCGATGGCGTGCCGCAGTCGGTGATCGACGCCGCGCAGCGCTCGCCGGTGTACAAGATGGCCGTGGACTGGCAACTGGCGCTGCCACTGCACCCGGAATACCGGACCTTGCCGATGGTCTGGTACGTGCCGCCGCTGTCGCCGATCCAGAACGCCGCGGCGGCCGGCACCGTGGGCATGAGCGGGGTGATCCCGGATGTCGACAGCCTGCGCATTCCGCTGCGCTACCTGGCCAACCTGCTGACCGCCGGTGACGAGCAACCGGTGCGGCGCGCACTCAAGCGCCTGCTGGCGATGCGTGCCTACAAGCGCTCGGAACAGGTGGACGGCACACCGGACCTGCAAGTCCTGGCCGACGTCGGCCTGAGCGTGGCCCAGGTCGAGGAGATGTACCGCTACCTGGCCATCGCCAACTATGAAGATCGCTACGTGGTGCCCAGCGCCCATCGCGAAGAGGCCATGAGCGACGCCTTCGCCGAGCGCTCGGGCTGCGGCTTCAGCTTCGGCAGCGGCTGCAGCGGCAGTTCCGACACCAACCTGTTCGGCGCGAAGAAGGCCAACCGCCGCGACATCATCAAGACCGTCCAACTGTGGGAGGACTGACCATGCGCATTCTCAAGGTGATTTCACTGCTGCTGGACTACCCGACCCAGGAACTGGTCGCCGGCCGAGATGAACTGGAGCAGGCGATCATCCAGGCCCGGGAGATCAGCCCGCGCCAGCGCGGGGCGCTGTTCGAGCTGCTGGAGCTGATCTGCAACAACGACCTGATGGACCGCCAGGAGCACTACGGGGCGCTGTTCGGCCGGGGGCGGTCACTGTCGCTGCTGCTGTTCGAGCATGTGCACGGCGAGTCCCGCGATCGCGGCCAGGCCATGGTCGACTTGCTGGCCCAGTACGAGGCGGCGGGTTTCGCCCTGGGCGTCAAGGAGCTGCCGGACTACATCCCGCTGTACCTGGAGTACCTGTCGACTCGCGATGAGCTGGAGGCGCGCGAGGGCCTGGCCGATGTCGCGCACCTGCTGGCGCTGCTCGCCGCCCGCCTGGAGGAGCGTGAGAGCTTCTATGCCGGCTGCTTCCGCGCCTTGTTGCAGATCGCCGGGGCCGAGCCGCACCAGGCCGTGGCCGATGTGCGTGAGCAGGTGGCGGCGGAGCAGCGCGACGATTCCCTGGAGGCCCTGGACAAGATCTGGGAGGAGGAGGCGGTGGACTTCCTCCAGGCCCAGCAGCAGGACCGTTGCGCCGGACAGGCCAGTGCGCCGGGCAAGCCCCGGGAGGAAAGCGCGGTGCCGCTGCACTGGGTGGATTTTCAGGATCAAGGGCTGGCCCGCAAGCCGGCCGGGGAGGTGGGTAATGTCTAAGTGGAACCTGTTGTTGTTCGGGGTGTATCCCTATGTGGCCCTGGCGATCTGCCTGCTGGGCAGCTGGGCGCGGTTCGACCTGTCCCAGTACACCTGGAAGGCCGGCTCCAGCCAGATGCTCTCCAGCCGTGGCATGCGGCTGGCGAGCAACCTGTTTCACATCGGCGTGCTGTTCGTCCTGGCCGGGCATTTCGTCGGCTTGCTGACCCCGGCCTCGGTCTATCACCACGTGATCAGCACCGAGCACAAGCAACTGCTGGCCATGGTCTCCGGTGGATTTTTCGGCCTCCTGTGCCTGCTGGGCCTGGTACTGCTGATCAAGCGGCGCCTGACCGACCCTCGGGTGCGGGCGACTTCCAGCACTTCGGACATCCTGATCCTGCTGGTGCTGCTGGCCCAGTTGCTGCTGGGCTTGCTGACCATCGTCGCCTCCACCGGGCACATGGACGGTTCGGTGATGGTGATGCTCGCCGACTGGGCGCAGTACACCGTGCTGTTGCGGCCGGTGGATGCGGCGGCGGCCATCGCCCCGGTGGCCCTGGTGTACAAGCTGCATGTGCTGCTGGGTCTGAGCCTGTTCGTGCTGTTTCCCTTTACCCGCCTGGTGCACATCGTCAGTGCCCCGGTGTGGTACCTGGGCCGGCGTTATCAAATCGTGCGGCAGAAAGCCTGAGGAGGCGACCATGACCAGTGGATGCGGATGTGGCGGTAATGGGGGTGGCAATGGCGGCTGTTC
>MCNF01000168.1_pt1 | contig 20030 bp, 24 predicted proteins | sample 778221 | NCBI WGS metagenome assembly MCNF01 (sample SAMN04296814, study PRJNA304217) | bioreactor metagenome | isolation source: arboretum soil enriched with benzalkonium chloride | place: Turkey | reverse complement strand
GGCCGGCCACCCCGCCTGGATCGCGGAACTGAACAAGGTCCGCCCGCCCTACAACCTGGACGTGCTGACCCAGGCCACGCTGTCGGCCGTGCTGCGCCACAAGCCGGTGCTGGACGAACAGGCCGCCCGCCTGCGCGCGGACCGCGAGCCGCTGGCGGCCGCGCTGGCCCAGTTGCCCGGGGTGCGGGTATTCCCTTCCGCCGGAAACTTCGTTCTTGCCCGCTTTTCCGGCAAGCTGGACGGCAACGCCGTGCATCTTGCCCTGAAAACGCGCAAAATATTGATTCGCAACTTCTCCAACGCCCATCCGCTACTGGCCAACTGCCTGCGCATCTCGGTGGGCGCCCCGGCTGAAAACGCCGCCTTGCTATCCGCCCTGCAAGAGATTTTGAGTGCTTAACATGCGTACCGCTGAGATCACCCGCAACACCAACGAAACCCGCATCCGCGTGGCCGTCAATATCGACGGCACCGGCAAGCAGACGATCGACACCGGCGTGCCGTTCCTGGACCATATGCTGGACCAGATCGCGCGCCACGGCCTGATCGACCTCGACATCAAGGCGGAAGGCGACCTGCACATCGACGCGCACCACACGGTGGAAGACGTAGGCATCACGCTGGGCATGGCCATCGCCAAGGCGGTCGGCACCAAGGCCGGCCTGCGCCGCTACGGCCACGCCTACGTGCCGCTGGACGAAGCGCTGTCGCGCGTGGTAGTGGACTTCTCCGGCCGCCCGGGCCTGGAATACCACATCCCCTTCACCCGCGCCCGCATTGGCGACTTCGACGTGGACCTGACCCGTGAATTCTTCCAGGGCCTGGTCAACCACGCCCTGATCACGCTGCACATCGACAACCTGCGCGGCGTCAATGCCCACCACCAGGCGGAAACGGTCTTCAAGGCCTGTGGCCGCGCCCTGCGCATGGCCATGGAAGTCGATCCGCGCATGGGCGACGTCGTGCCCTCCACCAAGGGCGTGCTGTAACCTCCGCCATCCACCCCGCAGCAGGCAGAAAGAAGTGACCACTATCGCCATCGTCGACTACGGAATGGGCAATTTCCATTCCGTCGCCCGCGCCCTCAAATACGCCGCCCCCGATGCCGACATCCGCATCTGCAGCCAGCCCCAGGAGATCGCCGCGGCCGACCGCGTCGTGTTTCCCGGCCAGGGCGCCATGGCGGACTGCATGCGCACCCTGAACGAATCCGGCCTGCGCGAGGCCGTCGTGCGCGCCGCGCGCGAGAAGCCCCTGCTGGGCGTCTGCGTGGGCGAACAGATGCTGTTCGATTCCAGCGAGGAAGGCGGCACTTCCTGCCTGGGCCTGTTCCGCGGCGTGGTGCGCCGCTTCTCGGGCCCGGGTTTCGCGGAACCGGTCAGCGGCGACGAAGAAGCCTGCCTGGCCGATACCGGCGCCGCCGGCATGGCCGACACCCGCCCCGAACGCCTCAAGGTCCCGCACATGGGATGGAACAAAGTGCGCCAGACGCGCTCTCATCCTATCTGGGCCGGCATTCCGGACGAAACGCACTTCTATTTCGTCCATAGCTACTACGCCGACCCGGAAGATCCGGACCTGACTGTTGGTGAAACCGAGTATGGCCTCGCCTTTACCTGCGCGGTGGCGGCGGCTAACATTTTCGCGGTGCAGTTTCACCCCGAAAAGAGCGCCGAGCACGGTTTGCGCCTGTATCGCAATTTTGTAGACTGGCAGCCGTAGGCCCCGAGGCCCACGCCCGCCAGCCCTTTCAACCCATATATTTTTTCGCTGCCCACCATGCTGCTGATCCCCGCCATCGATCTCAAAGACGGGCGCTGCGTGCGCCTGCGCCAGGGTGACCTGGACGATGCAACGGTGTTCTCTGAAGACCCCGCCGCCATGGCCACACGTTGGCTCGACCAAGGCGCGCGCCGCCTGCATCTGGTCGACCTGAACGGCGCCGTCGCCGGCAAACCCAAGAACGAAGCCCCCATCAAGGCGATCCTGGACGCTGTCGGCGACGACATCCCCGTGCAGATCGGCGGCGGCATCCGCGACCTCGACACCATCGAACGCTACCTCGACGCCGGCATCTCCTACGTGATCATCGGCACCGCGGCGGTCAAGAACCCCGGCTTCCTGCAGGACGCCTGCGGCGCCTTCCCCGGCCAGATCATCGTCGGCCTGGACGCCCGCGACGGCAAGATCGCCACCGACGGCTGGAGCAAGCTGACCCGCCACGACGTGCTCGACCTGGCCAAGAAGTTCGAGGACTACGGCTGCGAAGCCATCATCTACACCGACATCGGCCGCGACGGCATGCTGTCCGGCGTCAACGTCGAAGCCACGGTCCGCCTGGCCCAGCACGTGCGCATCCCGGTCTACGCGTCGGGCGGCATCGCCGGCATCCAGGACATCGAAGCCCTCTGCGCCGTCGAGGAAGAAGGCGTCGAAGGCGCCATCCTGGGCCGCAGCATCTACGAAGGCACGCTCGACTTCCAAGCGGCGCAGGCACGCGCCGACGAACTGGCAAAATGACCACCTTCAGCAGCACCCCAGCGGCCGGCGCGCCCGCACAGAGCGCGCTGACCCGCCGCATCATCCCCTGCCTGGACGTCACCGCGGGCCGCGTCGTCAAGGGCGTGAACTTCGTCAACCTGCTCGACGCGGGCGACCCCGTGGAAATCGCCCGCCGCTACAACGAGCAGGGCGCCGACGAACTCACCTTCCTCGACATCACCGCCACCAGCGACGGCCGCGACCTGATCCTGCCCATCATCGAGCAGGTGGCCTCGCAGGTCTTCATTCCGCTGACGGTGGGCGGCGGCGTGCGCCAGGTGTCCGACATCCAGCGCCTGCTGAATGCCGGCGCCGACAAGATCAGCATCAACAGCGCCGCCGTGGCCAATCCGGAACTGGTCCGAGCCGCCTCGGACTACCACGGCTCGCAATGCGTGGTGGTGGCGATCGACGCGCGCCGCGTGTCGGCCGCCGGCGAACCCGCCCGCTGGGAGGTCTTCACGCACGGCGGCCGCAAGGCCACCGGGCTGGACGCCGTGGCCTGGGCGCGCCGCATGGCCGCCTACGGCGCCGGCGAAATCCTGCTGACCAGCATGGACCGTGACGGCACCAAGTCCGGTTTCGACCTGGAACTCACGCGCGCCGTCTCGGACGCCGTGCCGGTGCCCGTCATCGCCTCCGGCGGCGTGGGCAACCTGCAGCATCTGGCCGATGGCGTCACCACCGGCCGCGCCAGCGCGGTCCTGGCCGCCAGCATCTTCCACTTCGGCCAACACACCGTGGGCGAGTGCAAGCGCTTCATGGCCGATCAGGGCATCCCAGTCCGGATGTAGTCCCTGCCCCCGGGCGCCTGCGGCGCTTCGGGGAACCCCGGTCAGGCGTGCAACAAGGTATTGCCGTAAGATGATGAGTCCCCACGCGCCAGTGGCGGCCTGCAAGGCGCCGCGCGAGGACAACGGATGAATGAGATGAGCAACGAACCCGCCTGGATGGCCGACGTCGTCTTCGACGAAAACGGCCTGATACCCGCCATCGCGCAGGACGCCGAAAACGGCCAGATCCTGATGGTGGCCTGGATGAACCGCGAATCGCTCGCCGAAACGGCCGCCACCGGGCGCGCCGTCTACTGGTCGCGTTCCCGCCAACGCCTGTGGCGCAAGGGCGAAGAGTCCGGCCATGCCCAGGAAGTCCATGAACTGCGCCTGGACTGCGACGGCGACGTGATCCTGCTCAAGATCCACCAGCAAGGCGGCATCGCCTGCCATACCGGGCGCGCCAGCTGCTTCTACCGCCGCCTGGAAGGCCAGACCGACCAGGCTTCCTGGACCACGGTGGACCCCGTGCTGAAAGACCCCGAACTGATCTACAAATGACCGCTCAAGCCGCAAGCGCCGCCGACATCCTGGCGCGCATCGCCGATACCCTGGAAACCCGCCGCCCCGAAAACGGCGGCGATCCCCAAGCCTCCTATTCCGCCAAGCTGCTGGCCAAGGGCCCGGACGCCTTTCTCAAGAAGATCGGCGAGGAAGCCACCGAACTGGTCATGGCCGCCAAGGACGGCGTGCCCGACCGCATCGTCAGCGAAACCGCCGATCTGTGGTTCCATTGCCTGGTGGCCCTGACGCATTTCAAGCTGCGGCCCGAAGACGTACTGGCTGAACTGGCCCGCCGCGAGGGCCTGTCCGGCCTGGCGGAAAAGGCGAGCCGCCCGCAAGACTGAACCCGGAACCCGGAAAAATGAGCCACAACTGTATCTTCTGCAAGATCGCCGCTGGCGAGATCCCGTCCAAGAAAGTCCACGAGGACGAGGACTTTGTTGCGTTCCACGACATTAATCCGGCCGCACCGGTACATTTATTGCTGATCCCTCGACGTCATGTCACATCCATGCAGGATATTAAGGGGGAGGACGCAGAATGGTTGGGTAGAATGATGACGTTAGCGCCGCGGTTAGCCGCTGAAAACGGTTGCCGTCCGGGCCCTGATGGCGGATTTCGCATCATGATCAATTCTGGCGTCGAAGGCGGCCAGGAAGTCCCGCATCTGCATTTCCACATCATCGGCGGCTCGCGACCCTGGAAAGGGCGCGTGGCCCCCAACGCGTAATTCGGAGAAACATCATGGGTAGTTTCAGCATCTGGCATTGGTTGGTTGTCCTGGTCATCGTGGCGCTGATTTTCGGCACCAAGAAGCTGCGCAACATCGGCTCGGACCTGGGCGGCGCGGTCAAGGGCTTCAAGGAAGGCATGAAGGACGCCAACGGCGGCGACAAGCCGGCCGAACCGATCGCGCAGCAGCGCGTGTCCGGCGAAACCATCGACGTGCAGGCCAAGGAAAAATCCAACTCCTGAGCGCCTGTTCGGCTCCCGGGCCGTCCTGAACAGGCCGGCCCTTATTGCATCCACTCCCGAGCGGCCGTCGAATGTTTGATGTCAGCTTCACTGAACTGATGGTGATCGGCGTCATCGCCCTGATCGTCATCGGCCCCGAACGCCTGCCCAAGGTTGCCCGCACCGTCGGCCACCTGCTTGGGCGCGCGCAGCGTTACGTCAACGACGTGAAATCCGATATCCAGCGCGAAATCGAGCTCGACGAACTGCGCAAGTTCAAGAGCGAAATGGAAGATGCCGCCCAGGGCGTGCAGAAGTCGCTGAACGAAACCCAGGCTTCGCTGCAGGAGCCCGTCCAGCAGTTCCGCGCGGAACTCGACGAAGTCGCGCGCGAAGCCAGCCTCAAGACCGAGCCGGCCGCCGCCGGCGACGCGCCGGCCGAGCCCGAGCGCAGCATCGCGCCACCGCCCGGCCAGAACCATAGCCTGGATCTGGACCTGCCGCCGATGGCCGTGCCCGCTCCCGCCGCAACCCAACAACCGGCGCCCAGCGCGCCCAAGGCCGACGACGCCGCGCCCGCCGCCAAGCCCGTCGCGCCCTCCGGAACACCGACGTGACCCAGGACGCCACCCAAGAAGAGGGCCAGCAGGAGACTTTCATCTCCCACCTGGTCGAATTGCGCACCCGCCTGCTGCGCGCCGTTGGCGCCGTGGTCGTCGTGTTCATCGTGCTGTTCATTTACCCGGGCGCGTCGGCCATCTATGACGTACTGGCCCAGCCCATGCTGGCTTCGCTGCCGGAGGGCACGCGCATGATCGCCACCGGCGTCATCACGCCGTTCATGGTGCCGGTCAAGGTCACGATGATGGCCGCGTTCATCGTGGCGCTGCCCGTGGTGCTGTACCAGGCCTGGGCCTTCGTGGCGCCCGGCCTGTACCGGCACGAGAAGCGCCTGGCGCTGCCGCTCATCGTTTCCAGCACCTTTCTGTTCATCGCGGGCATGGCGTTCTGCTATTTCGTGGTGTTCCGCACGGTGTTCCACTTCATTGCCACCTTCGCGCCGCAGTCCATCACCCCCGCGCCTGACATCGAGGCCTACCTGAGCTTCGTCATGACGATGTTCATGGCCTTCGGCATCACCTTCGAAGTACCCGTGGCCGTGGTGCTGCTGGTGAAGATGGGCGTGGTCGAGCTGTCCAAGCTGAAGGCCGCCCGCGGCTACGTGGTGGTGGGCGCCTTCATCATCGCCGCCGTGGTCACGCCGCCCGACGTGGTCAGCCAGTTCATGCTGGCGGTGCCTTTGTGCCTGCTCTATGAGGTCGGGCTGATCTGCGCCCGGCTGGTCACGCCCAAACCAGAAGCAGAGAGCGAGGCCGGTTCGGACTCGCTGACAGAGCGCCACTGATCCCCCCGGACGGTCCTGCCCACAAAGCAGGACCGTTTCACCTTGTGGGCGGCCCGCGGCAACTCTACATTGCCCCTATGTCACTCGCCCAAAGACTGCACACCCTGATGCGATGGCGCGGCATCAAGAGCCAGAACCAGCTGGCACGCATTTCCGGCGTGCCACAGTCCTGCATCCATCGGATCCTCATGCGCGAAGACTGCTATTCGCCGTCTCGCGCCACCTTGCTGCGGCTGGCGCGCGCGCTAAACACCAGCGTGCCGTGGCTGACCGACGGCGTGGGGCCGGGCGGGGATGCATCGCACAACGGCGCGTCCCCGCCGGACGACGGCCCAGACGGCTATTGCACGGAAATATGGGCGCTGCTGCGTACCCAATCCGAAAGCACCAAGAAAGCCATCGTGTCGGCGGTGCGCCTGATGGCCAAAGACCCCGCCGCGACCTGACTCCCGCCCGCGGCCAGCGCCACGCTCTAGCGCGGCTTGCCCGGGCGCGTACCCACCACCACGGCCAGCTCGGCCGGCTTGCCGCTGCGCAATATGCCCAGCTTGGCGCTCTGGCCCGGCGGCAGTTGCGCGATCTCCGACAACAGGCTGGCGGTATCCATCATGCGTTTGCCGTTGACCGACTGCACAATGTCCCCCACCCGCAAGCCGCCGCGCGCCGCCGGCCCGTCGCGCATCACGCCGGCGATGATCACGCCCGTGGTGTCGCGATCCAGCCCGAATGCGCGTGCCAGCTCCGGCGTCACGTCCTGCGGCTCCACGCCCAGCCAACCGCGCTTGACCCCGCCGGTCTTGACGATCTCGTCCATGACCTTGCGCGCGATCTCGATGGGCGTGGCGAAACCTATGCCCATGGACCCGCCCGATTCGGAGTAGATCGCGGTGTTGATGCCCACCAGATTGCCTGCGGCGTCGACCAGCGCGCCGCCCGAATTGCCGGGATTGATCGCCGCGTCGGTCTGGATGAAGTTCTCGTAGGTGTTCAGGCCCAGTCCGTTGCGGCCCAGCGCCGACACGATGCCCAGCGTGGTGGTCTGCCCCACGCCGAACGGATTGCCGATAGCCAGCACCACGTCGCCCACGCGCAGGCCCCGGTCGGGGGCCAGCGTGGCCGCGGGCAAGGCGCGCAGGGTAGCCAGCTTCAGCACGGCCAGGTCGGTGTCCGGATCCGCGCCCACCACCTTTGCCGCGTCGCGGCGGCCATCCGCCAGCGCGACCTCGATCGCGTCCGCGGCCTGCACCACGTGGTAGTTGGTCAACACGTAGCCGTCCTGGTTCACGATCACGCCGGAGCCCAGGCTGGTCGTGGCCTGGCGCCGCGTCACCCCGGGCACCTGGCCGAAGAACTGGCGCAGCACCGGATCGTCGGGCAGCGGAATCAGCGGCACGTTCACGTGCTTGGTGGTGTATACGTTGACCACCGAGGGCGCCGCGCGGGCCACGCCGTCGGCATAGGACGCCGTGGCCTGGGCGCGCGCAGCCGGCGGCCTGGCGGCCGCCGCGGCGGACTGAGGCCCCGCCGCCGGCCCGGCCAGCCGCAGCAGGTCGGGCCGCAAGGTCGTCACCACGAATAGAATACCCAGGCAGACCGTGACGGCCTGAGCAAAGATCAGCCAATATCGGCGCATGATTCTGATAGGACTAGCTATGAGTAAAGTGGACTCCCACGTCCTGGCCAACTGGCTGGACGACACCCTGCAAGCGGCGCGCTTCAAGGACTATTGCCCCAACGGGCTGCAGGTGGAAGGCCGATCCGAAATCGCACACATTATCGCCGGAGTCACGGCCAGCGAAGCCCTGCTGCGCGTGGCGGTCGAACGCGGCGCCGACGCAGTGCTGGTGCACCACGGCTGGCTCTGGCGCAACGAAGACCGCCGCGTCATCGGCACGCGGCGTGCGCGCATGGCACTGGCCCTGAAAAACGACCTGAACCTGTACGCCTACCACCTGCCGCTGGACGCGCACCCCACGCTGGGCAATAACGCGCAGCTGGCGCGCGTGCTGGGCCTGACGCCCGCGCTGCGCGACGATGGCGCGCCGCAAACCTGTGGCCCCGATAGCCTGGTCTGGCTGGGCGCCGCGCAAGGCGTGGCAACGCTGGGCCAACTAGGCGCGCGCGTGGCCGAGCGCCTGGGCCGCCAGCCCTTGGTGGTGGGCGACCCGGACATGCCGCTGGCCCGCGTGGCCTGGTGCACGGGCGGCGCGCAAGGCATGCTGGGCGACGCCGCCGACGCGGGCGCCAGCGCCTACATCACGGGCGAAGTCTCTGAATCCACGGTGCACCTGGCGCGCGAGACCGGCGTGGGCTTCATCGCGGCCGGCCACCACGCCACCGAACGCTATGGCGCGCAGGCCCTGGGCCAGGCGGTCGCGGAACGCTTCGGCATCAAGGTCGAATTCGTCGACATCGACAACCCGGCATAAACGGCTCCGCCCCTGCGCCACACCGCCCCCGCAAGGGGGCGTTTTCATTGCGCGGCGCCAACGGCGGCCCCGCGCAGCCCGCGCCGAATCGGCATGACTTGGCTAGGGGAAAACCAGAGGGCGGGATCAAGGCGGCGCCTGTGCGTCGCATCTGGTCAATCGCGGTTCTCTCCCTGTCAATTCCGGGCGCAGTCCACAGCCCTAGCATTCCATGCAGCCGCCCGCTGCCGGTCCTTTCCGGCCGGGCCTCCTACACACGGAGCCATTGAATGCTGACCCTCTACGACCATCCGCGCTCCGGCAACTGCTACAAGGTTCGCCTCTTTCTTGCGCTCATCGGCCGCGACTACCAAAGCAGGTTCGTCGACGTGCTGGCCCGCAAGAACCAAACTGCGGAGTTCGAGCGCGTCAGCGCCTTCCAGCAGATTCCCGCGCTGACCGACGGCGGCACCGCCATCTGGGACAGCCACGCCATCCTGCTGCATCTGGCGCATCACTACGCCCCCGAATGGCTGGCGCCGCCGCCTCGCATCGGCGCCATGCACGCCTGGATATCGGTGTCCGCCAACGAGATCGCCAACAGCCTGCAGCCGCTGCGCCTGACGCGCGTGGTCAGCAACGCCGAGGCCGCGCACCACCTGGGCGTGAGCGAGGCCTTGCTCGACGCGCCCGGCATGCAGGCCCGCACCGACCGCATGCTGCAGCGCCTGGAAAAACGCCTTGCGGACCACGCCTGGCTGGCCGGCGGCGATGCGCCGACCGTCGCCGACATTGCCTGCTACGGCTATCTGGCGCTGGCCGAGGAAGCCGCCATCGACATCGCCGCCTATCCCGCCATCGCGGCGTGGCGCCAACGCATACAGCAGTTGCCGGGGTATGTGCCGCCAGGCCCTTGAGCCCCGCGCACAACGACAAAAACCACTATTACAAGACAAGAGGGAACGACATGGACGCCATCCAGGCCGCGCAGCCTATTGCCCAATCACACAAGAAACCGAACCTGTTCCGCGTCGCCGTCGCGACGGTCATCGGCACCGCAGTGGAAGCCTTCGACTTCCTTGCCTACGGCACCGCCGCGGCGCTGGTGTTCAACAAGATCTTCTTCCCGCAGTTCGATCCCGTGACCGGCACGCTGGCGGCCTTCGGCGCGTTCGCCAGCGGCATGCTGGCGCGGCCCATCGGCGGCATTCTCTTCGGCCACTTCGGCGACCGCATCGGCCGCAAGTCCATGCTGACGCTCAGCCTGCTGCTGATGGGCATATGCACCGTGCTCATCGGGCTGCTGCCGACCTATGAACAGATCGGCATCTCGGCAGCCGTGCTGCTGGTGGCGCTGCGCATCGGCCAGGGCCTGTCGTTCGGCGGCGAGATGGGCGGCGCCATGCTGATGGCGGTCGAACACGCGCCGCCGAAATGGAAGGCCTTCTTCGGCAGTTTGCCGCTGGTGGGCGCGCCCCTGGGCATCCTGCTGTCGGTGGGCTCCTTCGCTCTGGTGACGCGGCTGCCGGAAGAGGACTTCCTGTCCTGGGGCTGGCGCCTGCCGTTCCTGGCAAGCGCCGTGCTCATCGTGGTCGGCCTGTTCATCCGCCACGGCATCGACGAGTCACCGGAGTTCGAAGCGGTCAAGCGCGAGAAGGCGCGAGCCAGGCAGCCCCTGCAAGACAAGATGCCCCTGGGCGAGCTGCTGCGCAAGCATGGCAAATCGCTGCTGCTGTGCATAGGCTGCAAGATCGCCGAGGTCACTTTGATCTACACCTTCCTGGTGTTCTCGGTGTCCTATGCCGTGTCCAAGCTGGGTTTCAGCCGCGCCGACGCGCTGCATGCCTTGCTCTACGGCGCCGGCGTGCTGATGTTCACCATCCCGCTGTTCGGCGTGCTGGCCGACCGCATCGGCGCGCGCCGCGTCTGTGGCTGGGGCGGCATGTTCCTGGCGCTCATGGCCATTCCGATCTTCATGGCGGTGGGCAGCGGTTCGCTGATGGCATACAGCCTGGCCGTCTTCGTCGCCATGGCCTTCAACTACGCCATCATGATCGCGCCCCAATCCAGCCTCTACAGCGCGCAGTTCCCGGCGGAGCTGCGCTACTCCGGGCTGTCGATCGGCGTCCAGTTCTCCGCGGCGATAGGCGGCGGGCTCGCGCCGCTGATCTCGGCCACGCTGGTGCAGAAGTTCGACAGCATTCTTCCCGTCGGCGTCTATCTGGCCTTCCTCGGCATCGTCGCGGGCACGTCGGCGTTTCTCATGAAGCCCACGCCGCAGGATCTGCGCCGCGGCTGACACGCAGAAGCAGCAAGAGCAGGCGGCGCGGAACTACGCGCCGCCGCTGCCGCTTCTGGCCGTCTTGCGGTACAGCGCGGGAGACATGCCGAAGCGTTCATGGAAGCGGCGGATGAAATGGCTGGCGTGCTGAAAGCCACAAGACGCAGCGATCTCCTTGACCTCTACGTGCGCGCGCCGCGGGTCCTCCAGCGCCTCCCTGGCCAGTTGCAGGCGGCGCTCGCGCACATAGCTGGTGTATTGCAGCGAGCGCATCTTGAACAGCCGGTGCACCCAGCGCGTAGTGACGCGCAGCACGTCCGCCACCGCCTGCACCGACAGTTCCGGATCGGTAATGTGGGCATCGATGTAGCTCGCCAGCACCTGCCAGTTGTCGGCGGGCGCGCGCGCGTCGCCCGGTATCTTCTCCAGCGCCTGGCTGGTGTAGATCGAGGCCAGCAGCGCCAGCAGCGCCTGCTCGGCAAAAAGCGAGGACGTGGGATTCGATTCCGACTTGTCGAAGAACACATGGTGCAGGCAGCGATGGGCGGTCTGCACCATGGGCAGGGCGGCCACGCCGCGCTGCGCGGTGAACTGCGACATCGCCAGGCTGTGCGCGCCCAGCAGGCGCGACAACGGCCCCTTGACCACCACGATGCGCGAATCGGTATACATGCGGATCTCGGACGGCAGCGCGGTCGTGCGGAAGATGATGTCGCCCGGCTCCAGCGGCAGCGTGGCCTCGTTCTGCACGATGACGCCGTGCCCCGCGATCACGAAGCTCGCCAGGAACTCCGCATGCTCCAGATCGGCCGCATGCTCCGCGCGGTGGTGCACGCTGATCGGCGTGGACTCCAGGCTCACCACCAGCCCGCCCGCGCGCAGCCTACAGGCCTGCAGCTGCAGCCTGGGCTGCTCCGTCAGGGCCCGGAATTCGCCCGGCAGCACCAGCTTGTCCAGCTCGCGCTCGTAGCCGGCGATCTCCTGCGCATAGAAGGGGCGGAACTGAGGCGCAAAGTTCAGATCCGCCTCGGAACAGGCGGGCCGGGCGGATGGATTCACTGTCTGGCTGGCGCGTGGCATGCTCGGAACACTCTGTCGGGCCGGCCAACACTGGCCGAAAAGCGCCCGTCTTCCTGTCGCATTGAGTCAACCCTCGTTCGTGATCGGTCAATCGCGGGCGACGGAGGCGGGCGTGTAATTGAGCCATTATCCCAAGGAGACCCCATGCTGGAAAAACAAGCCCATGCCGACGCCTTCTTTGCGCGCTCCGCGAACAAGCTCGACTTCGGGAACTGGAGCGTAGAGGAAAAGGTGGCGCTGAGCTGCCGCATTCTCGCCAGCGAAGGCCATTCGGAGACATTGGCGGGCCAGATCACGGTGCGCCAGGCCGATGGCACATTCCTGACGACACCCTTGGCCCAGGCATTCGACGAGATCGTTCCGGCCTCGGTCATCCGCATCAACGAAGACATGGAGGTGCTCGACGGCCCGGGCACGCCCAACCCGGCCGTGCGCTTCCATTTCTGGGTCTATCGCCAACGCCCCGACGTGCAGTGCATCATCCACACGCACCCGCCCCATGTTTCGACGCTGTCCATGACGGGGCAGCCGCTAGTCGTCGCGCACATGGACGCGACGCCGTTCCACAACGACTGCGCCCATCTGAAGGAATGGCCCGGCCTGCCCATCGCCGACCAGGAAGGCGAGATCATCTCGGCGGCGCTGGGCGGCAAGCGCAGCATCCTGCTGGCCAACCACGGTTTTCTGGCGGCGGGCTCGTGCATCGAGGAAGCGCTGTACCTGTCGGTGCTGATCGAACGCGCCGCCCGCAATCAGCTGCAGGCGGCGGCCGCCTATGGCGAAGTGAAACCGGTGAATGATGCGCTGGCCGCCGAGTCGCATGACTTCCTGTTGAAGCCCAGCATCGTGCGTGCAAGCTTCGCCATGTTTGCGCGCCGCGTGCAGCGGCAAATGGCCGCGGAATAGAACCAGGGGGAGAACAAGCAGCGGATCGTTCAGCGCAGCCGGCGTGCGCCGGCGGGAACGTCCGCCTGCCGCGGCCCGGATCCGCGCTTGCGCGGATCCCGGACCTGCGGCAGCGTCGGATCAGGGCTTCTTGAGCAGATCGCGGATTTCGCGCAGCAGCGCCACGTCTTCCGGCGTCGCGGCGGGTGCCGGCGCTTCCTCGGCCTTGGTGCGGGCCTTGTAGATGGCCTTGACCATCCAGAAGATCACAAACGCCAGCAACACGAAGTTGATGATGATGGTGACGAAGTTGCCCCACGCAAATACGTTGGCGCCCGCCTTGGTCAGTTCCGCGAAAGTCATCGGTCCGTTGTAGCCGGCCGGCATCGACAGGACCAGGAACTTGTTCGAAAAATCGACCGAACCGCCGAGTATGAAGTTGACCAGCGGCATGACGATGTCCCTGACCAGCGAATCGACGATCTTGCCGAACGCCGCGCCGATGATGACACCGACCGCCAGGTCCACTGCGTTGCCTTTGACAGCGAAATCTCGGAATTCTTTGACGAAACCAGTCGCTTTGCTCATAAAAGCACTCCCTTCGTGATACGCCCGTGAGTGGGCTGGCGCTATAATACGCGGTTGCTATGTTGTTACAAATTCCCGCGAACCCGATGCCGCAGAAGTGATGCTACTCGTAGAGCGGGCGCATCAACAAGGATAGGAAGATGAGTCAGGATACGCTGGTGCACGATGATGACGGTGCGGTTGATCCCAACCTGCCACCCGATCCTTCGCGACGTTTCTGGGTTACCACCGCCTGTGCTGTGGGTGGCGTAGCAGGTGTCGCAACGGCAGTGCCGCTTGTGAGCACGTTTTCTCCCTCCGAAAAAGCCCGCGCTGCCGGGGCTCCCGTTGAAGTGGACGTCGGCGACATTCCCGTCGGCACCATGAAGACGGTTGAATGGCGCGGAAAGCCGGTCTGGATCATCCACCGGTCTCCTGAACAGCTTGCCGGTCTCAAGACCCAGGACGCCTTGCTGGCCGATCCTGATTCCAAGCGTCCCGGCTTCACTCCCAAATACGCCGAAAACGAAGGCCGTTCACGCAAGCCCGAACTCTTCGTCTGCGTCGGCATCTGTACCCACCTTGGCTGCTCGCCCACCTCGCACTTCGAGACGGGCGGCGGTGGCGGCCTGGGCGCCGACTGGCAGGGCGGTTTCCTCTGTCCTTGCCACGGCTCCACCTTCGATCTGGCCGGCCGTGTCTACAAGAACAAGCCCGCTCCCGACAACCTCGAAGTCCCGCCGTACCAATATCTCAGCGACACCCGCATCATCGTGGGCGTCGATGAAGACAACAAGGCCTGACGCGCGCGTCGTGCTTTTTTCCCGAACTACGTAAGTAAATCCGCATTACGCCACGTGAGAGAAGGAGCCGTTACATGGCTGGCGAGAAAACCGTCGAGACGACAGGCCTGTTGGGCTGGCTGGACCGGCGCTTCCCGGTGACCTCCACCTGGAAAGCCCATCTGTCCGAGTACTACGCACCGAAGAACTTCAACTTCTGGTACTTCTTTGGCTCACTGGCCCTGTTGGTGCTGGTGCTCCAGATCGTGACCGGCATCTTCCTGGTCATGCACTACAAGCCGGACGCCGAACGCGCGTTCCAGTCCGTCGAATACATCATGCGCGAAGTCCCGTGGGGCTGGCTGGTGCGCTACATGCACTCCACCGGCGCGTCGATGTTCTTCGTCGTCGTGTACCTGCACATGCTGCGCGGGCTGCTTTACGGTTCCTACCGCAAGCCGCGCGAGCTGGTGTGGATCTTCGGCGTCGCGATCTTCCTCTGTCTGATGGCGGAAGCCTTCTTCGGCTACCTGCTGCCCTGGGGCCAGATGTCCTACTGGGGCGCGCAGGTGATCGTGAACCTGTTCGCGGCCATTCCCTTCATCGGTCCTGAGCTGTCCATCTGGATCCGCGGCGACTACGTCGTGTCGGACGCCACGCTGAACCGCTTCTTCGCCTTCCACGTCATCGCCATCCCGCTGGTGCTGGTGGGCCTGGTCGCGGCCCACCTGGTGGCGCTGCACGAAGTCGGCTCGAACAACCCGGACGGCATCGAGATCAAGCAAGGCCCGAAGGACAAGTACGGCCGCCCGAAGGACGGTATCCCGTTCCACCCGTTCTACTCCGTGCATGACCTGATGGGCGTGGCCGGCTTCCTGCTGGTGTTCGCGTTCATCGTGTTCTTCGCACCGGAAATGGGCGGGTACTTCCTCGAGTTCAACAACTTCATCCCTGCTGACTCGCTGAAAACACCTCCGCACATCGCGCCGGTCTGGTACTTCACGCCGTTCTACTCGATGCTGCGCGCCACCACCGACGAGTTCACCTGGGTGCTGGCGGGCGCTTCCGTGCTGGGCGCCATCGCGCTGCTGGTCAAGAGCAACCTGAAGGGCTTCATGCGCATCGCCGTCCCCGGCATCCTGATCGTCGTGGCCGTGCTGCTGCGCGTGATCGACGCCAAGTTCTGGGGCGTGGTCGCCATGGGCGGCACGGTCGTCATCCTGTTCTTCCTGCCGTGGCTGGACCATTCGCCGGTCAAGTCGATCCGCTACCGCCCCACCTGGCACAAGTGGATCTACGGCATCTTCATGGTCAACTTCCTGGTGCTCGGCTACATCGGTACGCAGCCGCCCAGTCCGCCGTTGAACATCACGTCGCAAATCGGCACGCTGCTGTACCTGGCATTCTTCTTCCTGATGCCGGTATGGAGCCGCCTGGGCACCTTCAAGAAAGTGCCCGAGCGCGTCACGTTCCACGCCCACTGAGCCCACCAGATAACGGATTAACCATGATCAAGAAGCTGATTGGTGCCGTGGCCTTGATGCTCACGTGTACCGTTACCCTTGCCGCCGGAGGCGGCTACCCCCTGGACAAGGCCCCGTACCGCGTCAACGACATGTCGTCGCTGCAGAACGGAGCCAAGCTGTTCGTCAACTACTGCCTGAACTGCCATAGCGCGTCCTCGATGCGCTACAACAAGCTCAAGGACATCGGGCTGACCGACCAGCAAATCAAGGAAAGCCTGTTGTTCACCGGCGAAAAGGTCGGCGACATGATGAACGTCGCCATGACCCCGAAGGACGCCAAGCAGTGGTTCGGCACGACGCCCCCGGACTTGTCCGTGATCGCGCGCGCCAAATCCGTGAACGCCGGCCCCTCGGGCGCCGACTACATCTACACCTACCTGCGCACCTTCTACCGCGACACGTCGCGCGCCACGGGCTGGAACAACCTGGTCTTCCCGGCCGTGGGCATGCCCCACGCCCTCTGGGAAGTGCAGGGTCCGCGCGAACTCACGACCGTCGCCATGCACGAGGTCGAAGGCAAGGCGGACGCCCCCAAAACCTGGGAACGCGTCACCACGGTGTACGATGCACAGGGTTTTGCCACGGTCAAGGCCGAACCGGTAGCCAACTACCACGGCCATGCCACCTTCGATGCCAAATTCAAGGCCGCCAACCCGGCCCAAGTCGCAACATACGACAACGACGTCGCCGACCTGACCGCGTTCATGTCCTGGATGGCCGAACCCGTCCAGACATTCCGCGTCCGTCTCGGCGTCGGTGTCATGTTGTTCCTGCTGCTGTTCTTCCTGGTTACCTGGCGCCTCAATGCCTCGTACTGGAAACACGTGCGCTAACCGCAACGCCCCGCCAGGTTTATCCGTCACTTATTACAAATAGGGACGGAATCGGCGGATAGGGCTGTACGCCTATCCCGCCTGGCAATTGGGGCCAGCGCCTGCTAGATTAAGGCGCTGGCCTTTCGTTTTTCAATAAAGGACTTACCGCCATGATGGTGCTCTATTCCGGAACCACGTGTCCGTTTTCGCAACGCTGCCGCTTCGTGTTGTTCGAAAAAGGCATGGATTTCGAGATCCGCGACATCGACCTGTACAACAAGCCCGAAGACATCTCGGTGATGAACCCGTACGGTCAAGTGCCCATTCTGGTCGAACGCGACCTGGTTCTGTACGAGTCGAACATCATCAACGAGTACATCGACGAGCGCTTCCCGCATCCCCAGCTGATGCCCGCCGACCCGGTCATGCGCGCCCGCACCCGCCTGTTCCTCTACAACTTCGAGAAGGAACTGTTCGTCCACGTCTCGACGCTGGAAGACCGCAGCGCCAAGCCCGACGAGAAGAAGCTGGCCAACGCCCGCCAGAACATCCGCGACCGCCTGGCCCAGCTGGCCCCCATGCTGCTGAAGAACAAGTACATGCTGGGCGAGGAATTCTCCATGCTCGACGTGGCCGTGGCTCCGCTGCTGTGGCGCCTGGACCACTACGGCATCGAACTGCCCAAGAACGCGGCTCCGCTGCAAAAGTACGCCGAACGCATCTTCTCGCGTCCGGCCTACATCGAAGCGCTGACGCCTTCGGAAAAAGTGATGCGTCGCTAAGGCTGTTGCGTGATGGGTGAAACTTCGACCAAACCGTACCTGATCCGCGCGCTGCACGAATGGTGCACCGATAACGGCTACACGCCCTACATCACCGTGCAGGTCGACGAGCACACCATGGTGCCCGTCGCCCATGTGCGCGACGGCCAGATCACGCTGAACGTGGGCACGCTGGCCACCAACCGGCTGACGCTGGGCAACGAATTCATCGAATTCCAGGCCCGCTTCAGCGGCGTGACCGAAAACGTCTACGTTCCGGTGGGCGCCGTCAGCGCCATCTACGCGCGCGAAACCGGCGCCGGCATGGGCTTCGAAGTGCAGCCCTACGAACCGCCGGAAGCAGGCGCCCAGGGCGCGACGGCCACCGCCGCGCCCGAAGGCTCCGACGCCGACGCCGCCCCCGGCGACGACGGCGGAGACGACGACGAACCCAAGCGTCCGCGCCTGACCATCGTCAAATAAGGCGCCCACGCAAGGTCTGCGTTTTTTTCATTACAATGCAGCCCTTCGCGTGCCCCTGGCACGCAGCGCCGGTGTAGCTCAGTTGGTAGAGCAGCTCACTTGTAATGAGAAGGTCGAGGGTTCGATTCCTTTCACCGGCACCAAATTCCAGATGCAGATCCGTCCACGGGCGGTCTGAAAACCCGCTCCGGCTATGACGGCGCGGGTTTTTTATTGCCTGCTTCAGGAACGGAAAACCTGGGGCCAAGCCAGCCCATTGCGCTTTGTCCTATTTACGCGATCCCGTATCCCGAAAACCGGCTTTTCCTCGAAATCGCTGCCTACAATCGCGCCAAGTTCTGGCCTCAGGAGGCGCGGTTCCCCATGCAGACAAATCATCTCCCCGGCGTGCGGCAAAAGCGCCTCTGGCAAAAGAGGTGGCCTAGAGAAGTCCTGTTCAACGGGCCGCCACTCCTCGTCGCCGGAACCGCCGCGGTGAAGAGCTGGCGCGAACCGCTGTTTGAGCCCTGGATGTTCGGCCTGACAGCCGCCACCAGCGTCTGGCTGATTCTGGCTGCGCTGGTTCGCGTGGCTGCTGCACGCGCCGAAGACGACATGGATGGACCGGACGCCGTCCACGAAGGTCTCGATGCAGCAGTCTCCACGATGCACACCATGCTTGCCGAATGGTGCGACAAGCGCAAATGTGGAACCGACCTTCGCACCACCTTCCACCGGGTCGTTCCTCCCGTTCATGAACCGCAGGAAATCGAGCAGATCATCAACTACGCGGGCGCTGGCGGCGAGGGTGCAGGACGAACCTTTCCCGTGCACACCGGCATCGCGGGCAGAGCTGTCCGCAGCAAGACACCACTGGTGATGTCCAGCCAGCACAGAACGGAAGATCAACTCCGCACGGCACTAGTGCTTGAATGGGGGTATACCGCGGCCCAGGCCCGCCGTCTTGGACCCGGCCGCTATTCGGCTATGGCGGTGCCCGTCCTGGACCGTTCAGGCCAACATCCCATAGGCGTGATCTACCTGGACTCGAGCGACCGTGCGCTTTTCGAACGCAACGACGTTGCGGAAATCGTAGGCACCGGCACCAAAGCGATCAGCGACTTCGTCAGCAAAAGGTATTGATATGAACGCTGCCACCAGCAAGAAACCTGAAGCATTCTTCAAGGGATCCCGGCTAATTTCCCGGCCGGGCGCGGTAATCCAGGTTCGGGAACTGATACTCACCGAATACGGGTTACGTGCCATTACCAGTGGAAGCACGGGTATCCGGCAAGGGGCCATTGAAGAAGCTGGCCCACCGTCGCCGCTGAGAGGAATCGCTCCTGCCTGACCCCACTTGTACTGCGCCCGGTTTGGCTGCTTTTCGATACGGCAGATGCCCACTGCATGCACTCGCGTCCTGGTGAGACAGGCAAATATTCAGCGCGTCGACGCGTTGCGTCCGCCCCGTTTTGCATTCTTCCGTTTTTTTGTGCATAATTCGCCCCCTCTACCTGTTCCCCGATAGCTCAGTCGGTAGAGCGACGGACTGTTAATCCGCAGGTCGCTGGTTCGAGCCCAGCTCGGGGAGCCAAAGAATGCAGTACTGAAGGGCCCGCAACTTGTTGCGGGCCTTTTGCATTGGAACGCGGCGCACGCGGCCTGTTTGCCGAGGCGTGCGCGGCGTACGATGATGCGCATTCCCTCGTCACGACTTCGCCTGTCCCTATGCGTTCCGCGCGATCCCTGCCTGCCCTGGTTTCCCTGCGCGCCTTTGAAGCGGCCGCGCGGCGCATGAGCTTTTCCCTGGCCGCGCAGGAACTCTTCGTGACGCAGAGCGCCATCAGCCACCATATCCAGCGCCTGGAAACGGAACTGGGCGTGACGCTGTTCGAGCGGCGCACCCGCGCCGTGGCGCTGACCGCGGCGGGTCAGGCCTATTACGAGCGCGTGCATGCGGCCTTCGAGCTGCTGCGCCAGGGTACCGACGAGGTCCGAGCGCCCGAAATGGCGCGGCAGACGCTGCGCGTCGGGCTGCTGGCCTCGTTCGCCACGCGCTGGCTGGCGCCGCGCCTGGCGGCGTTCGCCGCCGCCCATCCCGACATCGATCTCCAATTGCAGCCCGATATCGGCTTGGCGGACGTTGCGGGCGGCGAGGTCGACGTCGCCATCCGCTATGGGCGCGGCGTGTGGCCCGGCGTGCGGGCGCGGCTGATCATGGCGGAG
>MCNF01000159.1_pt1 | contig 20943 bp, 13 predicted proteins | sample 778221 | NCBI WGS metagenome assembly MCNF01 (sample SAMN04296814, study PRJNA304217) | bioreactor metagenome | isolation source: arboretum soil enriched with benzalkonium chloride | place: Turkey | reverse complement strand
CACCGTGACCCCGGACGTCGCCACCGCCGTCAAGAACGCCAAGGCCGGTCAGGTTCAGTACCGTACCGACAAGGCTGGCATCATCCACGCAACGATCGGCCGCGCGTCGTTCGGCGTGGAACAGCTGCAAACCAACCTGGCCGCTCTGGTCGACGCCCTGCAAAAGGCTCGTCCCGCAGCTGCCAAGGGCATTTACCTGCGCAAGCTGGCCGTCTCGTCCACGATGGGCGGCGGTGCGCGCGTGGAAATCGCCTCGCTGTCGGCCAACTAAGCCGATAGCTGTAAACGTACTTTGGGCTGCATCCGGATTCCTCCGGATGTTGCTGTCAAAGACCGCTGGAGCAGGCTGGTTCAAGCAGTACCGGACCACTCCGCTTAATCCCGAAGCCCGCAAGGTTCGGATCCAGCGTAGACGGCGTCCCCAGGAAGATTTCTTTACACGAAGAACTCGACCAGGCGCCGCATTCGGTTGACGCGCAAGGCTCAGGCCCCAGGCGTCTTTTGATGGAGTGTTCAAACCGTGAGTCTCAATCGTCAAGAGAAAGCGGTGGTAATCGAGGAAGTCTCGGCGGAAGTCGCCAAGGCCCAATCGATTGTTATCGCTGAGTACCGTGGTCTGGACGTCGCCTCTGTCACCGTACTGCGCAAAACTGCGCGTGAATCGGGCGTGTATCTGCGTGTTCTGAAGAACTCGCTGGCCCGTCGTGCTGTTGCCGGCACGGCTTTCGAGCCGTTGGCTGAGCAACTGACCGGTCCGCTGATCTATGGCATCAGCGCTGATCCGGTTTCGGCGGCCAAGGTCCTCGCAGGTTTCGCGAAAAGCAACGACAAGCTGGTCATCAAGGCGGGCGCTCTGCCCAACAGCCTGCTGAACCAAGACGGCGTGAAGGCCCTGGCCACCATGCCCTCCCGCGAAGAGTTGCTGTCGAAACTGCTGGGCACCATGCAAGCCCCCATCGCGCAATTCGTGCGTACGCTCAACGAAGTTCCGACCAAGTTCGCCCGTGGCCTCGCGGCTGTGCGCGACCAGAAGGCAGCGGCCTAACCGCCCTGCTGTCCGGAATTCGCTGAACGACCGAGCGACACCCAAACCCTGGCATTACCAAATTATTTGGAGTTCTGAAAAATGGCACTTAACAAAGCTGAAATCCTTGACGCCATCGCTGGCATGACCGTGCTCGAGCTGTCCGAGCTGATCAAGGAAATGGAAGAGAAGTTCGGCGTGTCGGCTGCTGCCGCCGCTGTCGCTGTCGCTGCTCCCGCCGCTGGTGGCGCTGCCGCCGCTGCTGAAGAGCAAACCGAGTTCACCGTCGTTCTGACCGAAGCTGGCGCCAACAAGGTTAGCGTCATCAAGGCCGTGCGCGAGCTGACCGGTCTGGGTCTGAAGGAAGCCAAGGACCTGGTCGACGGCGCTCCGAAGCCCGTCAAGGAAGCTGTGGCCAAGGCTGACGCCGAAGCCGCCAAGAAGAAGCTGGAAGAAGCTGGCGCCAAGGTCGAAGTCAAGTAAGACCTGCGTCAACTTGCCCGGGGACAGCGCAGTTTGCAGTCCCCGGGCTTTTGCGTTTCCAGGAAACCCCTGCTGGGGTCATGCCTTTTCAGAGGGGTTTCCTGGAGTCGTATCACCTGGGGCCGTGGTTGACGGCCCATGCAACCTCGAGTCGGAGTGCTCATGCCTTACTCGTACACCGAAAAAAAGCGCATCCGCAAAAGCTTCGCCAAGCGTGAAGACGTTCAAAACGTTCCCTTCCTGTTGGCGACACAGCTTCAATCCTACCTAACTTTCCTGCAGGCGGATACCGCCCCGTCCGATCGCGTAGCCGACGGTTTGCAGGCGGCGTTCTCGTCGATTTTCCCGATCGTTAGTCACAACGGTATGGCGCGCTTGGAGTTCGTGAGCTATGTGCTCGGCGAACCGGTGTTCGATGTCAAGGAATGTCAGCAACGTGGCCTGACCTATGCCTCGCCCCTGCGAGCCAAGGTCCGCCTGGTGCTGCTTGACCGCGAAGTCAGCAAGCCCACCGTGAAGGAAGTGAAGGAACAGGAAGTCTACATGGGCGAAATTCCGCTCATGACGGGCACGGGTTCCTTCGTCATCAACGGCACCGAGCGTGTCATCGTCTCGCAGCTGCACCGCTCGCCTGGCGTGTTCTTCGAGCACGACCGCGGCAAGACCCACAGCTCCGGCAAGCTCCTGTTCTCGGCCCGCGTGATTCCTTACCGCGGCTCGTGGCTGGACTTCGAATTCGATCCGAAGGACGTCCTGTTCTTCCGCGTCGACCGCCGCCGCAAGATGCCTGTCACGATCCTGTGCAAGGCCATCGGCATGACGCCGGAATCGATCCTGGCCAACTTCTTCGACTTCGACAATTTCGAACTGAAGAGCGAAGGCGCGATGATGGAATTCGTGCCCGAGCGTTGGAAGGGCGAAATGGCCCGTTTCGACATCTCGGACCGCGACGGCAAGGTCATCGTCGAAAAAGACAAGCGCATCAACGCCAAGCATCTGCGCGATCTGGCTGCCGGCGGCATCCAGCGCATCTCCGTGCCGGAAGACTTCCTGTACGGCCGCGTGCTGGCCAAGAACATTGTCGATCCGGACACCGGTGAAGTCATCGCCAACGCGAACGACGAGATCACGGAAAGCGTGCTGGGCGCCCTGCGTGCCTCCAACGTCTACGACATCCAGGCGCTCTACACGAACGACCTGGACCGTGGTCCGTACATCTCGCAAACGCTGCGTACCGACGAAACCGCGGACCAGATGGCAGCCCGCGTTGCCATCTACCGCATGATGCGTCCTGGCGAGCCGCCCACCGAAGAAGCGGTGGAAGCGCTGTTCCAGCGCCTGTTCTACAGCGAAGAAACGTACGATCTGTCGCGCGTCGGCCGCATGAAGGTCAACAGCCGTCTGGGCCGTGGTGAAGACATCACCGGCCCGATGACGCTGACCAACGAAGACATCCTTGAAACCATCAAGGTGCTGGTCGAGCTGCGCAACGGCCGTGGCCAGATCGATGACATCGATCACCTGGGCAACCGTCGCGTGCGTTGCGTCGGCGAACTGGCCGAGAACCAGTTCCGCGCCGGCCTGGTGCGTGTCGAACGCGCCGTCAAGGAACGTCTGGGCCAGGCCGAGACGGAAAACCTGATGCCGCACGACCTGATCAACTCCAAGCCGATCTCGGCAGCCATCAAGGAGTTCTTCGGTTCGAGCCAGCTGTCGCAGTTCATGGACCAGACCAACCCGCTGTCGGAAATCACGCACAAGCGTCGTGTTTCCGCACTGGGCCCGGGCGGTCTGACCCGCGAGCGCGCCGGCTTCGAAGTCCGCGACGTGCACCCGACCCACTATGGCCGCGTCTGCCCGATCGAAACGCCGGAAGGCCCGAACATCGGCCTGATCAACTCCATGGCGCTGTACGCTCGCCTGAACGAGTACGGCTTCCTGGAAACGCCTTACCGCAAGATCATCGACGGCAAGGTCAGCGAGCAGATCGACTACCTGTCGGCCATCGAAGAAAGCCACTACGTCATCGCGCAGGCCAACGCCGCGCTGGACGAGCAAGGCGCCTTCGTCGACGACCTGGTCGCTTGCCGTGAAGCAGGCGAAACGATGCTGACCTCGCCGGCCAACGTGCATTACATGGACGTGGCCCCGTCGCAGATCGTGTCGGTCGCGGCCTCGCTGATTCCGTTCCTGGAGCACGACGACGCGAACCGCGCACTGATGGGCGCCAACATGCAACGTCAGGCCGTGCCTTGCCTGCGTCCGGAAAAGCCGGTCGTGGGTACGGGTATCGAGCGCACCGTGGCCGTTGACTCGGGCACGACCGTGCAGGCGCTGCGTGGCGGCCTGGTCGATCACGTTGACGCCGAGCGCGTCGTGATCCGCGTGAACGATGAAGAAAACGTCGCCGGTGAAGTGGGCGTCGACATCTACAACCTGATCAAGTACACGCGTTCCAACCAGAACACGAACATCAACCAGCGTCCCATCGTCAAGCGTGGCGACAAGGTCGCCAAGGGCGACGTGCTGGCTGACGGCGCATCGACCGACCTGGGCGAACTCGCCCTGGGTCAGAACATGCTGATCGCGTTCATGCCGTGGAACGGCTACAACTTCGAAGACTCGATCCTGATCTCCGAAAAGGTTGTGGCCGATGACCGCTACACCTCGGTGCACATCGAGGAACTGACGGTTGTCGCCCGCGACACGAAGCTGGGTCCGGAAGAAATCACGCGCGACATCAGCAACCTGGCCGAGACGCAACTGAACCGCCTGGACGATTCGGGCATCACGTACATTGGCGCCGAAGTCAGCGCCGACGACGTGCTGGTCGGCAAGGTCACGCCCAAGGGCGAAACCCAGCTGACGCCGGAAGAAAAGCTGCTGCGCGCCATCTTCGGTGAAAAGGCGTCCGACGTTAAGGACACCTCGCTGCGCGTGCCCTCGGGCATGACCGGCACCGTGATCGACGTGCAAGTGTTCACGCGCGAAGGCATCGTGCGCGACAAGCGCGCCCAGTCCATCATCGACGATGAACTGCGCCGCTATCGCCAGGACCTGAACGACCAGCTGCGCATCGTTGAAAACGACCAGTTCGACCGTATCGAAAAGCTGCTGGTCAACAAGACCGTCAACGGCGGCCCGCGCAAGCTGGCCAAGGGCGCCACGATCACCAAGGCATACCTGGCTGATCTGGACCGCTGGCAGTGGTTCGACATCCGTCTGGCTGATGAGCCGCACGCTGTCGTGCTGGAACAAGCCAAGGAATCGCTTGAGCAAAAGCGCCATCAGTTCGATCTGGCCTTCGAAGAGAAGCGCAAGAAGCTGACGCAAGGCGACGAGCTGCCCCCGGGCGTGCTGAAGATGATCAAGGTCTACCTGGCCGTGAAGCGTCGTCTGCAGCCTGGCGACAAGATGGCAGGCCGTCACGGCAACAAGGGCGTGGTCTCGCGTATCACCCCGGTGGAAGACATGCCGCACATGGCTGACGGCACGCCGGCCGACATCGTTCTGAACCCGCTGGGCGTGCCCTCGCGGATGAACGTCGGCCAGGTGCTGGAAGTGCACTTGGGCTGGGCTGCCAAGGGCGTGGGCCACCGCATTGCCGATCTGCTGCGCGACGAGCGCACCGCGCAGGTCAAGAACATCCGTGCCTATCTGGACAAGGTCTACAACACGACCGGTTCGGGTGCCCGCATCGATGAGCTGACCGACGAAGAAGTCATGGAAATGGCCCAGAACCTCAAGAACGGCGTGCCGTTCGCGACGCCCGTCTTTGACGGCGCGACCGAAGAGGAAATCACCACGATGCTGGAGCTGGCCTATCCGGACGACGTCGCCAAGCGCATGGCGCTGACGCCTTCGCGCACGCAGGCATGGCTGTACGACGGCCGCACGGGCGAGAAGTTCGAACGCCCCGTCACGGTCGGCTACATGCACTACCTGAAGCTGCACCACTTGGTCGACGATAAGATGCACGCGCGTTCGACCGGCCCGTACTCGCTGGTTACCCAGCAGCCTCTGGGCGGCAAGGCGCAGTTCGGCGGTCAGCGTTTCGGGGAAATGGAAGTGTGGGCGCTGGAAGCATACGGCGCCGCCTACACCCTGCAGGAAATGCTGACGGTGAAGTCGGACGACATCACTGGCCGTACCAAGGTATACGAAAACATCGTCAAGGGCGACCACGTCATCGACGCCGGCATGCCGGAATCGTTCAACGTGCTGGTCAAGGAAATCCGCTCGTTGGCCCTGGACATGGATTTGGAGCGTAACTAATGAAAGCGCTACTCGACCTCTTTAAGCAAGTCTCGCAAGACGAGCAGTTCGATGCCATCAAGATCGGCATCGCCTCGCCCGAGAAGATCCGTTCGTGGTCCTACGGCGAAGTTCGCAAGCCCGAGACCATCAACTACCGCACGTTCAAGCCTGAGCGCGACGGCCTGTTCTGCTCCAAGATCTTTGGCCCGATCAAAGACTACGAGTGCTTGTGCGGCAAGTACAAGCGCCTGAAGCATCGTGGCGTGATCTGCGAAAAGTGCGGCGTCGAAGTCACCGTCGCCAAGGTTCGCCGTGAACGCATGGGCCACATCGAGCTGGCCAGCCCCGTCGCGCACATCTGGTTCCTGAAGAGCCTGCCGTCGCGTCTGGGCATGGTGCTCGACATGACCCTGCGCGACATCGAACGCGTGCTGTACTTCGAAGCCTGGTGCGTGATCGAACCTGGCATGACGCCGCTCAAGCGCGGTCAGATCATGTCGGATGACGATTTCCTCGCCAAGACCGAAGAGTACGGCGACGACTTCCGTGCCCTGATGGGCGCGGAAGCCGTGCGCGAACTGCTGCGCACCATCGACATCGACCGCGAAGTGGAAACGCTGCGCGGCGAACTGAAGGCCACCAGCTCGGAAGCCAAGATCAAGAAGATCTCCAAGCGCCTGAAGGTGCTGGAAGGCTTCCAGAAGTCCGGCATCAAGGCCGAGTGGATGGTCATGGAAGTGCTGCCCGTGCTGCCGCCGGACCTGCGTCCGCTGGTGCCGCTGGACGGCGGCCGCTTCGCGACCTCCGACCTGAACGACCTGTACCGCCGCGTCATCAACCGCAACAACCGCTTGAAGCGCCTGCTGGAGCTGAAGGCTCCGGAAATCATCCTGCGCAACGAAAAGCGGATGCTGCAGGAAGCCGTCGACTCGCTGCTGGACAACGGTCGCCGCGGCAAGGCCATGACGGGCGCCAACAAGCGCCAGCTCAAGTCCCTGGCCGACATGATCAAGGGCAAGAGCGGTCGTTTCCGTCAGAACCTGCTGGGCAAGCGCGTCGACTACTCGGGCCGTTCGGTCATCGTGGTGGGTCCGCAGCTCAAGCTGCATCAGTGCGGCTTGCCCAAGCTGATGGCCCTGGAACTGTTCAAGCCGTTCATCTTCAATCGTCTGGAGATGATGGGCCTGGCCACGACCATCAAGGCTGCCAAGAAGCTGGTGGAAAGCCAGGAACCGGTGGTCTGGGACATCCTGGAAGAAGTCATCCGCGAACACCCGGTCATGCTGAACCGTGCGCCCACGCTGCACCGTTTGGGCATCCAGGCGTTTGAACCGGTCCTGATCGAAGGCAAGGCCATCCAGCTGCACCCGCTGGTTTGCGCGGCGTTCAACGCCGACTTCGACGGTGACCAGATGGCCGTCCACGTGCCGCTGTCGCTGGAAGCCCAGCTCGAAGCGCGCACGCTGATGCTGGCTTCGAACAACGTGCTGTTCCCCGCCAACGGCGAACCGTCGATCGTGCCGTCCCAGGACATCGTGCTGGGTCTGTACTACACGACGCGCGAGCGCATCAACGGCCGCGGCGAAGGCATCTTCTTCACCGACGTCGCTGAAGTGCAGCGCGCCTACGACAACGGCGAAGTCGAACTGCAGTCGCGCATCACCGTGCGCCTGAAGGAACACGAGCGCGACGAGGCTGGCGAATGGCAGCCGGTCATCCGCCGTCACGAGACGACGGTCGGCCGCGCGCTGCTGTCCGAGATCCTGCCCAAGGGCTTGCCCTTCACGGTGCTGAACAAGGCGCTGAAGAAGAAGGAAATCTCGCGCCTGATCAACCAGTCGTTCCGCCGCTGCGGCCTGCGCGACACCGTGATCTTCGCTGACAAGCTGATGCAGTCGGGCTTCCGCCTGGCCACGCGCGGCGGTATCTCCATCGCCATGGGCGACATGCTGATCCCGACCGCCAAGGAAGGCATCCTGGCCGAAGCCAGCCGCGAAGTGAAGGAAATCGACAAGCAGTACTCGTCGGGTCTGGTCACGTCCCAGGAACGCTACAACAACGTGGTGGACATCTGGGGCAAGGCCGGCGACAAGGTCGGCAAGGCGATGATGGAACAGCTGGCCACCGAGCCCGTGGTCAACCGCCACGGCGAGGAAGTGCGCCAGGAATCGTTCAACTCCATCTACATGATGGCTGACTCGGGCGCCCGCGGTTCGGCCGCCCAGATCCGCCAGCTGGCCGGCATGCGCGGCCTGATGGCCAAGCCGGACGGCTCGATTATCGAAACGCCGATTACCGCGAACTTCCGTGAAGGCCTGAACGTACTCCAGTACTTCATCTCGACTCACGGCGCGCGTAAGGGTCTGGCTGATACGGCACTGAAGACCGCGAACTCGGGTTACCTGACCCGTCGTCTGGTCGACGTGACGCAAGACTTGGTGATTACCGAGGACGATTGCGGCACCTCGCAGGGCTACAACATGAAGGCCCTGGTTGAAGGCGGTGAAGTCATCGAACCGCTGCGCGACCGGATCCTGGGTCGTGTCGCCGCCATTGACATCATCAACCCGGATACGCAGGAAACGGCCATCGTCGCCGGCACCCTGCTGGACGAAGATCTGGTCGACACCATCGACCGCATCGGCGTGGACGAAGTCAAGGTCCGCACCCCGCTGACGTGCGAAACGCGTCATGGCCTGTGCGCGCACTGCTATGGCCGCGACCTGGGTCGTGGCTCGCCGGTCAACCAGGGCGAAGCGGTTGGCGTTATCGCCGCCCAGTCCATTGGCGAACCGGGCACGCAGCTCACGATGCGTACGTTCCACATCGGTGGCGCGGCGTCGCGTTCGGCCTTGGCCAGCGCGGTGGAAACCAAGTCCAGCGGTAACGTCGGTTTTGCCAGCACGATGCGCTATGTCACGAACGCCAAGGGCGAACGTGTGGCGATCTCGCGCTCCGGCGAACTGGCGATCTTCGACGACAACGGCCGCGAACGCGAACGCCACAAGATCCCGTACGGCGCGACCGTGTTGGTGGGCGATGGCGAAGCCGTGAAGGCTGGCGCGCGTCTGGCGACGTGGGATCCGCTGACCCGTCCGATCGTGTCGGAATACGGCGGCGCCGTCCGCTTCGAGAACATCGAAGAAGGCGTGACCGTTGCCAAGCAGGTGGACGAAGTCACCGGCCTGTCGACGCTCGTCGTCATCACGCCGAAGACCCGTGGCGGCAAGATCGTCATGCGTCCGCAGATCAAGCTGGTCAACGAGAACGGCGAAGACGTCAAGATCGCCGGTACCGATCACTCGGTCAACATCTCGTTCCCGGTGGGTGCGCTGATTACCGTGCGTGACGGCCAGCAGGTTGCCGTGGGTGAAGTTCTGGCGCGTATTCCGCAAGAATCGCAAAAGACCCGCGACATTACCGGCGGTCTGCCGCGCGTGGCTGAACTGTTCGAAGCCCGTTCGCCGAAGGACGCCGGCATGCTCGCCGACGTTACCGGCACGGTTTCGTTCGGCAAGGACACCAAGGGCAAGCAGCGTCTGGTCATCACCGACCTGGAAGGCGTGAGCCACGAGTTCCTGATTCCGAAGGAAAAGCAGGTTCTGGTGCACGACGGCCAAGTGGTGAACAAGGGCGAAATGATCGTGGACGGCCCGGCCGATCCCCACGACATCCTGCGTCTGCAAGGCATCGAGAAGCTGGCGACCTACATCGTCGACGAAGTGCAGGACGTGTACCGTCTGCAGGGCGTGAAGATCAACGACAAGCACATCGAAGTGATTGTTCGTCAGATGCTGCGCCGTGTGAACATCGTCGACGCGGGCGATACCGAGTTCATCCCGGGCGAGCAGGTCGAGCGCTCCGAGCTGTTGAACGCGAATGACCGCATGCAGGCTGAAGAGCGTATTCCGGCTACGTACGACAACGTGCTGCTGGGTATCACGAAGGCCTCGCTGTCGACCGACTCGTTCATCTCGGCCGCATCGTTCCAGGAAACCACGCGTGTCCTGACCGAAGCCGCCATCATGGGCAAGCGCGACGATCTGCGTGGCCTGAAGGAAAACGTCATCGTCGGCCGCTTGATCCCGGCCGGTACCGGCCTGGCTTACCACCATGCACGCCGCGACAAGGAAGAGCTGGAGGCCGCGGAACGCGAAGCCGCCCGCCAGCTGGCCAACCCGTTCGAAGACTCGCCGGTCACGGTGGGCTCGGATGCGGAAACGCCGGCTTCCGACCTCGGCGCCGAGGATTCCGCCGAATAAGCGGAAACACCCGGCAGGGATGCCGCGCGCAGTCCGGCGCGGCATGCCCGGAATCAAAAAGGCCGCTGATGCGAATCAGCGGCCTTTTTTTGTTTGGGGGAAAGAGCGCCTACTGCGCGACCTGTGCCCGGGCGTGGCGGAAGACGGGCCCCCAGACGGGATGGCCGGCTTCGTTGGGCGCCAGTTCGAAAGCGGGGTCCAGGGCCAGGATGCGGGCGAAGCTGTCTTCGCACAGCCGCGGATACTTGCTTACGCAGTAGCTGAACGCTTGCAGCTTGTAGGCCTCGATGCGCACGGCCTTGGTGGAAGTGGCCAGGGCGTCGGAGGTGGCGACGCCGCGGATGACTTCTCCGTAGCGGCCGGCACTGTATTTGTCGCGTACCTGCTGCAGCTGGTCCAGGGCTTCCGCGGTGGGAGGCGTTTCCGGCTTTTGGGACGAGACGCCGGCACAACCCGCCAGCAGGACCGACAAGCCGAGCAGACTACTCAGAACGCGAATTTTCATGGCTTCCAAAGGTGTAGAGAGGTTTAGCGGTACGCTATCGTGCCACAGCCTGATGCGCTCGGACATTTTCGGCAATGTCCTTGCGGTGCGGATTGGATAATATTCGCCTTATTCCATATTTAATTCCGCTGTCGCGCGACAGCGCCAGTTCCGATCATGTCATCTTCCGCCGGCCTCTTGACGCCGCGTGGCCCCTTTTCCGGCGCCGCGCCGCTTGCACTGCGTCCGTTGAGCGCCATCGCCGCCAGCGCGGCGGGAGGCGTGCCGGAAACTCGCATCAAACGGCTTCTGTCCGATCTGCTGCCGTCCTTGATGGCGCTGCATGCCCAAGGTGAAATCTGCGGCGATATTTCGCTGGACACGGTGGGCATGGACGAAGGCGCCCGGGCGCATCTGGTGCCCGAGCTGGTGGTGGCGCGCTCGCGCCGCGCCACGCGCACGCCGACCCCCGGTTTTGCGCCGTTCGAGCTATACACGGATTCGGTGGAGTGGCCGCGCGGCCCCTGGAGCGACATCTACGCCTTATGCGCGGTGATGCACGCCCTGGTCATCGGCGACAAGCCCGCGCCGGCGCCCGAGCGCCGCGCGGAGGATACCTACGAACCGCTCGCCTCCCTGGGATTGCCCAAGTACAACCAGGACTTCCTGTCCGTGATCGATGCGGGCCTGGCCATGGCGCCTGCCGACCGGCCGCAGACGCTGGCCGATCTGGCCGGCATGTTGGGCATTTCCGCGCAAGTCGAGACGGCGCCGGATCCGGTGGCTGCGGCGCCAGTGTCCCGTGCGGCGCCGGCGGCAGCTGCCGCAGCGCACGAACCCGCGCGCGGGCGCCATCCGCTGCTGGCGCTGTTGCTCATCGCCGCATTGATCGGCGCGGGCGTATACGCCTGGTTCGAGTCGGGAATGGGCGCGCCCAACGCACTGATCACCCGCTCCGAAGTGGTTCAGCCGAACCTGCCGGCCGTACATCCCTTGCCGCCGCCGGCGCCTGGCGCCGCGCCCGTGGCGCCGCCATCGCCGCCCGAGGTTCGAACCTCGCAGGAATCCGCACCCCAGACGCCGGCCCCTGGAAGCGCGGCTGCACCGGGCGACACCCCGGCCGAGCCGGCGCCACCCGCCGAGGCGCCGGCAACTGCGGCCGCACCGCCTGCAGCCGCGCCGGCCGAGGCCCCAGCCGCCCTAGCCGAAGAGGTCCCCAAGCCCAAGCCGGTTCCCGTGCTGGTGCGGCTGGACATCCGTCCGTGGGGTGAGGTATGGATCAACGGCGTGGCGCGCGGCATCAGCCCGCCGGTCAAGGAACTGCGGCTGATTCCCGGCAAGTACCAGGTGGTGCTGCGCAATGCCGGCCTGACGCCCTACCGCACGACACTGGAGGTCAAGGCCGGCAAGCCGGCCGTGATCTCGCACGTCTTCCAATAGGGGAGCGCCGCGGCTATGCCGCGGCCATTTCTTCCGGCGCCATCGGCAGGCGCAGCGTGAACACCGAACCTACGCCCAGTTCGCTGCTGACCTCGACCGATCCGCCGTGGCGTTCGGCCACCGTGCGCACGAACGCCAGACCCAGGCCGGCCCCGCCGACGTCGCCGCGCGTTTCGACACCCACGCGGGAGAACGGTTCGAACAGGCGCGCCAGATCCTGCGCCGCAATGCCTTGGCCCTGATCGCGGATGTTGACGCGCCAGAAGCCGGGTTCCTCGCCGATGCCGCATTCGATCCGGGTGTGCGCCGGGCTGTACTTGATCGCGTTGTCGATCAGGTTGCACAGCGTGCGCATGAGCAAGGTCTGATCGCCGCGGACATAGGCGGCGGGCAGCGGCAGCGCGAGGGCGAGCTCGATGCCGCGCTTCTGCGCCGAGGCCCAGAATTCGTCCACGGCATCTTGCACCAGGCTGCCCAGATCCAGTTCCACCGCGCTGATCGTCATCGACTCGGCGCGCGTCAGGTGCACGAAGTCGTCGACCAGGCGCAGCGTGCGGTTGGCCAGCCCGGCAATGCGGCCGAGGGTTTCGCTCTGCTCTCCGTGCAGGCCGCCTTCCTGCTTCATTTCGACCAGCGCGAGGATGGAGCTTTGAGGCGCGCGCATGTCGTGCGAGATGAAGCGCAACGTTTCCTCGCGCTGGCGTTCCGCCTGGCGGATGCGCGAGATGTCCGTCAGCGTGGCGACGGTGCCGGCGAAGCTGCCTTCGGCGGTATGGATGGGCGCGCATTTCAGGATCAGGTCGCGACCCGCATGGTCGCGCACTTCCAGGTCGGCGCTCCAGGGAGATGACGCGGCGACCGGGCCCTGGCCGCTGAGCGCCTCGGCGACGCGCTGGCGCGCGGCGGGATCGGAGATGGTCTTCTCGAGCAGGTGGGTGGCCGGGCGGCCGACGCGGGGAGGGCGCATGCCCAGCCGCTGGAAATACATGACCGCCGCCTGGTTGCGGAATTGCATGCGGCCGTCCTGATCGAAAACCAGCGTTGCGTCCGGCATGCCGTCCAGGCCGTCGGCAAGGAAGCGGCGCAGGTTGCGCACGCGGGCCAGCGCCCGGCGCAATTCCCCGACGCGGCTCTCCAGCGACGCGCTGGGACCCGTGCCCTGGGCGCCGGCCTCGTTCAGCACCGGCGGGTACTCGCGTTGCAGACGGCGCAATTCGTTGTCCATGTAGCGCAGCGCGGCTTCCTGGCTGCGCCAGCTCCAGAGTGGATAGCACAGCGTCACGCTCAGCAGCGCCGCGGCCGGCGCGAACCACATATACGCATAGGCCAGCAGCAGCAGCGCTGCCAGCAGGATGAGCGCGAACAGCGCCAGGCTGACCAGTAGAGCCTGCTTGGGCGACAGCCGCCATAGGGCCAGGCAGGCCAGCAGCACGGGCAGCGCCGCGAACAACGCGTTGCACCAGGCGGGCGGCAGCTGGTAGGCGATATCGTCGCGGGCCGCGTGCAGCAGGTTGGCGATGATCTCCACCCCCGACATGCCGCTGGCGTCGTGCGATACCGGCGTAGGGTAAGCGTCGCCCAGGCCGGTGGCCCAGGCGCCGACCAGCACGTACTTGCCGCGCAGCGCTTCCGGCGAGAGATCGCCGCGCAGCACGGACAGGTAGGAAACGGTGCGCGTATGCGCGGTGGGGCCGGAGTAGGGGATCAGGATGCTGCCATCGGGCGCGGCGCGCCTCAACAGCTTTTGCGCCGATTCCGCTTCGCCGCCGACGTCCAGCATGGCCATGGCCAGATGGTCCCAGCGGCGGTCCCCCAGCTGCGCGGTCAGGGCGGCTGCGCGCACCACGCCATCCGGGTCGATGCGCGCGTTGATGAAGCCTTTCGCGGCGGCGGCCTGCGCCACGCCGGGGATGGGCTCGTTGACGGCGGAAGGACGGTCGAGCCGGTCCAGCACGACTGGCAGGACCGTGCGGCCATGGCGCCGGATGCTGTCGGCCAGGATGCGGTCGTCGTTCGGATTGGCCATGTCCGGTTCGGCGAAGATCAGGTCCAGCGCCACGGCGCGGGCCCCTTGCAGGCGATCCAGCAGTGCCGCATGCACGGCGCGCCGCCAGGGCCAGTGGCCCAGCGCCTTGATGCTGTCGTCGTCGATCGCGACGATCAGGATCTCGGGATCGGCAGCGCGTCCCGTCACCGACAAGGCGCGGTCGTAGAGGATCTGGTCAAAGCGTCCCAGGCCGTTGAACGAGCCCAGGACAGCGGCAAGCACTGCCAACACCACCGTCAGCCACAGCCCTGAGCGCGAGGTCCGGTCCTGCGGATCGGGGGCGTCGGCCATGAGGCGGGCTCTAGTAGTCGGTCAGCGTGATCAGGCCGCCCGTGCCGCTGGCGACGCCGGAGCCGTCGGAGGTCAGGAGCATGTTCGCGCCCTCGAAGGTGGCGATGGCGTCGCGCCCGTTCAGGCCCAGGTCGTCGACCGCGCGTACCGACACGTAATAGGTGCCGGGGCCGGGCGCCGTGAAGCGGATGTCGTTGCTGGGAAAGCTCGTCGACGAGACCGGCAGCGCGCCTTCGGCATCGCGCGAGACGCGTACCAGATAGCTCTGCGCGCCGGACACCGGCGAGACGTCGGCGGTCCAGGCGCCGCCGCCCGCGCGCGTGGGCGTGCCCAGTTGCGGCGCATCCAGCAGCGCGCGCATGCCCGACACCACGCCGTCCGAGCCCACGGCCGCGCCGTAGCCCGTGGCCACCGCCACCGGCTTGGCCGGGGCCGATCCGGGGGCGTGGGGTTGCAGCCGCACGCTGCCTTCCAGCACTTCGCTGTGCACGCCTTGCGCGCCGCTTTGCACGCGGAAGCGCGTGCCGCGCACCCCGGTGACCGCGACCGGCGTGCGGATCTCGAAACGGCCCACGCCTTGGCCGGCGGGGGCGACGGACGATTCCACGCCGCCCTGTTGCACCTGGACCACTGAATCCGTCAGCGCCGTGCCTTCGAACTGGCGCAGGCGCGTCAATTGGACCGAGCCGCCGGCCGGCAGCGTCAGCTTGGAGCCGTCGGCCAGTTCCAGCGTGACGAAGCCATTGGCGGCGGTGCCGACCGTGCTGCCTTCAGCCACGGTATCGCCGGCCCGCAGGGCCTTGCCATCGACATTCGCCTGGCCGCTGACGTGCAGGACGCGGGCGTCGGCGGGCCGCACGGGAATCATGGACAGCGGGATGCGCAACTCCAGCCCGATGGGCAGCGTTTCCGGCGTGACGACCTTGTTCAGGGTTTGCAACTGGCTCCAGTTGCCCTGCTTGTGCGTATAGCGGGTCGCCAGGTCGATCAGCGTGTCGCCTTGGCGCACGCGGTAGATGAAGTCGTCCCCCAGCGCGCCCGCGGGCTGGCTGCGCGCCGGCGCCATCAGCGCCAGGCAGGAAATCAGGGCAAGCAAAGAAAGCGCGCGGCAGCGGCTCATGACTATCGGTTCTCCAGGGATGCGCGCAGGCGCTTACTGCGGATGGGATGCAATGTCTTCCGGCGAGCTGATCAGCTCCAGCCGGTAGCCCAGTGCATACGAGGACGTGAGACGCACGCCGTGCTCGGGGCGTAGCTGGAGCTTTTGCCGGATGTTCGACAAATGGGTGTCCAGGGTGCGCGAGGTAGCGGGAATTTCCCGGTTCCATACGCATTCGGCCAGCACGTCGCGCGACATCAGGCGGCCGACATTGCGGAAAAACAGCAGCGCGAGTTCGAATTCCTTGGGGGCGAGCGGCACCACGGCGGAATCCAGGGTGATGGTACGGGCAGCGGGTTCGATGCGGTAGCGAGCGACGTCGAAGGCATCGTCCGCAGGCTCGGCGATCTGGCTGCGGCGCAATAACGCCGCCACCCGCGCCAGCAGCTCCAGGGGGCGCAGGGGCTTGACGATGTAGTCGTCCGCGCCGGCGCGCAGGCCTTCGACCAGATCGTCCTCGCTGGAACGGTTGGTCAGGAATATGACCGGGATGCGCGGACCGATATTGGCGCGCAGCCACCGCACCACATCGTCACCATCGATGTCGGGCAGATGCCAGTCCAGCAGCACCAGGTCGAAATGCTCAGTGCGCAGCGCGGCCAGCAGATCCCGGCTTTGCTGATAGCTGCTGCAGACGTATCCGGCAGTGGTCAGAACTTGCTGGATGCGCCGTGCTTGATCCAGGTCGTCTTCCAGCGACGCGATTTTCATCAGACGTGTTCTCGCGAAGGTTTGCTACGCAAGCGCGCGCTATGGCGCCCTACTGCAAGATGAGAAAGGAATATATAGGTGTAAACGAATGATAACTCGGGAGGGGCCCCGGCTGGCTACGTTATGGCAAGAACTGTCAAACATTGCAAAGTTGACGAATCTTGACTGGAGTTGTTGCGTAACAACGCGCCACACTGTCTCAATCGTTCTCCCCCTCCGCAGTACGGCGGGGGGCGGAGCCGGTCGAGGTTGTTGGTCGGATGGAACAGATATGAATCAATTGCGCATACTTATGATGTCACCGGACGAAGCCGCTCGCGGCGTCGCCGTGTCCGCGTTGCTGCAAGCTGGTATCTCTGCACGCGGTTGCTCGACGTCTCTCGAATTGTTTGGATTGCTCAACGGCGGCGGCTATGACGTCGTGGTCCTGGATGTCGGGACCTTGGGTGAAATCGGCTACGCCCTGGTGGCGCGCCTGCACGGCTCGTCGTCGATGGGCATCGTGGTCACGGGGCGCGGCATGTCGGTGGATAGCCGCCTGCGCTGCCTGCAAAGCGGCGCCGACGCCTGTCTGCCGGATCCGCAGGACCCGCGCGAGCTGGCCTGCATCCTGCTGTCCCTGGCGCGCCGTCTGCCCGCCGGGCAGGAAGCGTCCCTTGTCGACGCGGCCCAGAATGGCCAGTGGGAACTGCGCGACCAGGGCTGGACCCTGGCGGCGCCTTCGGGCGCGACCATTTCGCTGTCCGCCAATGAACGCCTGATCGTGCGTTCGCTGCTGGAAGTGGCGGGAAAGGCCGTGGGCCGGACCGAATTGGGTGATGAGCTGCAGGTCGAAGGGGGCGGGGTGCGCGCCAGCGGCTCCCGCAGCATTGATGTAATCGTCAGCCGGTTGCGCCGCAAGGCGGAGCTGGCCGGGGTGATGTTGCCGATCCGCACGGTCTACGGCAGCGGCTACCTGTTCGCCGACCAGTAGCGCGGGCGGGTACACTGGCTGCCGCAGCAGCGGGTAGCCGCAGCGCCGGCGCAGCCGGCCGCAATTCAGAGCGTTTGTGTGTCGTCGTCCCGCCGATTGCCGCGGGTAGTGGCCCCGATTTTCGGCTTATATGGCCCTAATTTCTGCGAGCCCCGCCTAACTGGCCTGCTTTTGCAGGCAACGCGCCACATCGGCTGCCTTACAATTTTCTTTGACAGCAAGCCTTTATCTCAGTTATGCTAAAGGGCTTACTGCTTTATTTCGCGCGCAAAAACTGGCCGCGGTAGGGTTCAGGAGTACGGTGTCTGGAAACGGGGTGCGTCACGAGCCTTTCGTTTCAAGTCATACGGCTTCGCGGTATCGGGTCTTTCCGGCGCCGTCGCCCCACGGCATCCAGCTTTGTGCGTTTTGTCATAGTTTGTTGGCAAGCCCGCTCTTTTACGTATACGAACGTTTGAGGCGGTTTTGCGCGAACTGCCTTCTCCGAAAGTTCACTGCTTGAGGAGACGAGTACGTAAGTACTTACCCAGTGGTACGTAAAAGGGATTTCAAAGGTCATGCCTACCATTAGCCAACTCGTGCGCAAGCCGCGCGAAGTCAGCATCATCAAAAGCAAGAGCCCCGCGCTCGAAAACTGCCCGCAACGCCGCGGCGTGTGCACTCGCGTGTACACCACCACCCCCAAGAAGCCGAACTCCGCTCTGCGTAAGGTTGCCAAAGTGCGTCTGACCAACGGTTACGAAGTCATTTCGTACATCGGCGGTGAAGGCCACAACCTGCAAGAGCACTCGGTGGTTCTGGTGCGTGGCGGTCGTGTGAAGGACTTGCCCGGTGTGCGTTATCACATCGTGCGCGGTTCCCTCGACCTGCAAGGCGTCAAGGATCGTAAGCAAGCCCGCTCGAAGTACGGCGCCAAGCGCCCGAAGAAGGCTTAATAACGAGTCAGCAGTACCCCCGCGTGGCGGAAGTCCGTCACTAGGGAAGTGCGACCGCGCCATCCAGATGATGGGAAGGTGCGCGGCACGTAAGGGGTCGTCTCCATGGACGGCCATGGCCGTGTAATGAAACACGGTTCAACTGAACAGACACAAGGAAGCAACAATGCCCCGTCGTCGCGAAGTACCCAAGCGCGAGATTCTGCCCGATCCCAAGTTCGGCAGCGTCGAACTCGCCAAGTTCATGAACGTCGTCATGCTGGACGGCAAGAAGGCCGTCGCCGAGCGCATCGTTTACGGCGCCCTCGAGCAAGTGCAAACCAAGACCGGCAAGGAGCCGATCGAAGTTTTCAGCCTGGCGATCAACAACATCAAGCCGATCGTCGAAGTGAAGAGCCGCCGCGTTGGCGGTGCCAACTACCAAGTGCCGGTTGAAGTGCGCCCCGTGCGCCGCCTGGCCCTGGCTATGCGTTGGCTCCGTGAAGCCGCCAAGAAGCGTGGCGAGAAGTCGATGGATCTGCGTCTTGCTGGCGAACTGATCGACGCCTCCGAAGGTCGTGGCGCCGCGATGAAGAAGCGCGAAGACACGCACAAGATGGCAGAGGCCAACAAGGCCTTCAGCCATTTCCGCTGGTAATTTAAGGACTACCCACCATGGCCCGCAAAACCCCGATCGAGCGCTATCGCAACATTGGTATCTCTGCGCACATCGATGCAGGGAAAACCACCACGACCGAACGTATCCTGTTCTACACCGGCGTCAATCACAAGATTGGCGAAGTGCATGATGGCGCAGCCACCATGGACTGGATGGAACAAGAGCAAGAGCGTGGCATCACCATTACGTCGGCTGCTACGACGGCGTTTTGGCGTGGCATGGCGAAGAACTATCCCGAGCACCGCATCAACATCATCGACACCCCGGGACACGTGGACTTCACCATTGAGGTGGAACGTTCCATGCGCGTCCTGGACGGTGCTTGCATGGTCTACTGCGCGGTGGGCGGTGTTCAGCCCCAGTCCGAAACCGTGTGGCGCCAAGCCAACAAGTACGGCGTGCCGCGTCTGGCCTTCGTCAACAAGATGGACCGCACCGGCGCCAACTTCTTCAAGGTCTATGACCAGCTGAAGAACCGCCTGCGCGCCAATCCCGTGCCGATCGTGATCCCGATCGGTGCCGAAGACACGTTCCAAGGCGTGGTCGACCTGGTCAAGATGAAGGCGATCATTTGGGACGAAGCCAGCCAAGGCATCAAGTTCGATTACGCAGACGTTCCGGCCGAGCTGGAAGGCCTGGCGAACGAATGGCGTGAAAAGCTGGTCGAGGCTGCTGCTGAATCGTCCGAAGAGCTGATGAACAAGTACCTGGAAACGGGTTCGCTCGACGAAGAAGAAATCAACCTGGCCATCCGTCAGCGCACCATCGCTGGCGAAATCCAGCCGATGCTGTGCGGCACCGCCTTCAAGAACAAGGGCGTGCAGCGCATGCTCGACGCGGTCATCGACTACCTGCCCTCGCCCGTGGACATTCCCGCGGTTGACGGCCAGGACGACGATGGCAACCCCGTCACGCGTGAAGCCAACGACGACGAGAAGTTCTCGGCCCTGGCGTTCAAGCTGATGAGCGATCCGTTCGTGGGTCAGCTGACCTTCGTGCGCGTTTACTCGGGCGTCCTGAAGTCGGGCGATACGGTCTACAACCCCATCAAGGGCAAGAAGGAACGTATCGGCCGCATTCTGCAGATGCACGCGAACAACCGCGAAGAAATCAAGGAAGTGTTGGCAGGCGACATCGCCGCCGTGGTGGGTCTGAAAGACGTGACCACCGGCGAAACGCTGTGCGACATCGACTCCCACATCCTGCTCGAACGCATGATTTTCCCGGAGCCCGTGATTTCGCAGGCCGTGGAACCCAAGTCGAAGGCTGACCAGGAAAAGATGGGTCTGGCGCTGTCGCGTCTGGCTCAGGAAGATCCGTCGTTCCGCGTGCGCAGCGACGAAGAATCCGGCCAAACCATCATTTCCGGCATGGGCGAACTGCACCTGGAAATTCTGGTCGACCGCATGAAGCGCGAGTTCGGCGTTGAAGCCAACGTCGGCAAGCCCCAAGTGGCCTACCGTGAAACCATCCGCAAGACCTGCGACGAAGTTGAAGGCAAGTTCGTCAAGCAGTCGGGCGGTCGCGGCCAGTACGGCCACGTGGTGCTGAAGGTCGAGCCGTTGGCTCCTGGCGGTGGCTACGAATTCGTGGACGCCATCAAGGGCGGCGTGGTTCCTCGCGAGTACATCCCCGCGGTGGACAAGGGCATCCAGGAAACGCTGCCTTCGGGCGTGTTGGCTGGCTACCCGATCGTCGACGTCAAGGTCACGCTGTTCTTCGGTTCGTACCACGACGTGGACTCGAACGAAAACGCGTTCAAGATGGCCGGCTCCATGGCATTCAAGGAAGGTCTGCGCAAGGCCAGCCCCGTGCTGCTGGAACCGATGATGGCCGTTGAAGTCGAAACGCCTGAAGACTACGCTGGTACCGTGATGGGCGACCTGTCCTCGCGTCGCGGCATGGTTCAGGGCATGGACGACATGGTTGGCGGCGGCAAGACCATCAAGGCCGAAGTTCCGCTGGCCGAGATGTTCGGTTACGCCACGAACCTGCGTTCGCTGACGCAAGGCCGTGCCACGTACACGATGGAATTCAAGCATTACTCCGAGGCCCCCAAGAACGTCGCTGACGAAGTCATCGCCGCTCGGGCCAAGTAAATAACCCTTGCCGGGGCCGCCCATCCGGGCGGTCCTGGCAGAAATTCAAGTTTCCTTGAAAGTCAAAGGATAGAGATCATGGCAAAAGGCAAGTTTGAACGTACCAAGCCGCACGTGAAC
>MCNF01000150.1_pt1 | contig 22241 bp, 29 predicted proteins | sample 778221 | NCBI WGS metagenome assembly MCNF01 (sample SAMN04296814, study PRJNA304217) | bioreactor metagenome | isolation source: arboretum soil enriched with benzalkonium chloride | place: Turkey | reverse complement strand
GGGCTTGAAGCCGCCGATGCCGGGGCCGTGGCCGGCGCGCGGATCGACCACCAGGAAGGGCCGCTTGATGGGGTCGGTTTCCACGCCTTCCGGCGGCTTGATGCGCAGCAGGCCGTAATTGACGGGGCGCGGCAGGCAGCGGCCGTCCATCACCAGTTCGGATTCCATGCTCAGCACGTTGGGCGCGCGCTTGGCCATGTGCTCGTGGTACTGGTTGCCGCGCTGGCGCATCACGTCGGCGTAAAGCACGCCGCGCTGCCAGGCGTCCACGGCGTATTCGTAGGCGGCCGTCCAGGGGTTGAAGGGCGGGGCGGGTACGCGATCGTTGCCGGATCCGGCCATGGCGATCTCCTGTAGGTTGCTTGCAGCGGCGGACCGCCGCGCCGGTTCAGAGTGGAACCGGCCGAGTTGACCTCTCCATTACACCGCAACTGATGTTGCGGTGCAACATCGAAGGCCTTGATACGGGTCAAGCACTGGCCGATTTACCTGTCCCCTTTAGGACAGGCCGGCCGGGCGGCGGTTCAAACCGCGTCGTGGCAGACCGCTTCGATGCGGTTGCCCGAAGGGTCCACCAGGAACGCGGCGTAATACTGGGGGTGGTAGTGCTGGCGCAAGCCCGGGGCGCCATCGTCGCGCCCGCCATGGGCCAGGCCGGCGGCATGGAAGGCGTCGACGGCGGCGCGGCTGGGCGCCTTGAAGCACCAGTGGCGGCGCGCGGCAGGCGCGCCGGCATCGTCGTCGGCGAACACGGAGAGGTAGCTGTGCTGGCTGCTGCCGGCGCGGCAGCGTTCGCCATAGCCCAGCGCGTCGGGGCGGTCATAGACCTTGGCCGCGCCCAGCGCCTGCATGACGGCGTCGTAGAAGGGCCGGGCGGCGTCCAGGCGGGCAACGGCGATGGAGACATGATCCAGCAATTGCATCGCGGCTCCCGGGCGTTCAGGCGCGGGCGGCGGCGTTGTGCTCCAGCCATTTCTGGACGGAGGGGCGCTGCCACTGGGCGTCGGCGTAGGCGCGCAGCGCGTCGGGCAGGTCGTCCTGGAACAGGCGCTTGAGCATCACGGCGAGGTCCGTGTCGGCGATGCACCATTCGTCGAACAGCGAGGTCCGGCCTGCGCCCACCAGGGTGCTGGCGACGTGGATGAGCTTGGCTGCGGCGGCATGGGCGGCGTCCGACAGCGGCAGGCCGGCGGCGCCGTAGAACACGGTTTCCGTGGGGCGTTCCTGGCGCAGCGCACCCAGGTCGCTGCGCAGCCAGGCCTGCAGCTGCCGCGCGCGGGCGCGTTGGCGCAGGTCGCGCGGATACAGCGCCGCGTGCGCCGGGGCGGGGAAGGCGTCTTCCAGGTATTCGGTGATGGCGCTGGATTCGGTCAGGCTGAAGTCCGCATGCGTCAGGGCCGGCACGCGGGAGGTCAGCGCACGGCTCTGATACGGCTGCATGCGTTGCTCGCCCGCTTCCAGGTCGATGGGGCGCACCTCGAACGGCAGCTGTTTTTCCGTCAGCGCCACATAGGCCGACATGGCGTAGGGGCTGAGGAACAGGGAATCGACGAATAGCGTAAGCGGGGCGCCCAAAATCTAGTCTCCGGTCTGACGGGTAACAATATGCGCCGCGGCGACGGGCCACGGATACGTCAAAGCGTAACGCATCTGCGGCGGGCCTGTCGCGCCGGGGGCTTCAGTCGACGATGAAGAGCTTGGCGCCGGTGGCGGTGGATGAGCGGTGCGGTTCGGCCTGGTCGGCGACCTGGTAGCTCATGCCGGGCGTCAGCACGAATTGCCGGCCGTCTTCCAGTTCGGTGTGCAGTTCGCCTTCCAGGCAGAACAGGATGTGGCCCTTGCTGCACCAGTGGTCGGCCAGGTAGCCGGGCGTGTACTCGACCATGCGCACGCGCAGGTCGCCGAATTGTCGGGTGCGCCAATAGGCCATGCCGGTGTCGCCGGCGTGTTCGGTGCGTTCGACCTCGGACCAGTCGGTGGTGCCGAAGGGGATGTTGCTCATTTTCATGGTGCTTCCTGCGTCGTGGTCCGGACGCGACGGCGTCCGGTATGGAATGGATGCTATGCCAGCGCGGGCAGCTTCTTGTGCCAGAACATGGCGCGGCCGGTGGTTTCGTCCAGGGCATAGCCTTCGAAACCGAGCTTGCGGTACAGCCCCTGGGCGACCGCGTTGCCTTCCAGCACTTCCAGGGTGATCTTGCAGCAGCCCAGATCGCGCGCCCGCTCTTCCAGCGCCGACAGCAGCGCCTTGCCCACGCCGCGGCCCTGGAATTTTTCCGCCACGCCCAGGTCGTGCAGATTGAGCAGCGGGCGGCAGGAAAAAGTGGAGAAGCCTTCGAGATAGACCGCGACGCCGGCGGCTTCGCCGTCGATGTGGGCCAGCAGCGCGCGCGCGGTGGGGCGGCGGGCCAGCTCGGCGATCAGGTTCTGCTGCGCGTAGGCGGGCAGGGGAGCGTTGCCGCCCATGGGACCGCTGGCGTACTCGTTCAGCATGGCCAGCACCTGGCGGCCGTGTTCGGGGTTGTTGAAGTCTACGTCGATGATTTCCAGCACGATCGGTTCCTGTGGGCTTGCCGTGGTCGGGGCTGGCGCATCCGGGCGCCAACCGGACATTATGCGCGATGCCGAAAGCCTGACAAGGCGCATTGAAAAATCGTCCCATAACCCCTATCTTCTTGATATCCCAGGCCGAACCCGGCGCAACCGGAGGCGGCCGCAACGCTTTGCCAAGGGCTGCACATGGAGTTCAAGGACTACTACAGCATTCTAGGGGTGGAGCGGGAGGCCTCCGAAGACGACATCCGGCGCGCCTACCGCAAGCTCGCCCGCAAATATCATCCGGACGTCAGCAAGGAAAGCGACGCCGAAACGCGCATGCGCGACGTCAACGAAGCCTACGACGTGCTGCGGGATAAGGAAAAGCGCCTGGCCTACGACAATCTCGCCGCGGGCGTATCGCCCGAGGGCAGCTTCCAGCCGCCGCCCGGCTGGGACGAGGGCTTCGAGTTCCACCGCGGCGCCGCGCCCGGCGACGAGGCCCAGTTCAGCGAGTTCTTCTCGTCGCTGTTCGGCGGCCGCAAGCGGCGCGGCGGCGCGCAGCAGCAACAGGAATTCCGCGCGCGCGGCGAAGACCACCACGCCGCGATCGAGGTGGACCTCGAAGACGCGCTCAAGGGCGCCACGCGCGACATCAGCCTGCGTTCCATGCAGATGGACGAGCAGGGCCGCCCCCACATGCAGACCCGCACGCTCAGCGTGCGCATCCCCCCGGGCGTGCGCGAAGGCCAGTACATCCGGCTGGCCGGCCAGGGCATGCCCGGCTACGGCGGCGGCGAGAACGGCGACCTCTATCTGGAAGTCCGCTTCAAGCCGCATCCGCGCTATCGCGCCGACGGCCGCGATCTTTACATGACGCTGCCGGTGGCGCCCTGGGAAGCGGCGCTGGGCGCCGGCGTGCACGCGCCCACTCCGGGCGGCACGGTCGAGGTCTCGATTCCGCCTGGATCCGCCAACGGGCGCAAGCTGCGCCTGCGCGGCCGCGGCATTCCGGGCGATCCGCCCGGAGATCTCTACCTGGTGCTGGACCTGGTGCTGCCGCCCGCTGACAGCGAGGCGGCCAAGGAGGCCTACCGCAAGCTGCAGCAGGACCTGCCCTTCAATCCGCGGCGTCACCTGGGGGTATGACCATGAAAAAAATAGTCGTCACCACCGCCACGATCGTGGGCAAGTCCCGGCCGCTGTCCGCGGACGACCTGGCCCGCGCCTGCGGCGAGGAAGTCGAATGGGTCGTCCGGCTGGTCGAAGTCGGCATCGTCAACGCCAGCGGTCCCCGGCCCGCCGAATGGCGCTTCTACAGCACCGATTTGCAACGCGCGCTGGATGCCCGCCGCCTGGTGCGGGACTTCGGCGCCGGCTTGGACGCGGCGGCGCTGATTCTGGACTTGAGCCAGGAGGTACGTCGCCTGAAACAGCAACTGCGCGTACTGGGGGGCGACGAGAAGTAGGGGGCAATGGGTAAACTAGCTTGTCGTGGAACCGTACAAGCGAAAATACCTTGGAGACACCCTCCGCTCCCGCGCCCGCTCTTGCGGGCAGCGCCCGTATCGATGGCCTGAAATCCTGCCTGCCCGTCATGATCGGCTACTTTCCAGTGGCCGTGACCTTCGGCATCGCCGGGGTGGCGGCAGGCCTGTCACCCCTGCAAGTGGTGCTGATTTCCGTGCTGGTCTATGCCGGCGCCAGCCAGTTCCTGCTGCTCGCTTCCATCAAGGCCGGTACGCCGTGGCTGTGGGTGGTGGCGCTGTGTTCGCTGCTCAACGCTCGGCATTTGCTGTACGGCCCGCTGCTGTCGCGCTTCCTGCCCGCGGCGCTGCGCGACCGCCTGAAGGTCGCCTTCCTGCTCACCGATGAGGTCTTCGCCACCGCGTTCAACCGCCTGCAGACCGTGGAACCCGCGGGCCGCCAGCGCTGGATGATCGCGCTGGGACTGGGCGCCTGGCTGACCTGGATCGCCGGCACCGCCGTCGGCGTCTATGCGGGAGACGGGCTGGAACGCCACTATCCCATGCTGTCCCAGGTGATGCGCTTCGCGCTGCCCGCGTTGTTCATGGCCCTGGTGTGCCAGAGCGCCAAGCGCGGCATGGGCCTGCCCATCGTGGCGGCGGTGGCCGGCGCCGCCGGCGTGGCTGCGCTGGGCCATACCAGCCTGGCCATCCTGGCCGGCGCGGTCATCGGCTGCGCTGCCTATCGCCTGAGGAGGTCCGCATGAACGCCGACGGACTGGGTTTCTGGGGCGCGGTGATCGCCATGGCGGCCATCACCTATCTGACGCGCGCCTTGCCCTTCATGCTTTCCGAGCGCAGCCGCCTGCTGCGCCATCTGACGCGCGAAGGCTCGGCGCTGGCCGCGTTGGGACCGTCGCTGCTGGCCGGAATCGCGGCGGCGGTGATCGTGCCCGACCTGCTGGCCGCCGGCGACCAGGCGGCCAACCTCGGCCCCTACGCAGGCGGCCTGGTCGTGACCGCCGTGGCGGCCCGCCTGGTCAGCAACGCCGGTGTCGCGGTGCTGCTGGGCATGGCCGGATACGGGGTGTTGCTGGCCTTGGCGGCGTAAAGCCAGCGCGGCAAAATGGTCGGACTTCCATGGAGACCGACCATGCTTACGCTCTACCATGCGCCGCGCTCGCGGTCGTTCCGGATACTCTGGCTGCTCGAAGAACTGGGCGTGCCCTACGACACCGAAATGGTGTCCATCCGCGGCAGCGACAGCGCGGGCCACATGCCCTCGGATTACATCGACATCCACCCGCATCGCAAGGTGCCGGCCCTGGTGCACGACGGCGTGCCCATCTTCGAGACGCCGGCAATCGCACTCTATCTGACCGACCTGTTCCCCCAGGCGGGGCTGGGGCCGGTGGCGGGCGACCCGCTGCGCGGTCCCTACCTGACCTGGCTGGCGTACTCCACCGGCGTGTTCGAGCCCGCCATGGCCGAGCGCGCCTTCAAGACGCCGCATCACGCGGGCGCGCTGGGCTGGGGCTCGGCCGAGGAGGTCGAGCAGGTGCTGACCCGGGTCCTGCAGGCGCGGCCGTTTTTCCTGGGCGAGAAGTTCTCGGCGGTGGACATCGTGCTGGGCGGAACCCTGCAATACATGATGCAGGTGAAGGTCATGCCCGAGACGCCCGTGTTCACGGCCTATGCCGAGCGGCTGGGCGACCGCCCGGCCATGCATCGCGCCCTGCAGCGCGACGGGGACATCGAGGACGCCTGAGGCGGCGCCCCGGGCTTTAGCCGCGACCGATGCGCGCGCTCAGGTCCGCCTGCCATTCCTGGGGGCGGCCCAGGTAGCGGCTGGGCTCCAGCATCTCGCAGACCCCATCGCGTTCCAGCGCCAGGGTGGGAAAGCCGCTGCCGCCGACCTGCGCCAACAGCTTGCGGCTGGCGGCGATGTGCGCGGCGGTTTCGGCGCCCTGCGCCGCGGCGTAGGCCGCGCGGAAGGCCTCCGGGTCCAGGCCGATGTCGGCGGCCAGGGACTGCAGCACGGCCGGATCGGCGATGCGCAGGCCTTGCACGTAGTGCGCGCGCTGGATGCGCTTGAGCAGGTCCAGCCCGCGGCCGGCCAGCGTCTGCGCGGCCAGGATGGCGGTGGTGGGCGGCTCGGAATCGAACACCGCGCCCTCATCGCGCAACAGGCCGTTGAAATAGTCGTCGCCAAAGGGCTGGCCGGTCAGGCCGGCGATGCGCTCGTCATGCGGCATGACGTAGCGGCGCAGCCTGTCGGTGACCGGCTGGCGGTTGCTGCCCGTCATCATGCCGCCGCCATGCAGCGCGATGTCCAGGCCGGGAACGGCGCGAGCCGCCTCCACCAGCGGCGCGGCGCCATAGCACCAGCCGCAGAGCGGGTCGAAAATGTAATGCAGGGTGGGATTTGAGGTAGCCATGGCGTCATGGTAGACGCGGGCAGGGCTGGCAGGAAGCCTGGCGGGGTAGCCAGAGTGTTGCATCGGCCGTGCAGATTGCCTGCACGGCCGTTCGATATCAACCGGCGATCTGCACGCCGATCCAGAACAGGCCAGCGGCCAGCAGCATCGAGGCGGGCAGGGTCAGCACCCAGGCCATCAGGATGTTGCGCACGGTGCTGCCTTGCAGGCCGCTCTTGTTGGCGATCATGGTCCCGGCCACGCCCGAGGACAGCACGTGGGTGGTGGACACCGGCAGGCTGAAGACGTTGGCGATGCCGATGGCGCCCATGGCCGTGACTTGCGCGGACATGCCCTGCGCGTAGGTCATGCCCTGCTTGCCGATCTTCTCGCCCACCGTCAGCACCACGCGGCGCCAGCCGACCATGGTGCCCGCGCCCAGTGCCAGGGCCACCGCCACGATCACCCAGAAGGGGGCGTATTCGGTGGTGGCCGTCAGGTCGGCGCGCAGGCGCTGCAGGTCGGCGCGTTCGCGGGCCGGCAGCCCTTCAATGCGCGCGACCTTCTTGGCCGTGTCGTCCAGGCAGAGCAGGTAGCGGCGCACGGAAATGCGCTTCTCGGCCGACAGGTCGGCGTAGTTGGACACGCCGTGCAGGTCGGTCTGCAGCGCGGCGATGGTCGGCATGGTCAGTTCGGGATCGCAGCGGAAGTTGCGCGGCAGCTCGGTGGTCGCGTCCACGCGCTTGAGCGCCAGGTATTCGCCCAGCATGGCTTCATTGCGCTGGTAGAACACGTTCAGGTGGTTGGCGGCGTCGCGGGTGCGTTCGATCTGGTAGGTGGTGCTGTTGGTGTCCAGCACGAAGTTGGCGGGCACGATGCCGATCAGCACCAGCATGATCAGGCCGATCCCTTTCTGGCCGTCGTTGGAGCCGTGCACGAAGCTCACGCCCATGGCCGACAGCACCAGCACCAGGCGGTTCCAGAAGGGCGGATGCTTCTTGTTGTCGATGGCGCGGCGCTGTTCTGGCGTCTTGTGCATCTTGGAAAGCGGCAGCCAGCGCTTGAGCGCCAGCAGCAGGCCGCCCGCCACCAGGAAGCCGGCCACCGGCGACACCACCAGCGACAGGCCGATGTCGATGGCCTTGCCCCAGTTGACGCCGTCCGCCAGCGGCAGGTCGGTGATCAGCGCGTTGGCCAGGCCCACGCCCAGGATCGAGCCGATCAGCGTGTGCGAGCTGGACGCCGGAATGCCGAAGTACCAGGTGCCCAGGTTCCAGGCGATGGCAGCGGCCAGCATGGCGAACACCATGGCCAGCCCGCGGCCGGTATCCACGTTGATCAGCAGCTCCACCGGCAGCAGGTGCACGATGGCATAGGCCACGCCCACGCCGCCCAGCAGCACGCCGAGGAAGTTGAATATGCCGGAAAGCACCACCGCCAGATGCGGCGGCATGGCCTTGGTGTAGATGACCGTGGCCACGGCGTTCGCCGTGTCATGGAATCCGTTGATGAATTCGAAGGCCAGGACGAAAGTCAGGGCCAGCGCAAGGCTGAGGCCGACCCAGAGGTCTAGGCCGTGGAAGAGGTCGAACATGGAGGCGGGGGAGGTTCCGGCGAGAGGAGCCGATTATTGCAGATTTGTGACCTGTCACTGGTTGCTTGCGGCTACCAAGTGCAGGCGGCTGACTCCGCCCGAAGTCAGAATTTCGAATACTGGAACTCGATTTCCATCGGTTTACCCAGATTTGCGGACGTATCCGCCTGGATCAGCATCACCGCCAGGACGCCCAGATACAGGAGGCATAGCCACAGGGTTCTTTTCATGGTCGGCCGTCCTTCATGGGTAGAAAACTTCCGCGATCTTCTGGTTCACGCGCAGCCAGCCCAGTTCCCCCAGGTGCTGCACGTCCCGCAGCGTCCCCACTTCGAAGGGGGCGCTGTACATGTCCATGCAACGCATGGCGTAGCGCTGGCACAGCGCCGCCACCTCCCGCTGCACGGGGCCGAACCGGTCCAGGTCCTTGAACACCAGCGGATGCAGCGGCTGCATGACGAACAGGGCGTTGACCCCGCGCTGGCGCAGCAGCGCCATCAGGGCGTCCAGTTCGCGCAGCTCGTCGCGGCCGGTCAGCGGCTGGGGCAGATAGGCGGTCTTGCCGCCCTCGGGAATGCTGCGCAGGTATTTATTGAAGAACTCGTCGCGCACGGCGTAGCGGTTGCCGCCCATCAGGGCCTGTTCGGCGTGCTGGGCCTCGGCGGCCAGCGCCTCCCAGTCCACCACCCGGGCGGCCGGGGGCGGCCCCTCGCGTTCGCGCTCGGGAGCAGGCGCCGCGTAGGCGGGCGTCCACAGATCGACCAGGCGCTGGCGGAAGACGTAGGCCTGTTCGGCCGCCATGGACCACGCGACGCCCGCGTCGCCCTTGGCCCGCAGCCAGCGCGCCACCTCCGCCCGGCCCTCGGGCTGCCGCAGCAGGCGCGGCAGCAGCGGGTTGGCGTGCTCCTTGAACTCGTCGGGACCCAGCCCGCCTTCGCCGTCGAACCAGCCCGGCGACAGCATCACCACCACGCGCGAGGCCGGCGACAGGTCCTCGGCCATCGCCGCCAGCACCAGTTGCATGCCCAGCGACTGGAAGCCCGAATGGCCGTAGGCCAGCACGGGCATCTGCAATTCGTCGGCCAGGTAGCGGTAGGGCACGAAGCGCAGGTCGTTGCTGGTCAGTTCCGACGAACCCAGGATCACCAGCCGGTCGCCCGTGCGCAGAGCCTGGCTCATGCGGGACAGGTTGCGGGTCTGCTCCTGCAACGTATTGCCCAGGTTGGGGATGTAGATGCCCGGGGCGGCTGCCGGCACCGGTTCCGTCTTCAGCGCCAGCGCGTGCAGGGCGCCCCACCCGGCGGCAGCCGCCGCGGCCAGGGCCAGCGCCGCCGCCAGCGCATGCTGCCGTAGTGTGCGTTTGAACATGGGGAACCAATGCCTTGCGGGGCGCTCTCTATTGGGACAGGTTTGTTAGCGGATGTTATCGAGCGGGCATGACTGGAACAAGCGCGGGAAAGCGGGGCCAGGGTGCAATTCGCCTTTTTGCCACAGGGTCTCCGGCCTTCGCGCCGCCCGCCGCCGCGATTCCCGCAGGGAAGGAATGCGATAGCATCGCTCTGGCGGGCCTCTTCTGGATTTCCATGATTGACCTCGCCCGCGGCCGCATCCGCGCCGCCCGACTGTTTCTCACCAAGATTGCGCAGCCCATGACCGCCACTACCCGTATCGCCCGCAAGCACCCCGACGAACTGATCGTGGGCCTGGTGTCCGTTTCCGACCGCGCTTCCAGCGGCACCTATCAGGACCTGGGGCTGCCCGCGCTGCGCGAATGGCTGGGCGGTGCGCTGACCTCGCCTTGGCAGGCGGTGGACCGCCTGATTCCCGACGAACCCGCACGCATTTCCCAGACGCTGATCGAACTGGTGGACGGCTGCGGCTGCGACCTGGTCCTGACCACCGGCGGCACCGGTCCGGCGCGTCGCGACGTCACGCCAGAGGCCACGCTCGCCGTCGGCACCAAGGAAATGCCCGGCTTTGGTGAACAGATGCGCCAGATCAGCCTGCGCTTCGTGCCCACGGCCATCCTGTCGCGCCAAGTGGCCGTCATCCGGGAAACGCCCGAGCATGCCGCCCTGATCGTGAACCTGCCCGGCCAGCCGAAATCCATCCGCGAAACGCTGGAAGGGCTCAGGGGCGAGGACGGCGCCGTGCTGGTGCCTGGCATCTTCGCCGCCATTCCCTATTGCATCGATCTTATCGGCGGCCCGTATGCCGAAACCCGGCCGGAAGTCATCGCGGCCTTCCGCCCCAAATCCGCCCGCCGCAAGCCGCAGGCCTGACCTGGCGCTGCGTTATATTGGCCGCCCCAGCCACCCCCAACCGCTCGAGAGTCCCATCGCCATGAAGGTCCGCACCGTTTTGTCCCTTACTGTCCTGGCAGCCTTGTCGGCCTGCGCCAACGTCAAAGACGTGCGCGACCGCGATCCGGTCTTCTACGGTTCCACCCAGCGCACGGCCGAGGACTATACGGCCTGCGTCGCTGAATCCTGGAAGAACCTGGGCGTCAATTTCCAGCAGAAGGCGGTGCGCAACGGTTTTGAACTGATCCAGGAAGACAGCCTGGGCGTCGAAGCCGTGCTGACCACCACGCACTGGAAGGGCAAGACCGAAGCGCGCCTGTCCACGCGCATCGCGCGCCGCGACCAGAGCATCATCGAGCCCGCCAACCTGTGCCTGTGAACGCCATGCAGCATCGTCGCGACGTCCTGCGGCTGGGCCTGGCCGCGGCCGCTCTCTGCCTGGGCCTGCCGGCCCGCGCGCAGCAGCAGAGCGGCTTCATCAGCCGCAAGCTCAATGTCCCCGTGCCTGGCGGCGTGGCCGTCCTGGGCCTGGGCAATGCCGAGCGCGCGCCCGAGGTCAGCTTCCTGGGCCGGCGCGTGCTGGTCGTGCGCGAAGAGGGCAAGCAGTGGATCGCCGTGGTCGGCATCCCACTCAGCGTGAAGCCGGGCGAGCAGCAGGTGGATATCAAGGACGCGCAAGGCAAGCGTGTGCTGTCCTTCAGGGTCGGCGCCAAGGAGTACAAGGCGCAGCACATCACGCTGAAGAATCCGCGCCAGGTCAATCCGGATCCGGATGACATGAAGCGCATCGAACGCGAACAGGCCGAGCAGGCCGCGGCCAACCGCGCCTATCGCGCCGGCATCACGCCCAGCAATCTGCTGCTGGATCGCCCGGTGAACGGCGGCCGCCTGTCCAGTCCCTTCGGCCTGCGGCGCTTCTTCAATGGCGAGGAGCGCAATCCGCATTCGGGCCTGGATTTCGCCGTGCCCTCGGGCACCCCGATCAAGGCGCCGGCCGCTGGCGTGGTCGTGCTGGTGGGGGATTACTTCTTCAACGGCAAGACGGTGTTCCTGGACCATGGCCAGGGCTTTGTCAGCATGTTCTGCCACATGTCGGCCATCGACGTGAAGGTCGGCGACGAAGTGCCGCGCGGCGGATTGGTGGGCAAGGTCGGCGCCACCGGCCGCGCCACCGGTCCGCACCTGCACTGGAACGTCAGCCTGAACGACGCGCGCGTCGATCCGGCCATCTTCATCGGGGCATTCAAGCCCTGATCCATCCCGGGATTGGGGGCGCGGACCTGCGCGCCCTCAGGCCGTGGCGGCCTGCTGCGCGATCAGTTGCAGCACGTGCTGGTGCACGCGCTCGGCATAGTCCATCTGCTGCCGCACGTCGAGCTGCTCGGCTTCCTGTTCGTCCAGGCAGTTGTCGTACTTGGTCTTGGCGTCGGCGTAGGTCAGGCCGGTATTGCGCAGGCTGTTGATGAAGGCCTCGCGCGACTGGTGCAGCAGGCGCAGGCCTTCCTCGCCCTTGACGAATTTTCTTCGCGCGAGGGCAAGCTGGTCGGCGGCGGCTTGCAGATCTTGTGTCAGGTCCATCTTGCTTTCATGCTTATCCTGCCGGCGTCGCGCCGGGCAGAGGGCGCCATTCTTTCATGAACGGGCGCTCCACGCATTACGGCATTGCGCGGCCCAGGTTTAGGGCGGGCGCGAAAGGGGAGCCGGCGCGGGGCCGGCCCTGTCGCCTTGGCTTAGCGGCGGAACTGCTGGGGACGCTGCGGCGCGGGACCGCGCTCGTCCTTGTGGCGGAAATTGATGCGGCCCTTGGTCAGGTCATACGGCGACATTTCCAGGGTGACGCGGTCGCCAGCCAGGATGCGGATGCGGTGCTTGCGGATGCGGCCGGAGGCGTAGGCGCCGACTTCAATGCCGTTGTCCAGCTTCACACGGTAGCGGCTATCGGGCAGCACTTCGTCAACGATGCCGTCCAGTTCGATGAGTTCTTCTTTAGCCATTCTTTTCTCCTATCAAAACGCGCAGCCATACCGACGGCATGGCGCGCCGCGCAAGGCGGCAAGCGCGTCGGACCCGGACTAGCGGGTCCAGCGGTTTGAACGTAAAACGTCCGGGCAAGCGCGGGTATGGGCCACGGCATCCGAAGCGGATGTCTGAAATGACGGATACTCGCGCCGCGTGGGCAGTGTGCGCGCGATGCGCGGCTTGGTCGCGGCGGCGCATTTTGCGCAAATCGCCGGAAGAAGCGGGGTGTAGCGGTTGCTGCCAGGCCGCGCAACGATGGAGATGGAGGCGCGCCTGGCGGAGGCGGGTTTGTTCCGGGTAAACCAGGCACGTCCTGGGTTGTCCCGGAGCATTGCCCGCAGGCCGTACAGGTTGGCACTCAGAGTGACCGAAGCCCGGTTTTTGCGGAAAAATCACGGACTTATGTTACTGCAAAGCGCAATGATTAGCCAGTATTTATCTGTCACCGCGCCGTGATAGTTGTTGCTCAACGACTCTGGCCCGAGGGGATCCGATTCCGGTATTCGCTTTCCACCTGGCCGAGCACGGACCAGAACGGGCCAGGGGCGCGGCCGGCCAGACGGGCCTCCAGCACGCCCAGGTGCACATGCCAGCCGCCGGCCACGTCCACCATGCCATCGCGCGAGTCCAGCTTGCGGTGCGTCAGCACCAGGCGCGTTTCCTGGCCCTGCGGCGACAGTTCGAACGTGACTTCTGAGGGATGGCCAGGGGAGCCTCCCCAGGTGAACGCCAGCAAGTGCGGCGGTTCGCAGCGCGTGACGATGCCTTGCGTCGTCACGCCGCCCTCATACGGCTTGTAGGCGGCGGGCACCGGCTCGGCCACCGAGGACAGGTCGGCGTGCATGAAGCGCAGCGTGACGCCGCCGCCTTCGCGCAGCTCCATGTCGCCGGACGCCAGCCAGCGGCCGCGTTTCTCCGATTCGGTGAGGAATGCCCAGACCTCGTCGACGCTGGCGGGCAGGATCCGCGTGAAGCGGATGGAGGTGGGGTCCAGGACCACGCCGTGTTCACTCATGTTGTTCTCCAGGAGAGGCGGCCGGGGACCGGTTGGCGATGAGCGCGGCTTCCAGCGCGCCCAGCTTGCCCGACCAGAATTGTTCATAGAAGCGCAGCCACTGCATGGCCTCGGCCATGGGTTCCGGATTGAGGCTGCACACATGGGTGCGGCCGCGGATGGAGCGCTGGACCAGGCCGGCGCGTTCCAGGGCCTGCACGTGCTTGGAAGCGCCCGCGAAACTCATGCTGTGGGGCGCCGCCAGCTCGCCTATGGTCTGCTCGCCCCGAGCCAGGCTGCGCAGCATGTCGCGGCGCGTGGGGTCGGCCAGCGCGCGAAAGACGGCATCGAGGACGGGGGAGGGGATTGATTCAACCATGAGGTTGAATATAGTTCGGCCTCTGGATGAAATTCAACTAGTTGGTTGAATTTTTATGTAACGGCCTGCGGGTGGTCTTCTTCCATCGCGCCATACGCGTCGGGGTACTGCGGCAGGCCGTCGCTGATATCGAACCACGGCGCTTTGCTGGCGACATGGCAGTGGGCCGCCGGCTTGATTCCCGGATCGTCGTCCAGCGGACCCAGCGGCAGGCCGTAGACGTCCGGGGTCTGGTCGAAACGGGTCAGCAAGGGCGTGCCGCAGGCTTCGCAGAAGCCGCGGTAGCTGCCGGGGGACGAGCAGTACCACGTGACGTGGTTTTCGCCCCGGCTCCAGGCAAAGTCCTTGGCCTGGACCGTCGCCCGGCTGCGGAATGCGGCCCCGTGCGCCTTGCGGCAGATCGTGCAATGGCAGTTGAGGGCGTCGGTGAGCGGGCCGGTGATCTCGTAGGCGACGCGGCCGCACAGGCAGGAACCTTTGATCATGATGAACGCCAGGCTGGTGGGGGAATATCCCCAATATACCTGCGGCGCGGCGGGCGGGAACCGGCTTTTATGACGAACGTCTTTCAGATCGTTGCGGTGTCCCTATTTTCAGCCAAATCAATCGATCCGCAGGTCATCGTGCTGTCATGCCGCGAAAACAGAATGCCGCCATGAACACATCCATGGGGATTCGACGATGACTTATGCCATCGAAGTACACGGGCTCTGCAAGAGCTTCCACGCCGGCGCCAAGGCGCTGGACGGCGTGAACCTGCAAGTGGCCGACGGCGAGATGGTCGCCTTGCTGGGCGCCTCGGGTTCGGGCAAGTCGACGCTGCTGCGCCATCTGTCGGGTTTCGTGGCCGGCGACGCGGGCAGCGTGGCCGTCAACGGCCGCATGATCCAGCGCGATGGCCGCCTGAGCCGCGACGTGCGCTCCGCGCGCGCCGGCATCGGCTTCGTGTTCCAGCAATTCAATCTGGTGGGCCGCCTGCCGGTCATCACCAACGTGCTGACCGGCCTGTTGCCGCGCGTGCCGCTGTGGCGCAGCCTGACGCGCTGGTTCCTGCGCGGCGAAGTGCGGCAAGGCCTTGAAGCGCTTGCCCAGGTTGGTATAGACGACTACGCATTTCAACGCGCCTCGACGCTGTCCGGCGGCCAGCAGCAGCGCGCGGCCATCGCCCGCACGCTGGTGCAGAACGCCCGCGTCATCCTGGCCGACGAACCGATAGCCTCGCTGGACCCGGAATCGTCGCGCCGCGTCATGGACACGCTGGCCCAGATCAACCGCAGCCGCAAGGTGGCGGTGGTGGTGTCGCTGCACCAGGTGGACGTGGCCCTGCGCTACTGCCCGCGGGTGGTGGCGCTGCGCCACGGCAAAGTCGTCTACGACGGCCCCTCCGCCGCGCTCACGCCGTCCATGCTGAGCGACCTGTACGGCTCCGAACTGAGCGAGCTGCTTCCCGAATACGCGCCGCAAGCGCCGGCCATGCTGGGCATGGCGCCGCTGACCCGACTGGCGCAAGCCGCCTGATACCCGATCCATTTCCCCCCGGAGCCCTTCCATGCTACGCAGAACCTTTGTCACCCTGATCGCCGCCGCGGCCCTGTCCGCGCAAGCCTACGCGCAAGATGCCAAGACCCTGAACTTCGGCATCATCTCGACGGAATCGTCCACCAACCTGAAGTCGGTATGGCAGCCCGTCATCGACGACCTGAGCCGTTCGATCGGCGTGCCGGTCAAGCCCTTCTTCGCTTCCGATTACGCCGGCATCATCGAAGGCATGCGCTTCAACAAGGTGCAGATGGGCTGGTTCGGCAACAAGTCCGCGATCGAGGCGGTGGACCGCGCCAAGGGCGAAGTGTTCGCCTCCGTCATCGACAAGGACGGCAACCCGGGCTACTGGTCGCTGCTGATCGTCAACAAGGACAGCGACCTGAAGACGCTGGACGACGTGCTCAAGCGCGGCGGCACGCTGAGCTATGGCGCCGGCGATCCCAACTCGACCTCGGGCACGGCCGTGCCGGGCTACTACCTGTGGGCCGCCAACAAGATCGAGCCCAAGACCTTCTTCAAGACGGTGCGCGCCAGCAACCACGAGACCAATCTGCTGTCGGTCATCAACAAGCAGGTGGACGTGGCCGTCAACAATACCGAGGCGCTGGAGCGCTATCGCCTGAACACGGGCAAGGACGCCAACGACAGCGTGCGCGTGCTGTGGAAGTCGCCGTTGATCCCGGCGGATCCGCTGGTCATGCGCAGCGATCTGCCGGCCGACCTGAAGGCCCGCATCCGCGATTTCTTCGTCAACTACGGCAAGGGCAAGGACGCCGAGCGCGAATTGGCCAACCTGAAGGCGCTGACCTACCAGGGCTTCCGCGCCTCCGACAACCAGCAATTGGTGCCGATCCGCCAGATCGAGCTGGCGCGCGAGAAGGCCAAGGTCGAAGCCGACACCACCTTGGGCCAGGCCGAAAAGCAGAAGCAGCTGGCCGAACTGGACAGCAAGCTGGCCGGCCTGGGCCAGCCCGTCGCCAAGCAGTAAGCCCGCAAGCGGCAAGCCGGCGCGCCGCGGGGCGCGCCGGCTTGCCCACACCTGAAACCCAACTAGCGGATCGCCTTTTCATATGAACGTAGCCATGCAGACTTCCCGCCTTTCCGCCGCGCCGCGCTCGTCGCTGCCTGTCCTGCTCGTATGGGCCGTCGTGCTGGCGCTGCTGGTCATGTCGTGGCAGGGCGCGGATATGCGGCCCCTGGACCTGCTGCGCGATTCGGGCAACATGGCCCAGTTCGCGGCCGACTTCTTTCCGCCGAATTTCCGCGACTGGCGCATGTACCTGGACGAGATGATCGTCACCGTGCAGATCGCGGTTTGGGGCACCTTCCTGGCCATCGTGGTGGCCGTGCCGCTGGGGCTGCTGTGTTCGTCGAACATGGTGCCGGCCTGGGTCTACCAGCCCATGCGGCGCCTGATGGACGCCTGCCGCGCCATCAATGAAATGGTGTTCGCGATGCTGTTCATCGTGGCGGTGGGCCTGGGGCCCTTCGCCGGGGTGTTGGCGCTGTGGGTGCACACCACGGGCGTGCTGGCCAAGTTGTTCTCGGAAGCGGTGGAGGCGATCGATCCGCGCCCGGTCGAAGGCGTGCGCGCCACCGGCGCGAATGCGCTGGAGGAAATCGTCTACGGCGTGATTCCGCAGGTGCTGCCGCTGTGGATCTCGTATTCGCTGTACCGCTTCGAATCCAATGTGCGTTCGGCCTCGGTGGTCGGCATCGTGGGCGCGGGCGGCATCGGCACCGTGCTGTGGGAGATCATCCGCAGCTTCCGCTACGCCGAAACCTGCGCCGTGATGATCATCATCGTGGCGTTCGTGGTCATCATCGACATGGCCTCGGCGCGCATTCGGCGCGCGCTCATCTGAGCATGGGCGGGGCCCCAGCGGGCCCCGCCGGCCTCAGGCCTCAGGCCGGCGGACGCAGCGCCTGGAACGCAGGCAGCGCCAGCAGGCCCGCCAGCTGCGCAGCCTGCACGTCGGCGTCCGAAACCGCCGCGCGCGGCATCAGGAAGTTGACGGTGCCCAGGCAGACTGCGCCATACACCACCGGCACATTGATGACGGAGCGCAGGCCCAGGCGCTGGATCGCGTCGTGGTCATTGAAGAACTCGCGGATCGCCTCCTCGCCTTCGCCCACGAACAACTTCTGCTCCAGCAGGACGTGGCGGCCCCAGGCGGTGCCGCTCTTGTCCTTGCTGCCGCCGGGCGGATAGGCCTCGGGGTTGGAACTGTACAGCCGCACCACCCGCATGGCCTGCGCGTCATAGCGGTTGACCGTGCACAGCGTGTGCGCCAGCGCGGCGTGCGCATGGGCATCGATGGCGCAGAAGGCCGCGGCCGGATCGGCGGCGGCGTAGGCCTGGGCGATGGCGGCCACGCCGGCCTCGGCCGACGGGTCGAGATGGGTGCTGACGGTCATTCGGCGGTGATGCCCAGTTCTTTGATCAGCTTGCCGTACTTGTCCGCGTCGCGCGCCAGGATCTGGCCGAACTGTTCCGGCGTGGTCTCGGTCAGCAGCACGCCCATGTCGCCCATTTTCTTGATGACTTCGGGCCGCTTGAGGATCAGGTTGATCTCGCGGTTCAGGCGCGCGGTCAGCTCGGGCGGCATGCCTGCCGGGCCGAAGGCGCCGTACCAGACCGACAGTTCATAGCCCGGCAGGGTCTCGGCCACCGTGGGTACTTTGGGTAGCAGGGGCGAACGCGCTTCCTCGGTGACGGCCAGGAGCTTCAGCTTGTCGTTCTGCACGTGCGGCAGGGTCTGCGTGCCGGCGCTGAACAGCACCTGGGTGCGGCCGGCCACGGTATCCAGCACCGCGGGCGCGCCGCCGCGATAGGGGATGTGCATCATCTTCACGCCGGCGGCCTTCTCGAACAGCGCGGCGCTCAGATGATTCGTGGACCCCTGGCCGGCGGAAGCGTAGGCCACGGTGCCGGGATTGGCCTTCAGGTAGGCGATGAATTCCTTGACGTTGGACGCGGGCACCGACGGGTTCACTACCAGGGTGTTGGTGACCAGCGCGAGTTCGGCGATGGGCGTGAAGTCCTTCACGCCGTCGAACGGCATGCTGGAGTAGAGCGCCTGGTTCATCGTGTGGGTGCTCATCGAGCCCACCAGCAAGGTGTAGCCGTCGGGCTTGGCGCGGGCCACGAAGGTGGTGCCGATGTTGCCGGACGCGCCCGAGCGGTTTTCCACGATGACGGGTTGGCCCAGCGATTGGGTCAGGCCTTCGGACAGCACGCGCGCCAGGATGTCGGTGGAACCGCCCGCGGCCCAGGGCACGATCAGGGTGATGGGTTTTTCGGGCCAGGCGGCATGCGTGAGCGCCGGTGCGACCAGCGCCAATCCCAGCGCGCAGGTGCGCAGCAGTCGTTTGAATTGCAGTGTCATGGTGTTTACCCCTTTGCGTAGTTTCCGGTCTGTCTGCCGGTTGGATGAAACAGGTTCAGCGGCCAGCGGCATAGCCCTGCATGCCGCGCGGGTTGGCGCCGGCGCGCAGCAGCAGGCCGCCGCCGGCGGCAGGTTCGCGGGTGCAGGCGCTGATGCGGCCTTCCGACCAGTCCGGCCCTACCTTGACCTCGTGGCCCGCCGCGCGTAACGCCTCCAGCGTGGCGGCCGGCATGCGCGATTCCACGGTCAGCCGGTTCAAGGTCTGGCTGCGAGGCCAGAACGAGCCCGGGAAATGATCGACGTGCCAGGAGGGCGCTTCGATTGCCTCCTGCAGATTCATGCCCATGACGTGGCGCAGGAAGAACGCCACCGTCCATTGGTCCTGCTGATCGCCGCCCGGCGTGCCGAAAGCCATGTAGGGCTGGCCGTCGCGCAGGGCCAGGCCGGGCGACAAGGTGGTGCAAGGGCGCTTGCCCGGTTGCAACTGGCCCGGCACGCCGTCGTCGAGCCAGGTCATTTGCAGCCGGGTGGTCAGCGGGAAGCCCAGGCCGGGCACCACGGGGCTGGACGACAGCCAGCCGCCTGACGGGGTGGCGGCCACCATGTTGCCGTCGCGGTCGATGACATCGATCTGGCAGGTGTCGCCCACGAAGATCTCGCGCGCGGCCCATTCGGCTACCGGCGGCAGCGCCGCGAAGGTCGGCTCGCCCACGCCGAAGCGGGTGTCGGACGCGGCCAGGGTGCGCACGGCTGCGTCCAGGTCGGGCAGGCGCGGTGCCAATCCGTTCGGGCTGCCGGGCCGGAACTCGGATGAAGCGCGGGCGCCGATGCCGGCCGCGCGTGCGCGGGCGTAGTCATCGCTGAGCAGGGCGTCCAAAGGCACCTGCGCGAAGTCGGGGTCGCCGTACCAGGCGGTGCGGTCGGCGAAGGCCAGCTTGGCTGCCTCGGCCACGTAGTGCACGAATTGCGGCGAGGTCGGCTCCAGTCCGTCCAGGCCCAAATGCCGCAGCATTGCCAACTGCTGCAGGTGGACCGGGCCTTGCGACCAGACCCCGCACTTGGCCACGGTGTAGCGGCCGTATTGGACGGTGAGGGGCTCGTCGTAGCTGGCGCGCCAATCGGCCAGGTCGGACTTGCGCAGCAAGCCGCGGTTGCGCTGGCCGGTGGTGTCGCGCACCGCCGCATGGGTGTAGTAGTCGTCGATGGCATCGGCCACGAAGCCGCGGTACCAGGCCTCCAGCGCCGCGTCGATGCGCCCGCGCCGGTCGCTGCTGCTGGCGTGCGCCTGGTCCAGGATACGGGTGTAGGTGGCGGCGATGGCGGGCGTACGGAACAGCGCGTCGGGCGCGGGCACGCGGCCATCGGGCAGCCAGACCTCGCGCGAACTGGTCCATTCGTCGCGGAACAGCGCCTGCACCGCCAGGATGGCCTGCGAGACGCGCGGCACCAGCGGAAAGCCGTTGCGCGCATAGTCGATGGCCGGGCGCAGCACGTCAGCCAACTCCCAAGTGCCGTAATCGCGCAGCAAGGTCAGCCAGGCCCCGAAGGCGCCGGGCACGGTGGCGGGCAAGAGGCCGATGCCCGGCACCAGGTCCACGCCCAGGCTGCGGAAGTACGCCGGCGTCGCCAGCGCGGGCGCAGGACCCTGCCCGCATAGCGCGCGCATGCGTTGCTCCTGTTCGCTCCAGAACAGAATGGGCACTTCGCCGCCGGGGCCGTTCAGGTGCGGCTCCACGATCTGCAGCGTGAAGCCGCCGGCGACCGCCGCGTCATAGGCATTGCCGCCGCGTTCCAGCACGCCCATCGCCACCTGGGAGGCCAGCCAGTGGGTGGAAGAGACCACGCCGAAGGTGCCGCGTATTTCGGGGCGGGTGGTGAAGGAAGCGCTCATGGGATCGGTCCGGCCGCAGGGGAATGTTTGCAGTATAGGGACATGAAATAACTGATTTTGTCTTTGTTGGCATAATTGAATAACCAATTGGTTATAGGAAAGATCGTGACCTGGGATGCCGCCCGTCTCGCCAACCGTCTCAAGCATCGCCACCTGACGTTGCTGATCGAGATCGCCCGGCACGGCTCGCTGACGCGCGTGGCGGCCGCGGCGGGCATCAGCCAGCCCGCCGTCACCAAGGCGCTCACGGAGATCGAGGACATCTTCGGCGCGCCGCTTTTCACGCGCACCGGGCGCGGCCTGCAAGCCACGCCGCTGGGCAACCTGGCCCTGGTGCGCGCGCGGCACATGCTCAGCGACCTGGACCTGTGGGCGCGCGAGGTCGAGGCCTTGCACGCCGGCCGTTCCGCGCATCTGCAGGTGGGTGTGGTGCCCTACGTGTCCAGCGCCTTGCTCACTGCGGCGATCAGCCGCCTGCACCAGCGCCACGGCGTCACGCTCAGCCTGCACCGCGCCACCACCGACCATCTGGTGCCGATGCTGCGCCGGCATGAACTGGATTGCATCATCAGCCGCGCCACCTCGACCGTGGCGCCGGACGACCTGATCCACCGCGTGCTGTACCGCCAGCGGCCGCGCCTGATCGCGCATGGCCGGCTTGCGCAGCGGCTGGCGCGGCGCGAACCGGATTGGGCCGCGTTGGCAGCGATGGACTGGGTGCTGCCGGCCGCCAACACGCCGACGCGGCAACTGATCGTGGAGCACTTCATCCGCGCCGAGTTGCTGCCGCCGTCGCCGGTGCTGGAGGCGTACTCCACCGATGTGATCGAAGGCATGCTGACCATGAACGAGGCGTTTATCTCGGTGGTGCCGGAAGACATCGCGCGCGAACTCTGCCAACGCGGCAAGCTGGGCATGGTGCCCTGGGATTTCGGCTGGGAGTTGCCGCCGATCAACCTGATCCGCCGCAAGCGCGAACAGCCGCTGGCGGCCGAGGAGCGCTTTTCGGACATCTTGCTGGATCTGTGCGGCGATGCCGCCGCGCCCTGGGCTCAGGGCGCGGGCGAGCGGCGCTGAACCGCGCCCTTACGCCGCCAGCTTGCCGCGCGCGATGTCCAGCAGCGTGGCGGCGGCCGTCTCTGGCGCCGCGTCGTTGCTGACACGCAGCAGTTGGCAATGCAGAGGCACGGGGAAAGGCTGCGTGGCGCGCGCCAGGCGCTGCGCGATCTGTTCCGCGCTTTCGCGGCCGCGTCCCGCCAGGCGGCGCGCGAGCTGGCCGGGGTCGACCGTGACTTCCACCGCCGTCAAGGCCGGGTAGCGCGAGTGCGCTTGTTCCAGGTGGGCGCGCGAACCGTTGATGATGACCGCGGCGCCGCAGGACAGCCAGGCGTCTATCTCGATACCGATCCCGTACTGCAAGCCATGGCTGGCCCAACGCAACGCGAAGCAGCCCAGCGCGGCGCGGCGTCCGAACTCGTCTTCGGTCAGGCGCAGCGCGTCCTCGGTATCGCCGCTGTCGCGGGTGATGTAGCGATGCGCGACCAGCACGGGCTCGTCGCCGCGCAACTCCGCGCGCAGCAGGCGCAGCAAGGTGTCCTTGCCGCTGCCCGACGCGCCCATCAGGTAGATCAGCCGGGCGCCGTCGGCGGGAACGGAGGGTGTCATGCCGCTGCCGGTCCTTGCAGATAGCTGGCGCCCGCGGCGTCGGTGCT
>MCNF01000147.1_pt1 | contig 22521 bp, 25 predicted proteins | sample 778221 | NCBI WGS metagenome assembly MCNF01 (sample SAMN04296814, study PRJNA304217) | bioreactor metagenome | isolation source: arboretum soil enriched with benzalkonium chloride | place: Turkey | reverse complement strand
AGCCCTCACGCAGGTACTCCGTGGGCGGACGGCCCAGCACCCGCCGGAACATCGTGGAGAACGCCGCGGGACTCTGGTAGCCGAAATCCAGCGCGATGGCGGTCACCGAGTCGCCCGAGGCCAGCCGCGACAAGGCCAGCACCACGCAGGCGCGCTGGCGCCATTCCGAAAACGCCATGCCCGTCTGCTGGCGGAAATGGCGGCTGAACGTGCGCGGACTCATGTGCAGGCGCCCAGCCCAGGCTTGCGGCGCGGCGCGCGCGTCCGGCGCGGCGATGAAGGCCTTGCACAAGGGCGCCAGGCGCCTGTCGCGCGGCAGCGGGATATGCAGGGGCAGCACAGGCGCGCGCTCGACCTCGTGCAGCAGCAAGGACGCCAGCGCGCCGTCGCGCCCTGCTTCATCGTAGGCCGCCGGCATGTCCACCGCGTCCAGCAGCAGTTGGCGCAACAGCGGCGACACCTCGATCACCTCGCAGGCTTCCCGGTCCGCGCGCGCCGCCCCCGGTTCGATATAGGCGCTGCGCGTGCTGACATCCAGCATGCGGACCTGATGCGTCACGCCTGCCGGGATCCACACCGCGCGCTGCGGCGGCACCACCCAATTGCCGTCGCGCGTGACCACCTGCATGACGCCAGTGGCGCCATACAGCAGTTGGGCCCGGCGGTGCGCATGGGCCGGCAACAGCCGGCCGGGCGGATAGTCGTTGCCGATGGCGACGACGGCGCGGTCCAGGTGGTCGTAGCGGTCGATGTGGGTATTGCGCATGGTCGGAGGCTCATGGCCTGTTCAAGCCGCTTGTACGGCGACGAGTCGATTGGCCGAAACTCGAACATTATTGTCTCATCCTCGAAAGCGGGCCAATGCCGGCCGCCGTATCGTGACGTTTTCCCCTGGAAGGACGCAGCAATGCTTTATCTGGTTCTGGCCCTGTTCGGCTGCTTGAGCGGCGTGACGACCGTGCTGTTCGGCTTTGGCGGCGGCTTTGTCGTGGTGCCCGTGCTGTACGCGGCATTGACCGCCGCGCACGGCGCGCACGACGCCATCGGCCTGGCGGCCATGCACATCGCGGTGGCCACATCCACCTGCGTCATGATCGTGAATTCGGTGGCGGCCACGCGCAAGCACCAGCGCGCCGGCAATATCCTGCGCGCCTACGTCTGGCCCCTGGCCGGCTTCATCGCGGCGGGAGCGGCGCTGGGCGCGCTCGCCGCCACCCGAGCCAGCGGCGACTTCGTGCGCTACGCCTTCATCGCCTACCTCGGCGTGACCATCCTGGACTGCCTGCTGCGCCAGGGCTTCATGGCGCAGGGCGACGGGCGGCCCCGGCCGCTGGAACGCGGCGTCCTGGTAGGCGGCGGGGTGATCATCGGCGCGGTCGCCGCCTTCCTGGGCGTAGGCGGCAGCGTCATGACCGTGCCGCTGCTGCGCCGCCGCGGCCTGCCCATGGCCAAGGCGGCGGCCATGGCCAATCCGCTGACGCTGCCGGTAGCGGTGGTGGGAACGCTGGCCTACATGGCCGCGGCTGGCGGTCTGGCCGAACCGCTGGCGCCCTGGATCGTGGGCTACGTGGACCTGCTGGCCTTCGCCGCGCTGGCGCTGGGGTCGCTGGCCGGCATCCGGCTGGCCGCGCCGCTGATCCCGCGCATCCCGGACCGCCTGCACGCCCGCGTCTACGTGCTGCTGCTGGCGCTGGTGATGCTGAGCATGCTGATCGTGTAGGACCTGTCCCGCATAAAATTTAAGGAAACATCGCGGCCAGCAGCGACTACGAAACCGCGCAAAACGTTTCCGCCGCGCCCCGGGGGACTCCCTCCCGGGTCGCGCGCCCATCCCGTGGCCTGCCGACACAGGAAAACACATCGCGAAACTTGCCCCCATGCCGGCCGGGTCGTCATCATGGCCCGACATTCAACCGGAACAAGGAGGTTTCATGCAGCGTTCCACTTATGCATTCCTGTCCGCCGCCGTGCTGGCGACGGCGCTGTCCGGTGCTCCCGCCCTTGCGCAGCAAGCCAGCCAGCCGCAAGGCCAGGCCCAGGCTCAACCGCGCATGGCGCCCCCGCCCGCGATCCAGCCGACCGACCAGCAATTGCAGCGTTTCGCTTCGGCATCGCAGAAGATTTCCGGCGTCGTCGACGAATACCGCCCCAAGGTCGACGCCGCCAAGACGGATGCCGCCAAGCAGAAGGTCGTTGAGGAAGCCGACGCCAAGATGGTCAAGCTGGTCCAGGCCGACGGCCTGAGCGTCGAGGAATTCAACGGCATCGGCCAGGCCATACAGCAGGACCCCCAGCTCAAGCAACGTTTGATGAGCATGGGCAAGGGCGCCCCCGCCGCGAAGTAGGGTAAGGCTCTCCGAGAGCCAGTGTTGGCGCCATCCGTCCTCAAGGACGGATGGCGTTTTTTTGCTTTGCGGCGGCCGTCGCCGTCCTGCCCTGTTTCACCCTGCCCGCTGCCGCCTTCAGCAGGCGCTGGAAAGTCGGGCATTGCGCATGGTTGGGCGCGGGACATACCGCGGCATGGCGCAAGCCCTGGCTCATGGCCCGCAGGCGCTTGATGGTCGCGTCTATGCCGTCGGCCTTGTCCAGCAGCAACTGCCTGTCCACCCGCAGCGCGCCCTCGGGCGAGAGCATGGCCTGGATCTCGTCCAGCGACAGGCCGCCGGCCTGCCCCAGCGCGATCAGCGCCAATTGATCCAGCACGCCGGGCGCAAAACGCCGGCGCTCGCCGGCGGCGCTGACCGCCGTGATCAAGCCCCTGTTTTCATAGAAGCGCAGCGTGGAGGCCGGCAGGCTCGTGCGCCGGACGACTTCAGAAATATCCATGGCGCCTTCCTTGACTTGAAGTTGACTTCAACTTCTATCATGCCTGCAAACGATGCGGTCATCAATGGAAGGATAGGACATGGAATCGACGGAATTGGCGGTACGAGTGGTTTTGATCGGGATCGGCGCGACGGTCGTTATGGACCTGTGGGGCATGGTCCAGAAAGCGCTGGGCATGCCCACGCTGGGCTACGCACTGGTCGGCCGGTGGGCCGGCCACCTGCGCCGGGGCAAGCTTACCCACGCCAATATCGGCCGGGCCGAGCCCATAGCGGGCGAGTCGGCGCTGGGGTGGACGATCCACTACGCAGTGGGCCTGGCCTTCGCCGCGCTGCTGGTCCGCATCCAGGGCCCGGCATGGCTGCGCGATCCCACATGGCTGCCCGCCCTGGCGGTGGGCCTGGCGACGGTCGTCATGCCCTTCTTCGTCATGCAACCCGCCATGGGCGCGGGGTTTGCCGCGTCGCGCACACCCACGCCCTGGAAGAACCGCCTACGCAGCTTGGTGACGCATGCGGTGTTTGGCTGCGGGCTCTACTTGTCCGCCGCCCTCCTCACGCTGGTGTGGAACTGACCGCGGATCGCGCCCAGGCTCCAGTCGGCGCATCTATGATGACGTCTGTTCGGAACACCCCAAGCCACAAGAACCTGGAGGAGTTGTGACCTTGACGACAAAAGAAGCAAGCCAGCTGACGATCCGCCGCGCAAGCGTGGAAGATGCCCCCGCGGTATTGCGGGTATTCGACGAAGTGATCGCCTGGTTCGTGGATATGGGCAATGAGGGACAATGGGGCAGCGAACCCTGGTCGGCCTTGCCCAAGCGCATCGCCAACGTGACCGAAGCCTGCGCGCTGCCCGGGGCATGGATCGCCGAGGAACCGGGCGGGGGCATCCACGGCGCGCTGGTGCTGGGCGCCTCCATGCCTTATGTGCCTGCGGCGACCGAGCCGGAAATCTACGTAAGGTTGCTGGTCGCCTCGCGCCACGAACACGCGCGCGGCCTCGGCCGGCGCCTGCTGGCATTTGCCGATGGCCAGGCGCGCGCCGCCGGCGTGGAACGAATGCGCGTGGACTGCTACGGCGGCGGCAGCGGCGCCCTGGTGCGCTTCTACGAATCCTGCGGCTACGAACGGATTTCGACCTTCGACGTGAATGGCTGGCCCGGCCAATTATTAGGCCGCAACCTTGGTGACCTTGAATGACCGCAATTCCAGACTCAGCATTCCTGGACCGCTATTTTGGCCGCATCGGCTATCGCGGCCCTGCCGAGCCCACGCTCGACGTCTTGCGGCAGCTCCATCTGCTGCATCCGCAAGCCATCCCGTTTGAAAACCTGGCGCCGTACTCTGGCCGCAGCGTTGCGCTGGACTTGGAGGCCATCGCCGAAAAGATGTTCACGCAACGGCGCGGCGGATACTGCTTCGAGCACAACACGCTGCTGCTCGCGGTATTGCGGCAGATGGGCTTTCATGTCACCCCGCTGATCGCACGGGTGCGCTGGCAAGTGCCGGCGGAAATCCATACGGGACTGACCCACATGCTATTGCGCGTGGAACTGGAGGGCCGCAGCTGGTTCGTCGACGTGGCCTTCGGATCCACCACGCAGACCGCTCCCCTGGCATTCCTGCCTGACGTTCCCCAAGCCACGCCCCACGGCACTTTCCGCGTCGCCCAGGCCGAGGGCGAGCTGAGCCTGGATTTCCAGACCTTGAGCGGCTGGCAGACCGTGTATCGCTTTACGCTGGAGCCCGCGGCGGATGTGGATTTCGAAATCGGCAACTGGTACACCTCGACGCACCCCCAGTCCGTTTTCCTGAACAGCCTGCTGGTCAGCCGCACCCAGCCCGGCGCCCGCGAACTGATGGTGAACGACACCTACACCCGCCGCGACAACGCCGGCGACCTGCAGAAATATCGCTATGCCGATGCCGCCAGCTGGGCGGATTGCCTGCGCGTACGTTTTGGCCTCGATCTTGGCCGGGACGAGGCCGCCGGCCTGTTCCAACGCGTGCTGGCGCAAAGCCATGGCGCAGCCAGCGCCGAACTCGCGCCAGGCTGATCCATCGGACGGTGAAGGCGCGGGGCTGGCCCCCGCCGCCATGGGTCCTGCGCAACCGGTTATCCTGTTTCCGGTTTCCCTCACCGACACGCAGAAGGAGCGCAGCATCTTGACCCCGGATCTCACTCTCTATGACCTGGCGGGCGCAGACGCCTCGCTGCGCTTCAGCCCGCATTGCTGGAAGACCCACATGGCCCTGGCCCACAAGGGCCTGGCCGCCACGACCGTGCCCTGGCGCTTCACCGAAAAGGAAGCCATAGACTTTTCCGGCCAGAAGCTGGTGCCGGTGCTGGTGCATGGCGAGCACGTCGTCAGTGATTCCTGGCAGATCGCGTGCTACCTGGAAGACACCTTTCCCGAACGGCCCTCGTTGTTCGGCGGCGCGAGCGGCCGCGCCCTGAGCCTGTTCGTGAATTCATGGTCGGACACCACCCTGGTGCCCACGCTGGCGCGGCTGCTGCTGCCCAGCATCCACGGCCTGATCCACGAAAAAGACCGGGACTATTTCCGCGCCACGCGGGAAAAGCGCTTCGGCAGGCTGGAAGACCTGCCCGCGGGCTATGAGGACCAGACCGCCGCGCTGCGCGCGGCGCTGCTGCCCTTGCGGCAGATGCTGGGCAAGCAGCCCTATCTGGCCGGTCAGCAGCCGGCCTATGCCGACTATGCGGTGTTCGGCATGTTCATGTGGGCGCGCTGCACCAGCACGCTGGAACTGCTGGCCGAGGACGATCCGGTCCATGCCTGGCGCGAGCGGCTGCTCGACGCCTTCGGCGGCCTGGCCCGCCGCGCGCCGACGACGGCGCAATCCTGAGGCCTTGGCCCTCGTCCGGCGCCTGCTGCGCCGGACGGGCTCAGGTCTTCAGCCGGTAGCCGGTCTTGAAGATCCAGCGCACGCCAATCAGGCAGGCCAGCAGGAACACCAGCGTCATGCCCACGCTGACGCCCAGGCTGACGTCCGCCACGCCATAAAAGGCCCAGCGAAAGCCGCTGACCAGATACACCACCGGGTTGAACAGGGTCGCGGTCTGCCAGAACGGCGGCAGCATCTTGATGGAATAGAAGGTGCCGCCCAGGAACGTCAACGGCGTGATGATCATCAGCGGGATGATCTGCAGCTTTTCGAAGCCGTCGGCCCAGATGCCGATGATGAAGCCGAACAGGCTGAAGGTCACGGCCGTCAGCACCAGGAAGCCCAGCATCCAGAACGGATGCGCGACCTCGAACGAGACGAAGAGCCGCGCCGTGGCCAGCATGATGAGCCCCAGGATGATGGACTTGCTGGCGGCGGCCCCGACGTAGCCCATGACGATCTCCACGTAGGAGATGGGCGCCGAGTGGATTTCGTAGATGGTGCCCGAGAAGCGCGGCATGTAGATGCCGAAGGACGCGTTGGCGATGCTTTGCGTCAGCAGCGACAGCATGATCATGCCGGGCACGATGAAGGCGCCGTAGCTCACGCCGTCGATCTCGACCATGTGCGAGCCGATGGCGGAACCGAACACCACGAAATACAGCGAGGTGGAGATCACGGGCGACAGCACGCTCTGCATCAGCGTGCGCCAAGCGCGGGCCATTTCAAACAGGTAGATAGCGCGGATGGCGTAGAAGTTCATGATTGACCGTGCACCAGGCTGACAAAGATATCCTCGAGCGAGCTTTCCGACGAATTCAGGTCGGTGAATTCGATCTCCAGCCGCGAGAGCTCGTGCAGCAGCCGGGAGATTTCCCCGCCGCCCTGGTTATCGTAGGTGTAGACCAGCTTGTGGCCGTTGTCGGAGAGTTCCAGTTGAAAGGCGTCCAGCGCCGTGGGAATGCCGGGCAGCGGCGCCTTCAGGGTCAGCGCCAGCTGGCGCTTGCCCAGCTTGGCCATCAGCGCGTTCTTCTCTTCGACCAGGATGATCTCGCCCTTGCGGATCACGCCGATGCGGTCGGCCATTTCCTGGGCTTCCTCGATGTAGTGCGTGGTGAGGATGATGGTGACGCCGCTTTCGCGCAGCCGCCGCACCATTTCCCACATGCCGCGCCGCAGTTCGACGTCCACGCCGGCGGTGGGCTCGTCCAGGAACAGGATGGCGGGTTCGTGCGACAGCGCCTTGGCGATCATGACGCGGCGCTTCATGCCGCCCGACAGCGCCATGATGCGGCTGTCCTTCTTGTCCCACAGGGACAGGTCGCGCAGCACTTTCTCGATATAAGCGTGGTCGGTCGGCTTGCCGAACAGGCCGCGGCTGAAGTTGACGGTGTTCCAGACGCTCTCGAACGCGTCGGTGGAGATTTCCTGCGGCACCAGGCCGATCTTGGCGCGGGCCGCGCGGAACTCCGCGACGATGTCGTGGCCATCGGCCAGCACGCGGCCGGCGGTGGGATTGACGATGCCGCAGATGATGCTGATCAGCGTGGTCTTGCCCGCGCCGTTGGGCCCGAGCAGGGCGAAGATCTCGCCGCGCCGGATGTCCAGGTTCACGCTCTTGAGCGCCTGGAATCCGGATCCGTACCGTTTGGATAGATCCTGAACTGAAATGACCGGCTGCACACGCGCCCCCGACTGGATGGATAGCCAGGGATTTTAACCGTCACGCGTGACAGGCTTGTTCAGCGTGACGGAACAGTGTGTTTGGCGGGCTGCGCAATCCCTGCTCAACGCCCCCAGCGCAGGACCAGGGGATCCAGGCGGCTTGCGATCTCCAGCAGGCCCTGCCGGACCTCTGCGCGCATGGCCGGCCACGGGTGCCGCGGCGCATCGCAGGCGATCACGCCGCCGGCCTTCATCAAGGCCTTGGCCGTGAGGATGCCGCCCTGCCGGTTTTCGTAGTTGATCAGGGGCAGCCAGCGTTCGTACAGGCGGTAGGCCTCGTCCCGCTTGCCGGCGCGGTGGGCCTCGATGATGGGGCGCAGGCCGTCGGCGAAGCCGCCGCCGGTCATGGAGCCCGTGGCGCCGGCGTCCAGGTCGGGCAGCAGGGTGATGGCTTCCTCGCCGTCCCAGGGCCCTTCCACGGCCTCGCCACCCAGCGCGATCAGGTCGCGCAGCTTGGAGGCCGCGCCCGCCGTCTCGATCTTGAAGTAGGCGACGTGCTCGATCTCGCGCGCCATCCGCGCCAGCGCCGCGGCCGACAACGGCGTGCCCGCCACCGGCGCGTCCTGGATCATGATGGGGATATCCACCGCGTCCGACACGCGCTGGAAGAATCCCGCCACCTGTTCCTCGGACACGCGGATGGTGGCGCCGTGGTACGGCGGCATGATCATCAGCATGGCGGCGCCCTGCTCCTGCGCGCGCCGGCTGCGCGCGGCGCAGACCTGGGTGCTGAAGTGGGTGGTGGTCACGATGACCGGCACGCGGCCGGCGACGTGCTCCAGGATGGTCCGCGTCAGGATCTCGCGCTCGTCGTCAGACAGCACGAACTGCTCGGAGAAGTTGGCCAGGATGCAGAGGCCGTCCACCCCCGAGTCGATCATGAAATCCACCGCGCGCTTCTGGCTGGGCAGGTCCAGCTCGCCAGACTCGGTGAAGGGGGTGGGCACGACCGGGAATATGCCGCGATAGCGCGGGTTCTGGTAGGTAGCCATGGTTACTCGATGATGTTGAAGTCTTTGAGGTATTCGGTCTTCAGCGTCAGGCCCAGGCCGGGCTTGTCGTCGTCCAGGTCGATGAAGCCTTCCTTGGCCACCGGCTCGCCGTCGAAGATGTAATAGAACAGCTCGTTGCCGACCTCCACGTCGAACATGGGGAAGTACTCGCTCATGGGCGAGGCCAGCGTGCTCATGGTCAGGTGGTAGTTGTGCATCTGGCCGGCATGCGGCACCACCGGCACGCTGTAGGCCTCGCACAGCGCGTTGATCTTGTGCGCCGCCGTGATTCCGCCGACGCGGTTGGTGTCGTACTGCACCACCGACACCGCCTTGCGGTCCAGCAGCTGCTTGAAGCCGTAAAGCGAGAATTCGTGTTCGCCGCCGGAGATCGGAATCGAGGTCAGCTGGTTCAGTTCCGCATAGCCGTCGATGTCGTCGGCGATGACGGGCTCCTCCAGCCAGCGCGGCTCGAACTTCTCCAGCTTGGGCAGGATGCGCTTGGCGTATTCCAGGTTCCAGCCCATGTAGCACTCCAGCATCAGGTCGGTGTCGTAGCCGATCACCTCGCGCACCGCCGCCACCGATTTCAGGTTCTCCGACACGCCCTGCTGCAGATGCGCCGGACCGTAGCCGAAGCGCATCTTGAAGGCCGTGAAGCCCTGGTCCAGATAGGTCTGGGCCTCTTCCTGCATGGCCTTCAGGTCGGTGCGGTAGAGCTTGGAGTAGTAGACCGGGATCTTCTCCTTGGTGCGGCCGCCCAGCAGCTTGAAGACAGGCTTGTTCACCGACTTGCCCAGGATGTCCCAGATGGCCAGGTCCACCGCCGAAATCGCGGCCATGGTCACGCCCTTGCGGCCCCAGGCGTGGGTCGAGCGGTACATGCGCTGCCACAGGTATTCGTAGTCCCAGGGATCCTGCCCGATCACCAGCGGGGCCAGGTACTGGTCGATGATGGCCTTGGCCACGCGCGGCGCCAGCGCCACGTTGCCCAGGCCCACGATGCCGTCGTCCGTCTCCACCTCGACCACGGTCCAGCCGTGGAAGCGGAAGGTGCTCATGGTTTCCTGCTTGGAGTACAGCAGGTCCATGGCGTTGGAGCAGAAATTACCCTGCGGCGGCACGGTCTTGCCGGTCCACTCGTAGACGCGGGCGCGGACGGATTTGATCTTCATGAGGATTTCCTGCTTGGAGTAAGGGTATGGAATGAAAGCCGCGGATCAGCCCGCCTGCGTCCGCGAGGCGCGGTGCGACAGGCCCATGCGGCAGGCGATGAGGAAGGCCTGCCAGGTGGCGTCCAGATTGGCGCGGCCCTGGCCGGCGATGTCGTAGGCGGTGCCGTGGGCCGGCGTGGTGATGGGAATGGGCAGGCCGCCCTGCACCGTCACGCCGCGCGAGAAGCCCAGCAGCTTGATCGCGATCTGGCCCTGGTCGTGGTACATGGTGACGATGGCCTGGAACTCGCCGGCCTGGGCCTTCAGGAAGATGGTGTCGGCGGGGAACGGCCCCTGCACCGGCAGCCCCTCTTCATTCAGTTGCCGCACGGCGGGCGCGATGATGTCCACCTCTTCGCGCCCGCAGGTGCCGCCGTCGCCGCCATGCGGATTGAAGGCCGCCACCGCCACGCGCGGCTCGGCAATGCCATTGGCCTGCAGCGAACGGTAAATCAGCCTCGTCGCGTCCTTGATGCAGTCGATGCTGAGCGCCGCTGCCGCGTCCTTCAGCGGGATATGCGAAGACACGCGCGAGGTCCACAGGTCGCCCAGCGTGTTGAATTCGCAGAAGTACCCGGTCACGCCCAGGTACTTCGCGAAGTGATGCAGCTCGTCGTCATGCCCCAGGCCGCCCAGCTTCATGGCGTACTTGTTCAGGGGCGCGAAACAGATGGCGTCGACGTGGCCGTCGCGCGCCGCGTCCATGCAGGCATTGAGCACCCGCAGCACCGACGCGCCGCCCGCCGCCTCGGCCTGGCCCACATGCACCTGGCCGGGTTCGATGGTATCCACCCCCAGCCAGGCGGGCGCGCCGGTGTCCGGCCGGCCGCGCACCGCCTCGATGCGGTCCACGGGCTGGGTGGCGACCTGCACACCCGCCACCCGCTGGCCTTCGCGCCACAGCCACTCGTCGCCCACCAGCACGATGTTCGCCCGCTGCGTGGCTTCGGGCCTGGCCAACAGGCGGGCGATCAGTTCGGCGCCGATGCCGGCGGGGTCGCCCAGGGTCAGGGCGATGACGGGTTTCTGCTGCGTGCTCATGTCTGGGTCATTCCACGGAAATGTTGTTCTTCTTGATGACGCCGGCGTAGCGCTGGTTCTCGCTCTTGTGGAACTGCGCGAACTGCTCCTGGCTCATCGGGTTGATGTCGGCGCCGATCGCCTGCAGGCGGGCCTGCGTGTCGGGCAGGGCCAGGATGCCGTTGACGGCGTCATGGATGCGTTTCTGGTTGGCGGCAGGCGTGCCGCTGGGCATGTAGACGCCGTACCAGGCGCTCATTTCCACGCCGGGCACGCCGGCCTCGGCCATGGTTGGCACGTCGGGCAGCTGGGCGTTGCGCTTGGCGCTCAGCACGGCCAGCGCGCGCACCTTGCCGCTCTTGATGTGGGGGATCACGGAAGACGCGGTCTCGAACGCGATCTGCACCTGCCCGCCCATCAGGTCCACCAGCGCCGGGCCGCTGCCGCGGTACGGAATGTGGATCATCTGCACGCCGGTGGCGTCCTTGAACAGTTCGGCGGCGATGTGCTGGGTGCTACCCGAGCCGCTGCTGGCGAAGTTGTAGGTGCCAGGCTTGCTCTTGAGCAGCGCGATCAGTTCCTGCACCGACTTGGCCGGCACGTCGTTGTTGACCACCAGGATGTTGGGCACGGCGCCCACGAACACCACCGGCGTCAGGTCGCGGTCGTTGTCATAACCCAGTTTCAGCAGGTGCGGCGCGATGGCGTGGGCGGTAGAGACCCCCATCACCATGGTGTGGCCGTCCGTGGACTTGGCGGCCAGGTCGGCCGCCAGCGTGTTGGACGCGCCCGGCTTGTTCTCGACCACCACGGTCTGCTTGAGCAAGGGCCCGAGCTTGTCGGCCACGGCGCGCGCCATGGCGTCGGTGCCACCGCCCGGCGCGGACCCCACCAGCAGGCGCAGGGGCTTGTTGGGCCAGTCGGCGGTCTGCGCCTGGACGGGCGCCAGAGCCGACAGGCACAGGGCGCCGGCCGCCATCGCGGCCAATAGCCGAGTCTTCATGGTTGTCTCCTTGGTTGATGTTTTTTGCCCTTGCAGGGGCAATCTTTTGTGGGTCCATCTTAGAAAGAAGCGCTGTTTCCGTAAAATGAAACTTTTGCACCAATCGTTCACCTGAGGCGATCAATCATGGAACGCGCGATCCACGTCCCTTCCCTGCTGGCCCGGCTGCGCATGCGGCAGATCGTCCTGCTGCTGGCGATCGAGGAACGCGGCACGCTGCGCGCGGCCGCCAGCCAGCTCAACATGACCCAGTCGGCTGCCAGCAAGATGCTGCACGAACTGGAACTGGCCATCGGCCAGCCGCTATACGGACGGGTCGGCCGCGGACTGGCGCTGACCGCGGCGGGCGAATGCGTAATGGGGTATTTCCGGGGCATGCGCGGCACGGTCTCGTCGCTGGCCCGCGAACTGGAGGAACTGCGCCTGGGCAGCGCGGGCAAGCTATTCATCGGCAGCATCATGGCGGCCTCGCCCGGCCACCTGACCGATGCCCTGCTGCGCCTGAAACAGACCTATCCGCTGCTGGCGGTGGAGATCTCCACCGGCACCAGCGACCTGCTGATCGGCCGCATGAACGAAGGCAAGCTGGACGTGGTGATAGGCCGCATGCTGACGCTGTCGGACAGCCAGTACGTCTTTCGCCCGATCGGCGACGAGGCGCTGTCGGTGATCGCGGCGGTGGACCATCCGCTGGCCGGCCGCAAGCGCGTGGCCTTCGAGGCCATGCTGGACTACCCCTGGGTGTTGCAGCCGCATGGCAGTCCGATGCGCGACGTCATCGAACAGGAGTTCCGCTCGCACAACGCCGCCACGCCCAAGGGCCTGATCGAATCGGCGTCGATCCTGACCACGACCAACCTGGCAATGAAATCGACGATGCTGGGCGTAATTCCGGAATCAGTGGCCAGCCGTTACGCGGCGCATGGCCTGCTGGCGATACTGCCCTACCAGATCCGGCAGAGCCTCACGGCCTTCGGCAGCATCGTGCCCCGCGACCGCCCGCTGAGCGCAGCGGCGCGCCATTTCGTGGGCTTGCTGCATGGCGACGCAACAGCTTGAGAGCGCGCAATGCCAAGGGGGGGAAACGCCTGCGGCACAGGGAAAAACAGCATGCAGAGCAGTACAATCGCGTGTTGCGCATCGCGCGTTTTTTACACTGAGGTCCACACGTGAGCGCACTGCCCGCCTGTCCCAAATGCCAGTCCGAATACACCTATGAAGACGGCGCTCTCTACGTCTGCCCGGAATGCGCGCATGAATGGCCGGCGCAAGCCGCGGAGTCCGCCGATGAAGCCGCGCGCGTCTACCGCGATTCGGCCGGCAATGTGCTGCAGGACGGCGACACCGTCACCGTCATCAAGGACCTGAAACTCAAGGGTTCCGGTGGCGTGGTCAAGATGGGCACCAAGGTCAAGGGCATCCGCCTGGTCGATGGCGACCACGACATCGATTGCAAGATCGACGGCTTCGGGGCGATGAGCCTGAAGTCGGAGTTCGTGAAGAAGGTATAAGCCGCCGCTTGCGACGGCCCCGGGCCGCGGCAACGCCGCGCCCCGGCTACAGGTCCTCGGGTTCCTCCGCCTTGGGCATCAGGTACGCGGTCAGCGTGCTGGACAGTCCGGCCATGACCCACAACACGAAGAAAGACACGGTATAGAAACCGGTGCGTCCGGTAGGCACGTGGCCGAAGATCGCCACGTCCAGCGGATCGATCAGGGCGAAGATCAGCGCGCTCCCCGCCGCGGCCGCCATGAAGGACGGCCACAGGATCCACATCAATGATCGCAAGCCCATCTGTTGTTCTCCCGGGTTACGGATTGGCGCTGGACGCCGCCTGCTCGATGACCAGGCCGCGCTTGACCACGCCTTCCTGGATCGGCTGACTGCTGAAGTTGGTGAACGCAAAGTAGATCGTGATGAAGCAGCCTATCATGGCCGCGAACGGGCCGGCCATCAGGATCCAGGGCCAGGGCTCGCGGTACCAGGGTTTGGCGGTCTTGGCGGGTTGGGCGGCGGTCATGGGCATGTCCTCTTCAGTGTTCAGTCGGGTACGTAGAAGCTGGCGGGCTCGTCGGTTTCGGCAGGACGGTTCTCGCCGTCCTGGCCGCGCGCGCGCAGCGTGATGGCATGGGCGCCGGGTTCGGCGCCGGCCGGCGCGCGGATCACCATGGGCACCAGCTTGTTGGCCGCGGCCTCGACGTCGACCGTGTCCGAGCCCTGCTGGCCCATCATCACCTTCAGGCCGGGCATGCCCTCGGCCGAGAGCTGCAGGCGCATCGGCTGGTCGGAGGTATTGATGATCTGCAAGCGATACACGTTTTCGATCATGCCGCCGGCCACTTCGCGTCCCAGCGCGCCGCGGTCGCGGATCACGTCCACGCGCAAGGGATTGCGCATGGCCAGGGACGCCACGAAAGCGATCGCCAACGCCAGGATCAGCGTGCCGTAGATCAGCACGCGCGGACGCAGCAGATGGGAGCGCGCGCTCTTGGCGGACAGTCCGTCCAGCATGGCGCGTTCCGAGGTGTAGCGGATCAGGCCGGGCTCGTACTGCATCTTGTCCATGACCTGTTCGCAGGCGTCGATACAGGCGCCGCAGCCTATGCACATGTATTGCAGGCCGTCGCGGATGTCGATGCCGGTCGGACAGACCTGCACGCACAAGCTGCAATCAACGCAATCGCCCAGGCCGGCGGCCTTGTGGTCCACCTTGCGCGAGCGGCCGCCGCGCGGATCGCCGCGGCGCTTGTCGTAGGTGACCACGAAGGTGTCGGGATCCACCATCACGCTCTGGAAGCGCGCGTAGGGGCACATGTACTTGCACACGGATTCGCGCATGAAGCCGGCGTTGCCCCAGGTGGCAAAGCCGTAGAACAGCATCCAGAACCACTGCCAGGGGCCGAGTTGCAGCGCGAACAGCTCATGGCCCAGTTCGCGGATGGGCGCGAAATAGCCGATGAAGGTGGAACCCGTCCACCAGGCCAGCGCGATCCACAGGAAATGCTTGGTGAGCTTCAGGCGCGCCTTGCGCCAGGTCCAGGGCGATTCGTCCAGGCGGATGCGCGCGACGCGGTCGCCTTCGACCTTGCGCTCGATCCACATGAAGATCTCGGTGTAGACGGTCTGCGGACAGGCGTAGCCGCAGAACAGTCGTCCCGCCACCGCGGTGAACAGGAACAGCGCCAGCGCCGAAATCACCAGCAGCACCGCCAGGTAGACCACGTCCTGCGGCCACAGCACCAGGCCGAAGAGATAGAACTTGCGCGCGCCCAGGTCGAACAGCACGGCCTGGCGGCCGTTCCATTGCAGCCACGGCAGGCCGTAGAAAACCAGCTGGGTCAGAAAGACAAAGGCGATGCGCCAGCGGGCGAAGATACCGCTCACGGACCGCGGGTAGATCTTGCTGCGCACGCCCGCCAGCGTCTGCTCCAGGGTTTCCGTGCCCGGACGCGGCGGCCTCACGTGCGGCCGCCAGGGCGGCGGGTCACCGTCAGGCGAATTGCCGACCCTTGCGGCTGACCCATCTTCCATTTGCTGCTCCCTGCTGTATGTCCAGTGATATGGGGGCCACGCCAGGCGCGGCCCCCAAACAAACGCTGTAAAGCCTTTACTTCGTTGCCGGCGTGGCGCTTGCCGGCGCGGCGCTCGCCGTCGCTTCGGGCTTGTTCGACAAGCCCCAGACCCAGGCCGTCAGGATCTTGATCTGCTCCGGCGTCAGGATGTCGCCATGCGCCGGCATGCGGTTGTCGCGGCCGTCGAGAATGGTCTTGACGATGGTGGCTTCCGAGCTGCCGTAGAGCCAGACGTCGTCCGTCAGGTTGGGCGCGCCCAGCGCCTGGTTGCCCTTGCCGTCGACGCCGTGACAGGCCACGCAATAGTTGGCGAACTCGCGCTTGCCGCGGAACACGCGCACCGGATCGGCCGTGAGGCCCGACAGCGAACGCACGTACTGGGCGATGTCCGCCGCCGTCTTGGCATCAATCGCGGCCTTCCAGGGCGGCATCACGCCCACGCGGCCTTGCGTGATGGTCTGCGTGATGGCTTCGGGCGAGCCGCCATGCAGCCAGTCGCCGTCGGCCAGGTTGGGGAAGCTGGGGCCGCCCTTGGCGTCCGAGCCATGGCATTGCGCGCAGGTGTTCAGGAACAGGCGCTGGCCGATTTCGCGGGCGCCCGGATCCTGGGCGATCTGCGGAATGTCCATGGTTTCAAAGCGCGCGTAGATCGGACGCACGGCCTCGGCCATCTTGGCCTGCTGCCTGGCGACTTCCTCCGTGCTGCTATAGCCCAGCTGGCCCTTGTATTCGCCCAGGCCAGGCATGAAGAACAGATAGCCCAGCGCGAAGGCGCAGGCCAGCAGGTACATCCAGGTCCACCAGCCCGGCACCGGGTTGTTCAGCTCGGTCAGGTCGCCGTCCCAGACGTGGCCCGTGTCCTCGACCTTGCCGTTGGCCGGCTTGGTACTGAGCCAGCGGCGCTGGGTGTACAGCAGCCACACGCACCAGACCACGCCGCCCACGGCGACGATCGAGATGAAATATCCCCAGAAGCCATTGACGAAATCGCTCATGACCGATTCGCTCCATCTTGTTGTCCCTGCCCGAACTCATCGGGCAGTGCGAACGGCAGCATGGCCGATTCGCGGTTGGCGCTCTGGCGGCCGCGCGAGCAGGCCCACCAGACGATGCCGAAGAAAGTTGCCATTGAAATGGCGGTGACGGCCGCGCTCAGGTAGCCCAGCATGGTCAGCCTCCCGCGGCCGCGGGCGCGGCGGCTTGAGTGGCGGGCTGCGCGGCGGACTGGGCGGCCTTCTTGGCCGCTTCCGCCTGCTTGGCCTGCTCGGCCTGCTTGGCCTTGCGCACGCCCACGCCCAGCCCTTGCAGGTAGGCGACCAGCGCGTCTTCCTCGGTCTTGCCTTCGATGGCCTTGGGCGCCGCGGCGATTTCCTCGTCCGTGTAGGGCACGCCCAGCTTGCGCAGGGCGCGCATGCGGTCGCTCACGTTCTCGCCGGTGATGACGGTCTTTTCCAGCCAGGGATAGGCGGGCATGTTGGACTCCGGCACCACCTTGCGCGGGTCGCGCAGGTGGATGCGGTGCCAATCGTCGGAGTAACGCTCGCCCACGCGCGCCAGGTCGGGGCCGGTGCGCTTGGAGCCCCACAGGAACGGATGATCGAAGACCGATTCCGAAGCCACCGAGTACGGGCCGTAGCGCTGCACTTCCGCGGCCAGCACCCGCACCTGCTGCGAGTGGCAGCCGACGCAGCCTTCGCGGATATAGACGTCGCGGCCCATCAGGCGCAGCGGGCTGTAGGGTTCCACGCCCGCGATGGGCTGGGTCGTGCTGTGCTGGAAGAACAGCGGCACGATCTGGACCAGGCCCGCGAAGGACACCACCAGGATGCTGGCGATGATCATCCAGCCGATGTTCTTCTCGAGCGTCTGGTGCGAAAAGAAACCAGATTTATTGTTGGCCATGATGTCCTCGTCAAACAGTGGCCGGCACGGCGGTCGCGGGGACCGGCTGGCGTGCGGCATGGGGATCGTCTTGCGGAATGGCGGGGTTGACCGGCTGCGCGCCGCGCACCGTCATCCACACGTTCCAGGCCATGACGAACACACCCGACAGGAACAAGGTGCCACCCAGCAAACGGATCAGGTAGTACGGCACGCGCGTCTTCAGTTCTTCCACGAAGCTGTAGACCAGGGTGCCGTCGCTGGCGGTATCGCGCCACATCAGGCCCTGCTGCACGCCGGCGATCCACATGGCGGCGATGTACAGCACCACGCCGATGGTGGCGATCCAGAAATGCAGTTCGATGGCCTTGACGCTGTACATCTTCTCGCGGCCATACAGGCGCGGGATCAGGTAGTAGAGCGAGCCGAACGAAATCATGGCGACCCAGCCCAGCGCGCCCGAGTGCACGTGGCCGATGGTCCAGTCCGTGTAGTGCGACAGTGCGTTGACCGTGCGGATCGACATCATCGAGCCTTCGAAGGTCGACATGCCGTAGAACGACAGCGCCGTCACCATGAACTTCAGGATCGGATCGGTGCGCAGCTTGTACCAGGCGCCCTGCAGCGTCATGATGCCGTTGATCATGCCGCCCCAGGACGGCGCCAGCAGGATCAGCGAGAAGGTCATGCCCAGCGACTGGGTCCAGTCCGGCAGCGAGGTGTACAGCAGGTGGTGCGGACCCGCCCACATGTAGGTGAAGGCCAGCGCCCAGAAGTGGACGATGGACAGGCGGTACGAATAGATGGGGCGGCCGGCCTGCTTGGGCACGAAGTAATACATCATGCCCAGGAAGCTGGTGGTCAGGAAGAAGCCCACGGCGTTATGGCCGTACCACCATTGCACCATGGCGTCCTGCACGCCCGAGTAGGCGGAATAGGACTTCCACATCGACACCGGCATTTCGATGTTGTTGAAGATGTGCAGGATGGCGATGGTCAGGATGTACGAGCCGAAGAACCAGTTGGCCACGTAGATGTGCTTGGAACGGCGCTTGATGATGGTGCCGAAGAACACGATGGCGTAGGCCACCCAGACCAGGGTGATCAGGATGTCGATGGGCCATTCGAGTTCGGCGTATTCCTTGCTGCTGGTGAAACCCATGGGCAAGGTGATGGCGGCGGCGACGATGACGATCTGCCAGCCCCAGAACGTGAACGCGGCCAGCGGGCCGCAGAACAGGCGCGCCTGACATGTGCGCTGGACCACGTAGTACGACGTCGTGAACAACGCGCTGCCGCCGAAGGCGAAGATCACTGCGTTGGTGTGCAGCGGGCGCAGGCGGCCGTAGCTCAGCCATGCGGTATCAAAATTCAGCTGCGGCCAGATAAGCTGCGCAGCGAGAAAAACGCCCACGGCCATGCCGACGATGCCCCACACTACCGTCATGAGCGCGAATTGCCTCACGATCTTGTAGTTGAAGGTGTCGGCCTTGCTTGCGATTGCGGCGCAATCGTTCATCGCCCTTCCCCTAAAGTTACAGATAGCTCCAGGCTGCAATGATGGGACTAGTCAAACAAGGCAGCGTTGATCTGGATCAAGCATCTGGTTACACGGTGGGGAACGCGGCGCCGGCGCAACGGGTCCAGGCGCGACATCAAGCGCGCCGCTCAGCCGCGGCTGGCGGGTCCGCTGTCGTCATCAAGCAGGATGGCGCGGCCGGCGTCATCGGTGTCGTCGTACTGGCCGTTGAAAACGGCCCACCACAGCGACACCCCGATGGCCAGCACGAACAGCAGGGACAGGGGCAGGAGCAGATAGAGAATGGTCATTGCGCCGCTTCCAGGGCGGCCGCGGGCGCGGGCGCGCCAGCCCAGTCGCGGCGGCACAGGCGCCACGAGTTGTAGGCGACCGCCAGCGAGGACAGCAGCATGGTGATCGCGGCCAGCCACGGCGTGACCCAGCCGACCAGCGCCAGCGGGGTCATCAGCAGATGCCAGACCACGGAGCCATGCAGGTTCTGGCGAGCCTTGCGCCGCGCCTCATCCAGCAGCTCGTCCAGCGCCGCGTCGGACATATGGGGGTGGGAGGCCAGCGCCGAATGGGCGGAGGCCATGGCGGTGGGCACCGCCATCGACATGGCGCAGGGACAGCTCATCACCAAAAGCGCGACCATCACCGGAATGCTGTGCGCCGGATCGATATAGGCCCAGGCGGCCGCGGCGGCCAGCGCCAGCGCGACCTGGACCATGACGAAGCGCGAGGCCAGCCGGTCGGCGCGCGCGCCCAGCTCCAGGCGCTGCGCCTCCACGCGCTCGTGGCGCAAGCCGCCCGCCGCGCCGCCAAAGGACTGGCGAGCGCATAGTTCCAGATAGCGCGCGGTGAGCAGGAAGGCCACGAACATCGTGACCGAATCGAAATAGACCTCGCCGCGCCCCGTGTAGGTGGCGTGGACGCTGGGAATGAAGGCGGCGACAATGCCCAGGGCCACCGGCACGTCCATGCCGGCGCGGCCATGGCGCAGATTGTCGCCCGCGTGGCGCCAGATCGGCCAGGCCGAATACACCACCACCGGCACGGTCAGCGCAAAGCTGGCCCAGTTCATCAGCACGATCGCCCAGTCCAGCGTTTCCAGCGCATCGGCGGGCATGCTTTCATGCCGCAGGTAGCCGGGCCAGGCGAACATCATCACCTGCATCATCGCCAGCCACGCCAGCGACAGGCGCACCAGCGCATGGCGGCGCTGCTGGCGGTCGGCGTCGGACAGTCCGGCCGGGACGGCGAAGATCGATTTTGCTCGCATGCGCCGATGTTACCCAGCGCGTTACAAAGCCGCCTTGATCTGGATCAAGGCGGCTTTGGCCGGTTTGCCCGGACAACGCGGACTTGGCGCCGCCCGGCTCAGGGACGCTGGCGGCGCAGCACGTCCACCACTGCCCGCATCAGGCTGGCCAGCTCGTCCTCGGCGATGGTCAGCGCCGGGGTCAGGTAGACCACGTTGCCGAACGGCCGCACCCAGACGCCGGCCTCGACCAGGCGCCGCTTCAGGCCCTCGCGGTCGGCGATGCCGTCCAGCTCGACCACGCCGATCGCGCCCAGCACACGCACGTCGCGCACCCAGGGCAGCTCGCGGCACGGCTCCAGGCCCATGGCCAGAGCCGCGGAGATCGCGTGCGCCTGAGCCAGCCGCGGTTCAGTCTCAAAAAGATCCAGCGAGGCATTGGCCGCGGCGCAGGCCAGCGCGTTGCCCATGAAGGTGGGGCCGTGCATCAGCGCGTGCGAGGGATCGTCGGACCAGAACGCCTCGAACACCCGGCTGCTGGCCACCGTGGCGGCCAGCGGCAAGGTGCCGCCGGTCAACGCCTTGGACAAGGTCACGATGTCCGGCCGGATGCCGGCCTGCTCGAAGGCGAACATGGCGCCGGTGCGGCCGAAGCCGGTGAAGATCTCGTCGAAGATCAGCAGCAGGCCGTGGCGGTCGGCCAGGCGGCGCAAGCGGCGCAGTACTTCCGGGGCATGCAGCAGCATGCCGCCGGCGCCCTGCACCAGCGGCTCGACCAGGATGCCGGCCAGGCGCGATCCATGGGCTTCCAGGTGGGCCTCCAGCGCCGCCAGTTCGGCCTCGCTGCGCGGCAGGTCGACGATGTCGTGCTCGGCCAGCATGCCGCGGTACAGGCTGTGCATGCCCTCGTCCGGATCGCAGACCGCCATGGTGCCGAAGGTGTCGCCGTGATAGCCGCCGCGGAACGCCAGGAAACGGCTGCGGCCGCGTTCGCCCTGGTTGAGCCAGAATTGCAGCGCCATCTTCATGGCGACTTCCACCGCCACCGAGCCGGAATCCGTATAGAAGACGCGATCCAGTCCCGGCCCCAGCAGGGCGGCCAGGCGGCGCGCCAGGGTCAGCGCGGGTTCATGGGTCAGCCCGCCGAACATGACGTGCGGCATGGCGTCCAGCTGCGCGCGCACCGCCTGGGCGATGTGCGGATGGTTGTACCCGTGGCAGGCCGTCCACCAGGACGCCACGCCGTCGATCAGGCTGCGGCCGTCGGCCAGTTCGAGCCGGCTGCCGTGGCTGCGCACCACCGGCAGCGGCGGCGTCACCGTCTTCATTTGGGCATAGGGGAGCCAGATATGGGGCTGGCCCTGGGCCACCCAGTCGGGCGTGTGCATGATTCACCTCTCGATACCGGCGGCGCGCCCGGCGGACATGGCCGCGACCGGGGCGGCGTCCGCCTCCACTACAATGGCTCGCATTCTACGGCCTGGCGCGGGCTCGCCCCCTGCCCGGCCGCTGCCGGAAATATTGATGTCCAAGCTGGATCCGCTTTTCTCCTCCGAACTGGCGCGTGCCGAAACGCGCCGCGTGCGCCGCCGCCTGCGCACGGCCTCCGCCGCCGCCCCGGGACGCCTCGTCCTCGAGGGCGAACCGGTCCTGAACTTCTCCAGCAACGATTACCTTGGCCTGTCGCGGCATCCGCTGCTGGTCGAGCGGTCGCGCGAATGGGCAGCCCGCCACGGCGCGGGCGCCCAGGCTTCGCGCCTGGTGACCGGCAACCTGGACCTGCACGAACAGGTGGAGGCCAAGCTGGCCCGGCTGAAAGGCACCGAGGCCGCGCTGCTACTGGCCTCGGGCTGGCAGGCCAACGCCGCCGTGCTGCCGGCCCTGCTGCGCGCCGCCGCCAGCCAGGGCGAGGTCGAGCTGTACGCCGACAAGCTCAACCACGCCAGCCTGCACCACGGCTGCCAGGCGGCGGGCGTGAAGCAGATCCGCTTCCGGCACAACGACCTGGACCATCTGGAGAGCCTGCTGGCCGCCAGGGCGGAAAACGCGGCCGGCCAGCCCGTGTCGCGATTCATCGTCACCGAAAGCGTGTTCAGCATGGACGGCGACCGGACCGACGTGGAACGGCTGGCAACCCTGGCCGACCGCTACCGCGCCTTCGTCTACCTGGACGAGGCGCACGCCACCGGCGTGCTGGGGCCTCGCGGCATGGGGTTGGCAGGGCTGGCGCCCGGCCGCATCGACCTGGCCATGGGCACCTTCAGCAAGGCGCTGGGCGGCTTCGGCGCCTACGTCGCCGGTTCGCGCGCGCTGTGCGACTACCTGATCAACGCCTGCTCGGGCTTCATCTACACGACGGCGCTGCCGCCCGCGGTGCTGGGCGCCATGGACGCGGCGCTGGACCTGGTGCCCGCGCTGGATGCCGAACGCGCCCGTCTGGCGGCTGCCGGCGACAACCTGCGCGCCGCGCTGCGCGGCATGGGGCTGGACACAGGCGCCTCCTCCACCCAGATCGTGCCGGCCATCGTAGGCGACGAAGCCCGCGCCCTGGCGCTGGCCTCGGGACTGGAACAGCGCGGCTTGCTGGCCGTGGCGATCC
>MCNF01000143.1_pt1 | contig 23311 bp, 23 predicted proteins | sample 778221 | NCBI WGS metagenome assembly MCNF01 (sample SAMN04296814, study PRJNA304217) | bioreactor metagenome | isolation source: arboretum soil enriched with benzalkonium chloride | place: Turkey | reverse complement strand
AGTCCGCCCTGGAAATCCAGGCGCCGTTGGCCGCGCCGATCGAGGCCGCGCCCGTTGCGCCGCCGCGCCCGCTTACCGGGGCGCGGCGCTAGCGCCTGCGATCAGCGCCGCGGCGGCCATGGCGGCGCCCATTCCCAGCGCCATGCCGGCCGCCATTCCGCCGAATGGCGCGGCGCTCGCGGCCAGCGCCGCCGCCATGCCCCATTGAGCCCCCGCCAGCATGCCCAGCCCCATCACCAGCGCGCAGGCCAGCCGCGCGGCCATGCGTGGCGCGCCCGGCAGCGGCAATAGCGCGGCAATCAGCATGGCTGCGCTGCTGGCGGGCATCAGGGCCGCATGGCGCCAAGCTTGTTCCAGCAGCCCGCCGGACGCTGCGCACAGGCTGGCCAGCAGCGCAGCCGGCGTGCGCAGCGTGTCCGCCCACAACCCCGCGGCCATGGCCGCCGTGCAGGCCAGCCACAGGATGGCCGCGTCGGAGGCCATGCGGACGGCGTGGCCGGGCTTGCGCCTAGCCGCAGGCGTGGCAGGCGTGCGCCCGGGCGTCGTCGTAGCGGTCATGGTGGCGTACCCAGTCGCCCAGGTTGAAGTGCGGGCCGTTTTCGTTGCGGCCCAGGGGCGCTAGCTCCAGATAGTTGTAGGCGCCGGCCAGCCTTTCCACGCCGCGCGAGAAGCTTGAATAGGTGTGGAAGATTTCGCCGTCCGGATCGCGGAAGAAGGCGCTGGCGCCGGAGTTTTCCTCCATGCTGCCGTCGGCCTTGGGCACGGAGGCCAGCAGGTCGAAATTGAAGTCGCCGCCTTCGGACGAGTACCAGGGGAACTGCCAGCCCATGCGCCGCTTGAAGGCCTCCAGCTTGGCGTAGGGGGCTCGCGACACGGCGACCACCGCTACGTCATGCTGGCGCAGGTGCATGATCGCGCTGTCCATGTGGTCGGCCAGGAACGAGCAGCCCACGCAACCTTCCTCCCAGTCCGGGCCGAACATGAAGTGGTAGACGATGAGCTGGCTCCTGCCCTGGAACAGTCCAGCCAGGTCCACGGGTCCGGCCGCGCCCTGGAAGCGGTAGGGCTTGTCCACTTTGACCCAGGGCAGGGCCATGCGCTCGCGGGCCAGGGCGTCCTGGGCTCGGGTCAGTTCTTTTTCGCGGCGCAGCAGCGCCTCGCGCGCGATGTCCCATTGGGCTCGGGATACGACGGGGTGATCGGTCTGCATCGTGTGTCTCCTTGGAACGGGCCCGTGGGCCCGGGTAGGGCGAGCGGCGGGCCTTCAGGCCGGATTCGCCAGATGGGCCGCCAGCCGCTCCAGCGCGCCCAGCCAGCCATGCTGGTGGCTGTCGCGGGTGGCCTGGTCGACGAACGGGGTCTGCAGGAAGGCGAGCTCGGTGCCGCCGCCGGCAGGGGTGAATTCCAGCGTGATCAGCGAAACTTCCGCGGGCGTGTCGCGCCAGGCCCAGGTGAAGACCAGCCGACGCTGCGGCTCGACTTCGCGGTAGTGGCCGCTGGCATGATGCTCCAGCCCGTCCTCGGTGGCGAATCCCACCTGGTAGGCGCCGCCCACGCGCACGTCGGTTTCCGCCCGCAGCACCTTGCGGGTTTCGGCGGGACCGAACCAGCGCATCAGCGCTTGCGGGTCCGTCCAGGCGCGCCAGACGCGTTCGACGGGGGCGTCGAAGCGCCGCTTGAGCCGGAGTTCGATGGGGGCTGTTTCGTGTCGGGTGCTTCGTTTTTCCATGGGTGGACCTCTTCCTCGTGGTACAGGTACCGCGCCAGCGAATCCAGCTGCCCGTTCCAGAACTTCTCGTAGCGGGCCAGCCAGTCGGATGCCGCCCGCATGGGTTCGGGCGATAGCGTGCAGTTCACGACCCGGCCGTCCTTGGCGCGGGCGATCAGGCCGGCGTCTTCCAGCACGCGCAGATGCTTCATGAAAGCAGGCAGGGACATGGCATGCGGCCGGGCCAGCTCGCTGACCGAGGCCGCGCCTTGCTCCAGGTCGGCCAGCACCCGGCGCCGCGTGCCGTCGGCCAGGGCCGAAAAGATGCTGTCCAGCGTGTCGTCTTTAAACTTAACCATAGGGTTAAGTATTAAGCCGAAGCCGCGGGACTGTCAAGCAACAAAGTTGGCGCGATCAGGAATCAGGCGTGCTGGTGCATGGCCGACTGGTGCTTGGTATCGCGCATGGTGGCGTACACCAGCAGCGACAGGAAGATGATGCTCGCGAGGTAGTAGTAGAACCACTCCTCATGCCCCTGCTGTTTGAAGAACAGGGCGATGGCCGGTGCCGTGCCACCGAAGATCGACACCGTCACGGCGTAGGGCACGGCCACGCCGGTGGCGCGGATGTTGGTCGGGAAGAGTTCCGCCTTCACCACCGCGTTGATCGAGGTGTAGCCGGCCGTGAACACCCAGGCGCCGCAGATCAGCAGAAAGGCCATGAAGGGCGAGCGCGTGTGCGACAGCGTCATCAGGATGGGCACCGTGAGCGCCGCGCCCGCCACGCCGAAGAACACCAGCAGCGGCTTGCGCCCGATCTTGTCGGACAGCGCGCCATAGACCGGCTGCAGGATTAGCGCGAAGATCAGCGAGCCCGCGATGATGTAGGTCGTGACGATGTCGGAGAAGCCCGAGGTCTGGCGCACGAAGGTCTGCATGTAGGTGGTGAAGGTATAGAACGCCGCGGTGCCGCCCGCGGTCAGGCCCACCACGATCGCGACTTCGCGCGGATACTTCAGCAGGCCGCGCAGCGAACTGGTCTGCGGCTTGGGCGCCTTCTGGGCTTCCTTGTAGGAGTCCGTCTCGGGCATGTCGCGCCGCATCAGCGCGGTGACGATGGCAAGCATGGCGCCGATCACGAAGGGGATGCGCCAGCCCCATTCCACCAGCTGTTCGTGGGTCAGGAATACGTTCTGCAACAGCAGCAGCACCAGGATGGCGCAAAGCTGGCCGCCGATCAGGGTCACGTACTGGAAGCTGGAATAGAAGCCGCGATGCTCGGGGTCCGCGATTTCGGTCAGGTAGGTGGCGCTGGCGCCGTACTCGCCGCCCAGGCTCAGGCCTTCGATCACGCGCGCCAGCGCCAGCAGGGCCGGCGCGGCCAGGCCGATGGTGGCGTAGGTGGGCGTGACCGCAATGATCAGCGAGCCCACGCACATCATCCCCACCGACACCATCAGCGACAGGCGCCGCCCATGGCGGTCCGCAAGGTGGCCGAACAGCCAGCCGCCCAGCGGGCGCACGATGAAGCCGGCCGCGAACAGCGTGGCCGCGTTCAATTGCTGGACGACGGGGTCGTGCGAGGGAAAGAAGGCGGGGGCGAAGTACAGCGCGAAAGCGGTATAGGCATAGAAGTCATACCACTCCACCAGGTTGCCCATGGAGCCGACGAAGATCGCCTTGATGCGGCGCTTCGCGTCGGGGATGTCGAGATACGCTTGTGTCATATCCATCCTTCGGGTGCGTTTGTCGGGGGACGCAGGGCACGCGATCGCGGACGGGCCGCGCATGGAACATGCATTGCGTTATGTTGCGCCTGCGCGCGCGGAAATGCACGCGTATCAATACTGCTTCTTGTTCAGTTTTTTGTCAGGTCCGGCCGCGCCGGCTTACTTCCCGCGCGGCTTGATGGCTTCGCAGGGCGCGGCGCCGTCGGCCGCCTGGGCCTCGTCGCCCAGCAGCGCCTGCGCGCCGCAGACCGAGCCGAACATGCCCTTGCTGTTGTGGCCGATGCCGGCCACTTCGAAGGCGCGCCGGTGCAGCGCCACGGGCCGGGCGCCGCGGGCGGCCAGCACGTGTTCGTATTGCGCGTAGCCCGTGCCGCGGGCCAGCCGGGTGGCGCCCTGGGCCTCCGCGCCGCAGGTCTTGTCCAGCAGCCGGTCTTCGGGATTGTTGTCGGCGCCGCCCAGCAGATAGGTGACGTCGCGCGCCGCGTAGCGCACGAAGAGCTTGGACTCGTCGGTCTCGCGCGAGTAGGCGGGCAGCTTGTCCGGGCCGTACTTGTACTGGTTGTAGGTGGGGCAGATGCCGCGCTCGTAGGGCGCATAGCCCTTGCCGTCGGGGCGCGGACGCTCGTTGCTCAGGTACAGGTAGGACGAGGGATTGGCGATGACGTAGCGCAGCGCCAGCCCGTCGCGCCGCAGCGGGCCGTCGACGTTGTTCAGCACGGCGTAGCGCTGCACCAGTTGTCCGCCGGCCGAATGGCCGGCCAGCACGATGCCGGCCAGCGCAGCCAGGCGCTTGCGGTCGTCCAGGCTGCGCAGCAGGTCGTCGAGCACCTGGAACGAGCTCACCGGCGCGGGGCGTCCGGCGGCCTGCACGCTGTCTTCGCCGTCTTCCCAGCTGGCCTTGCGCCAGGCCGCCATGCCGCCGAAGCCCGAATCGATCGAACCCGAGAAGCGCGGCGCCAGGATCAGCGTGTCGCGCGCACGCTCGGGGTTGTGCGCCAGCAGCGCGGCGACGGATTCGTAATAGCGGTCGGCGTCGCGCTTGACGCCGTGGATCACGACCACGACCTGCTTGATGTTGCGCAGGTCGTCCTTGGCCAGGTCGCGATTGGCGTAGACCGGCATCTTGTAGCGGTGGCCGGGCTTGCCCAGTTCCACGGACTGCCAGCGCAAGGGCGCCGCGCGCTTGGGCGCGGGCGCGGTTTCGCTGTAGTCGTAAGGGTCGGGTAGGGGCGTCTGGGCGCGCGCGGCCAGCGGCGCGAGCGCCGCCAGGGCGAACAGCGCGGCCAGGCCGCGCCTGCGGTCCGGCCGCGCCTGAAGCAAGGGAAGGATGAGCGCGCGGCGCATGGCGCGGCGGGCGTTCAGCAGCTCTCTTGGCCCAGCAGCTGCTTGAGCGCGGGCAGGTCCAGGATGCGGACCTCGCGCTGGTTGATCTTGATGAGGCCGTCGCGCGCGAAGCGCGAGAACAGCCGGCTGACCGTTTCCAAGGTCAGGCCGAGATAGTTGCCGATTTCCTCGCGGCTCATGCGCAGCACGAATTCGGTGGAGGAATAGCCCAGCGACGCGTAGCGCTGCGACAGGTTCAGCAGGAACGCGGCCAGGCGCTGCTCGGAGCGCATGGAGCCCAGCGAGGCCAGCATCTGGTGCGAGCGGTTGATCTCGCGGCTCATCAGGCGGCGGAACTGCTGCTGCAGCGAGGGCAGGTGGGCCGCGACCCGGTCGATGTCGGCCAGGCGGATGACACAGACCTCGGAATCTTCCAGCGCCACGGCGGTCGAGACGTGCTTGCCGTCCAGCATGCCGTCCATGCCGACGATTTCGCCGGGCAGATGAAAGCCGGTGACCTGGATCTGGCCGGTCGCGTCTTCCAGCTGCGTCTTGAGGCTGCCGAAGCGCACGCTGTAGACGGCGTCGAGCGGGTGGTTCAGCGAATAGAGCGGCTTGCCTTTTTCAAGGCGCACGCGTTCCCTGACCAGTTCGTCCAGCTTTTCCACTTCCGCGGCTGCCATGCCCACGGGCACGCACACATGACCCAGCATGCATGTGGAGCAATGGGCGGCATCAGGGGCAACGGGGACCCGTTTTTGCATACGATGACCTCTATAGTGCCCATTGCGCGGACGCATGCCGGAATGGGTATAAAGCTTAAGACAAGCTGTATTGTAGTCCGTTGTTACTACGGGCGTCTTACGGGCCGTCCGGCAGGGGGCGGGCAAGGCGGTACGCGACCCAGTCGTCGGCGCCGATATCGGCTGCCGCGCCGCGTAGGGCCGGGTCTATCGGGTAGTACTGGCAGGGCAGCTCCGCGGCCGCCGCGGGCGGTTCCAGGCGCGCCATGACCCCGCGCCGCACGAAGCAGCAGGGCTTGCCGGGCTCGTATTCCTCGATCTCGTCCATCAGCGCCACCAGGGCCGGTTGCACCTGGAAAACGTCGCCCCGCACGCGCCGGCCGTCGTCCACCGGGATCAGGCCGGGCCAGTCGCCGAAGTCCACCAGCCGGCCCGGCACGCTGGCCGGACCGACGTAGCGGGCCGCCGGCAGTCCGCGCCGGGCGGCGGCTTGAGCCAGATCATTGATTTCGCCCGCGCGTAGCGTGCCGTAGACAAAAACGTATATGCTCATAAGTCAGATTGTTGCTGCACGTCGAAAAACCATGGCGCGGGCAAGGTGTTGAAATTCTCGCATCTGGCCGCATATTCAGGATATCGAGCCAGCCGGCACGTATCGGTCAGGCTCCCCAACAAGCCAAACGACCATTATGCGATTCGACAAACTGACCACCAAGTTCCAGCAAGCCCTGGCCGACGCTCAAAGTCTGGCCGCCCGCAACGATCACCCCTACATCGAGCCCATCCACGTGCTCTCCGCCTTGCTGTCGGATTCCGAGAGCGGCGCGGGCAGCCTGCTGGCGCGCGCCGGCGTGGCCGTCAACCGGGTGCAATCGGCCATCGACAGCGCCCTGAAGTCCCTGCCGCAGGTGCAGGGCGACGACAACGTCCAGGTCGGCCGCGACCTGCAGGCGGTGCTGACGCGCACCGACAAGGAAGCCGCGCGCCGCGGCGACACCTACATCGCCAGCGAGCTGTTCCTCCTGGCGCTGGCCGACGACAAGGGCGAGGCCGGCCGCATCCTGCGCGACGCGGGCCTGCAGAAAAAGGCCCTGGAGGCCGCGATCGACGCCGTGCGCGGCGGCGAGAACGTCTCCGGCGCGGAAGGCGAGTCCAACCGCGAAGCCCTGTCCAAGTACACCATGGACCTGACCGAGCGCGCCCGCCAGGGCAAGCTCGACCCGGTGATCGGCCGCGACGATGAAATCCGCCGCACCATCCAGATCCTGCAGCGCCGCACCAAGAACAATCCCGTGCTGATCGGCGAACCCGGCGTGGGCAAGACCGCCATCGTCGAAGGCCTGGCCCAGCGCATCGTCAACGACGAAGTGCCCGAAACCCTGCGCGGCAAGCGCGTGCTGTCGCTGGACCTGGCCGCGCTGCTGGCCGGCGCCAAGTTCCGCGGCGAATTCGAAGAGCGCCTGAAGGCCGTGCTGAAGGAACTGTCGTTGGACGACGGCAGCAACATCGTCTTCATCGACGAGCTCCACACCATGGTGGGCGCGGGCAAGGCCGAAGGCGCGATGGACGCCGGCAACATGCTCAAGCCCGCGCTGGCGCGCGGCGAGCTGCACTGCATCGGCGCGACCACGCTGGACGAATACCGCAAGTACATCGAGAAGGACGCGGCGCTGGAGCGGCGCTTCCAGAAGGTGCTGGTCGATGAACCCGACGTGGAATCCACCATCGCCATCCTGCGCGGCTTGCAGGAGCGCTATGAAATCCACCACGGCGTCGAGATCACCGACCCGGCCATCGTGGCCGCGGCCGAACTGTCGCACCGCTACATCACCGACCGCTTCCTGCCCGACAAGGCCATCGACCTGATCGACGAGGCCGGCGCGCGCATCCGCATGGAAATCGATTCCAAGCCGGAAGTGATGGACAAGCTCGACCGCCGCATCATCCAGCTCAAGATCGAGCGCGAGGCCGTCAAGAAGGAAACCGACGACGCTTCCAAGCGCCGCCTGGGCGTGATCGAGGACGAGCTCGAAAAGCTGCAACGCGAGTACAACGACTACGAAGAAATCTGGAAGGCCGAGAAGGCCGCCGTGCAAGGCACGCAGGCCATCAAGGAAGAAATCGACAGCGTGCGCGCCGAAATGGCGGAACTGCAGCGCAAGGGCCAGTTCGACAAGCTGGCCGAGCTGCAGTACGGCAAGCTGCCTGACCTGGAAGCGCGCCTGAAGGCGGCCGAAGTGGGCGCCGCGGAAGCGGCCGAGGAAGCCGAGGGCGGCGAAGGGCGTCCGCGCCTGTTGCGCACCCGCGTCGGCGCCGAGGAAATCGCCGAGGTCGTGTCGCGCGCCACCGGCATTCCGGTGTCCAAGATGATGCAGGGCGAACGCGAGAAGCTGCTGCACATGGAGGAATACCTGCACAAGCGCGTGGTGGGCCAGGACGAGGCCGTGCGCCTGGTGTCCGACGCCATTCGGCGTTCGCGCGCTGGCCTGGCGGATCCGTCGCGCCCCTACGGCTCGTTCCTGTTCCTGGGCCCCACCGGCGTGGGCAAGACCGAGCTGACGCGCGCGCTGGCCGAGTTCCTGTTCGACTCCGAAGAGCACATGATCCGCATCGACATGAGCGAATTCATGGAGAAGCATTCGGTGGCCCGCCTGATCGGCGCGCCGCCGGGATACGTCGGCTACGAAGAAGGCGGCTACCTGACCGAGGCCGTGCGCCGCAAGCCGTACAGCGTGGTGCTGCTGGATGAAGTCGAAAAGGCGCATCCGGACGTCTTCAACGTGCTGCTGCAGGTGCTGGACGACGGCCGCCTGACCGACGGCCAGGGCCGCACGGTGGACTTCCGCAACACGGTGATCGTGATGACGTCCAACCTGGGCTCGCACCATATCCAGAGCCTGGCCGGCAAGCCGTACGAAGTGGTCAAGGAAGTAGTGTGGGACGAGCTCAAGCAGACCCTGCGCCCCGAGTTCCTGAACCGCATCGACGAAGTCGTCGTGTTCCATGGCCTGGAAGCGCAGCACATCGAGTCCATCGCCCGCATCCAGCTGCGCCGCCTGGGCGAGCGCCTGGAGAAGCAGGAGATGCGCCTCGAGGTGAGCGAACCCGCGCTGGCGGAACTGGCCCGCTCCGGCTTCGATCCGGTGTTCGGCGCGCGCCCCTTGAAGCGCGCGATCCAGCAGCAGATCGAGAACCCGGTGGCCCGGCTGATCCTGGAAGGCCGATTCGGTCCGCGCGACGTGGTGCCGGTGGATTGGCAGGACGGACAGTTCGTCTTTACCCGCACGCTGCAGTAAACGGGTCCGGCGTGGCGAGCGCCGCGCCAGGCATGAAAACAACCCCCGGCAGCTGGACTGAAATCCAGCTGCCGGGGGTTTTTACATGCGCTCTCAGGTTGCGTCGGCGTAGTCCTTGCGCTGGGCCGCCATCTGCCGGCCCAGCGTTTGCAGCGCCCGCAGCACCACGGCCATGCCGCGGCGCGTATCCTCATCGCGCAGCAGGCCGATCAGTCCCGCCAGGCTGGGAGGGCGGGCTTCCTGCAGCGTGCGCGTATGCGCGTCGCGCAAGGTGTTGGCGGTCATCCAGGCGGCGCTGCTGGCCTGCTCCGACATCAGCGCCAGCTTTTCCACCATGGACTGGTCCAGCAGGTCCACCAGATCGGAGGCCAGCGACAGCAGGTCGGCGATGTTGTCCAGCCGTCCCGCTTCGGCCAGCAGGCCCAGCCTGTCGGCCAGGGCGCGCGCGCCCGGTCCGCCGCCCAGGAACGGAGCGGCCGCGTCGGCGGCCTGCGTGGCGCTTGCTTCATGCGGCGCGTTCATAGCATTCCCCTTGCGACGGCCCAGTACAGGCCGCGGTTGAAGCCGTGGCGCAGCAGGCCGCCGAGTTTGGTGGGCGGCGTGGGCAACACGTCGTGGGTGTAGTCGTACCAGAGCGGCATGCCGGCGTTCAGCCCCATCTGGGCCACCGCCTGCACGCGGCCGTCATAGGCGCTGCAAGGGTGGCCCAGGCGGATTTCGCCGGCGATGTTGTTGGCGATGACCGGCGCCTGGTTGTGGCAGGAGCCGCCCGCCTTGCTGACCGGCAGGTCGACGGTGTCGCCGATGACATAGACGTTCTGCAGCCCGTAGACCTGCAGCGTCTCGTGGTCGGTCGGCAGCCAGCCTTCGTCGTTCTCGGCCTGCGACACGCCCGACTCCAGCACCACGTCCACGGCGCGTATCGGCGGCGTGGCCATGAGGATGTCGAAGGGCTGTTCGCCGCCTTCCTCCGAGTACGCGATGCGCCGGTCCGGATCGACCCGCGACAAGGTGAAGCCGCGCTGGAACTGTATGCCTTTCTGCTCGAAGACCGCGGGCAGCACTTCGCAGGTCGGCCGTTGCAGGAACAGGCAGTTGCGCAGCAGCTGCGAGGTGGTCGGGTAGGTGTAGATGATCTCCACCTTGTCGCGCACGCCTCGCCGCCGCAGGTAGTCATCCAGCATCAGCGTGGTTTCGATCGGCGCGATGCCGCACTGGTGCGGGACGTTGGGCGTCTTGGGGAAGGTGACGCTGATGAAGACGCGTCCGCGCTCGATGCGCGACAGGCGGTCCGCCAACTGCCTGGCGGGCGCATATTGGTAGAAATGGTCTCCCGCTTCCTTCAGGCCTTCGATGCGTTCGGGCGACGGCACGCAGCCGGTGGCGATGACCAGGTAGTCATAGCCGTAGCGCTTGCCGCTCTGCGTGGCGACTTCCTGGCGGTCGAAGTGGAACCGCGTGACCTTGTCGACGCGGAATTCGATCTCGGGGCGCAGCAGGGAACGTTCCGGCCGTTTCAGTTCCTCTTGGAAGAAGAGGTTGAAGGCCACGTACATGAACGCCGGTTTGTAGTAGTGATCCGGCGTGTCCGAGAGCAGCGTGATGGAGACTTCACCGCGGCTGATTTCGGGGTACAGCTTTCCGGCGAGCTGATTGGCGAGCATGGTGCCGCCTACGCCGCCGCCTACGACAACAATACGCTTGTTCATAAACCACCTCTTATGGAGAGATTCTGAGGGCAAGTGCAGTGCAGTGCGTCTGTGGGTGTAACAACTGTCGCGGGCGGCGTCAACCTTTCCGTCAATAGCCCAAGGCTGCGTCGGCGCAGGTATCGGGCCGCCGGCCCTCCAGCACCGTCTTCAGATTCTCAAGGGTCTGGCGGGCGATGGCCGCGGCCGGCGTGCGGGTGGCGATGTGCGGCGTGACGAGTACCTTGCCATGGCGCCATAGCGCGTGTTCGGCCGGCAAGGGTTCCTGCGGCGTGGCGTCCAGCGTGGCGTAGGCAAGCTGGCCGCTGTCCAGCGCCGCCAGCAGCGCGTCCGGATCCAGATGTTCGCCGCGGCCCGCGTTGACGACGTGGGCGCCGCGCGGCAATTGCGCGAAAGTGGCCGCGCCCAGGAAGCCGCGGGTCTCGTCCGTCAGGGGCAGCAGGCAGACCAGCGTGTCGGCCTCCGCCAGCAGCGCCGGCAGGCCGTGCGCGCCGTGATGGCCGGTGATGCCGGCGGGCAGCTCGGGCTTGGGCGTGCGGCTCCAGCCCGATACGCGGTAGCCCAGGGCCGAGAGCGCGCTGGCCGCGGCCAGGCCCAGCCGGCCCAGTCCCGCGATGGCGACGCGGTGCTCCGACGGCGGCACGATGGGGCTTTCGCGCCAGATGCCTGCGGCGCAATTGCGCACGTAGTCGGGAAAGTGCCGGTGGTGGTTGATCACGGCCCAGGCGACATAGCTGCTCATGCCCGCGGTCATGCCGGCCTCGGACACGCGGCATACCGGCACCTGGCGTGGCACGGCGGGATCGGCGTAGATGTGGTCGACGCCTGCGCCTATTGACTGGATCAGGCGCAGGTTGGGGAGCGTGCCCAGCAGTCCGGCGGGGGGCAGCCAGCAGACGGCCGCGTCGATCCGGGCCGGGTCGCCCAGGTCGTCCGCCGTGCGCCATTCGATGTCGGGCCGCAGGGCCTGGAACGCGGGCGCCAGGTAGCGCATGTCCAGCACCCGGCTCAGCAGCGCGATGCGGGGCGGCCGGTCGGCGGCCATGGCGGGGGAGAATGGCGCGCTCATGCCGCGGCCTCCAATTGTGTGATGCCGGTCAGCCGCGCCCGTCCGGATACGATGCTGGCGAAGTCCGGCACCGCCTGCACCAGTTCACGCGTGTAGGCCTGGCCGGGGCTGCGGATGACCTCGGCTGCGGGGCCGCATTCGATGATGCGGCCTTGCTGCATGACGGCGATGCGGTCGCACATCTGCGCCGCCACGCGCAGGTCGTGGGTCACGAACAGCATGCTCAGCTGGAACTGCCGGCGCACGCTGGCGAACAGCTCCAGCACCTGGGCCTGCACCGACACGTCCAGCGCGGAGACGGGTTCGTCCGCCACGATCAGTTCGGGTTCCGAAGCCAGCGCGCGCGCGATGCCGATGCGCTGGCGCTGGCCGCCGGAGAATTCATGCGGATAGCGCTGGGCGGCATCCGGACTCAGGCCGACCAGCTGCAGCAGTTCGGCCGCGCGCTCGCGGGCGCGCGGCAATGCCATGCCTTGCGCCAGCGGCCCGGCCATGATCGAGCGGCCCACCGTGTGGCGCGGATTGAGCGAGGCCTGCGGGTCCTGGAACACCATCTGCACGCGGCCCGGCGCTGGCCGCGCGCCGCGCGTCTGGCCGTTGAAGAGGATTTCCCCGCCATCCTGCGCCAGCAGGCCGGCGATGCAGCGGCCCAGGGTGGACTTGCCGGAGCCGGATTCGCCCACCAGGCCCAGCACCTCGCCGCGCTGCAGGGTGAAGCTGATGCCGCGCATGGCGGCGGTTTCGCGGCCGCGCCGCAACAGCCCGCCGCCGGATACATAGGTCTTGCGCAAGTCGCGCACGTCCAGCAGCACCGGTTGCGGTTGCGCGGCGCTGCCGGTCGCCGGCACGCCGTGCGGGATGGCGGCGATCAGCTTGCGGGTGTAGTCGTGTTGCGGGTTGCCCAGGACGCCGGCGGCGTCGCCGGCCTCGACGATCTCGCCCGTCCGCATGACGGCAACCCGGTCCGCGATCTGCGATACGACGCCGAAGTCATGGGTGATGAACAGCACCGCCGTGCCTTGCCTGGCCTGCAGGTCGCGGATCAGTTCCAGGATCTGCGCCTGGGTAGTGACGTCCAGCGCGGTGGTGGGCTCGTCGGCGATCAGCAGGGCGGGCTCCAGCATCAGCGCGCAGGCGATCATGACGCGCTGGCGTTGTCCGCCCGACAGCCGGCCGGGGTAGCTGGCGGCGATGCCTTCGGGATCGGGCAGACGCACGTCGCGCAGCGCCGCGAGGATGCGGGCGCGCTTCTCGGCGGGCGCGAGCGTCAGGTGCGCGTCCAGCGCCTCTTCGAGCTGCTCGCCGATGCGCATGACCGGATTGAGCGCCGACATCGGGTCCTGGAAGATCATGCCGATGCGGTTGCCGCGCAGCGTGCGCCATTGCGGCTCCTGCAGGGCCAGCAGGTCCTGGCCCTGGAAGGCGATGCTGCCGGCCACGGGCGCCACCAGCGGCTGCGGCAGCAAGCCCATGACCGCATTGGCGATCATGGATTTGCCGGAGCCGCTCTCGCCCACGATGCACAGCGTTTCGCCGGCCGCGACGGACAGGCAAGCTTCTCGGACGGCCAGGGCGCGGTCGGCGCCGGCGGGCAGCCGGATGCTCAGCCCGCGAATGTCCAGCAATGGGGGCGTGGGCGTCATGCGCGGCTCCTTGCGTCCAGGCGGGTGTTCAGGCCGTCGCTCAGGCCTTCGCCCACCAGGTTCAGCGCCAGCACGGTCAGCAGAATGGCCACGCCCGGGAACAGGCTGATCCACCAGGCTTGGCGCAAGGCGGTGCGGGCCGCGCCTATCATGTAGCCCCAGCTCATGACGTTGGGGTCGCCCAGGCCCATGAAGCTCAGGCTGGATTCCAGCAGGATGGCGGTGGCCACCATGAGCGAGCCCATGACCACGATGGGCGCGGCGGCGTTGGGCAGGATCTGGGTGACGATGATGCGCAGATTGGATTCGCCCGCCAGGTGCGCCGCATGCACGAAGTCGCGGTGGCGCAGCGTCAGGAATTCGCCGCGCACCAGGCGCGCCACCGGCGGCCACGAGACCAGCGCGATGGCGGTGACGATGGAACCCACCGAAGGTTGGAAGATCGCCACCAGCACGATGGCCAGGGCAAAGCTGGGGATGGCCTGGAACAGTTCGGTAAAGCGCATCAGGCCGCTGTCGATCCAGCCGCCGTAGTAGCCGGCCAGGGCGCCCACCGATACGCCGATCAACAGGCCGGCCAGCGTGGAGACCAGGCCGATCAGCAGCGACACGCGCGCGCCGTAGGCCAGGCCGGAGCCTATGTCGCGGCCCATGGTGTCGGTGCCGAAGGGCAGGCTGGCCATGTCCAGCGGCGGCAGGAACGGGCGCTGCACCATGGCCCAGGGATCGTGCGCCGCGATCAGCGGCGCGGCCAGCGCCAGCAGCAGCACCGCGGCCATCACGGCCAGTCCGGCCAGGGCGCCCTTGTTGCGGCGAAAGCGCCGCCAGAATCCGTTGTTCATTGCAGTTCTATCCTCGGGTCGGCCAACGTGTAGAGCAGGTCGGTGACGATGTTGAACGCCACGGCGAGTGCGGCAGTGATCAGGAAGGTGCCCAGCAGCAGGTTGTAGTCGCGCTGCACCAGCGCATCGAACATCAGGCGGCCGATGCCGGGCCAGGCGAACACGGTTTCGATCAGCACGGTGCCGCCCACCATGGAACCCGCCTGGATGCCGGCCAGGGTGATGACGGGCAGCAGCGCGTTGCGCAGGATGTGGTGGCGCTGGATGCGGCGCGGCGACAGGCCCTTGGCGCGCGCGGTCTTGATGAAGTCCATCTGCGCCACTTCCAGCATGGACGTGCGTGTCATGCGCGCATAGACCGCCATGTAGAAGAGCGCCAGCGTGGCCGCGGGCAGCGCCAGGTGGCGCGCGATGTCCGCCGCCCGCGCCAGGCCCGAATAGCCCGCGCCCACGGTCTCGAAGCCGAAGCCCGGCAGCCATTCCAGCTTCACGGAAAACAGCAGCACCGCCATCAACGCCAGCCAGAACAGCGGCGTGGCGTAGAACAGCATGGACAGCGTGCTGACCAGGCTGTCCAGCCAGGTCCCGGCGCGCGCGCTGGTCCAGGCGCCCAGCGCCACCCCCGCGGTCAGGGAGACGACGAAGGCCGTCATGGTCAGCAGCAGCGTGGCCGGCAGGCGTTCGGCGATCAGGCTCATCACCGGCCGCTGCTGCCGGTAGGAATCGCCCAGGTCCAGCCGCGCGGCGTGGCCCAGGTAATTCGCCAACTGCTGCGGCAGCGGCTGGTCGAGCCCGAAGCGTTCGCGCAGCTGCGCCATGAAGACCTCGTCGGCCGCGCCGGCTTCGCCCGCCATGACGGTGGCGGGGTCGCCGGGCGCGGCGCGGATGAGCAGGAAATTGATGACCGCGATCAGGGCCAGCACCAGCAGGCCCTGGACCACGCGGCGCATCAGGTAGGCGAGTTTCTTCATGGCGTTCCCCCTGTGCTTGCGGCCGCGTTCAGGCCAGCTTGGCGCGCGCCAGGCTGTCGTTCAAGCCTATGCCTGAATTGATCAGGTTCTTGATGTTGTTGCGGTACAGGGTGGGGAACTGCAGCTCGAGCAGCCAGGCCACCGGCACCTCGTCCACCAGCACGCGCTGCACTTCCTCGTACAGGCGGCGGCGCGCCTCGGGGTCGGCTTCGCGCGAGCCGCGTTCGAACAAGTCGTCGACCTTGGGATTGCTGTAGCCCTCGACGTTGTTCCAGGGCGAGCCCTTGGCGATGGTCGACGTGAGGTAGTTGCGGGCCACGCCCAGCGCGGCGTCGCCGTACTGGTAGAGGTAGCAGAAGGCGATGTCGTAGTCCCAGTTGGCGGTCTTTTCGCTCCAGCCGGCCACGTCGGTGGCGGTCATTTCCAGTTTGATGCCAGCCTCGGCCAGGTTCTGCCGCGCGATCTCGGCAAAGCGCTGCCAGGTCTCGCCATAGGGCAGCGGCAGCAGGCGCAGGGTCTGGCCCTTGTAGCCGGCTTCCTTGAGCAGTTGCCTGGCACGGGCCAGGTCGCGCGGATACTTGGTCACCTGGTCGGTGTGGTAGCGCACGGTGCTGTTGAACGGGCCGGTGGCCACCTTGCCGAAGCCGTACCAGGCCACGTTGCGCATGGCCTCGCGGTCCAGCGCGTACATGATGGCGCGGCGCACCCGCACGTCGGCCAGCACCGGGTTGCGGTTGTTCAGCCACATGAAGGAATGGGGGCCGAAGAACTCCCAGCCCTTGGTGGTGATCTCCACATTGGGCAGGCCCTTCAGGCGCGCGATGTCGAAGTACTCGACGGTGCCGCCGGGCAGCACGTCCAGCTTGCCGGATTCGAATGCCGCCGAGCGCGAGGCCGCGTCGGGAATCACGTGGAAGTACAGCGTGTCCACGTTGGGCACGGCCGGCTCGTGGTATTGCTCGTTGCGCACCAGCTGGATGTACGAGCCGCGGCGCCATTCCTTGAACTTGTAGGGGCCGGTGCCGATGGGCGTGTTGTTGGCCGGGTTGGCCTGGAAGTCCGTGCCTTCGTAGATGTGGCGCGGCACCATGGGCATGGTGCCGACCTCGAACAGCCCGAGGAAGGGGGCGAAAGGGCGCGGCAGGCGGAATTCCACCGTGTGCTCGTCCAACGCCTTGATGCTGTCCACGAAAGCCAGGCCGGCGCGCAGGCGCGCATGGGTCTTGCGCAGGAACTGGTCGACGCTGAACACCACGTCGTGCGCGTTGAAGGGCTTGCCGTCGTGCCACAGCACGCCTTGCTTGAGCTTGAAGGTGTACACGGTGGCCGTGTCGTTCACGGTCCAGGAGGCCGCCAGGCCGGGCATGGGCTCCAGCTTTTCGTCGTAGCGCAGCAGGCCCTCGTAGATATTGCCGCCGATCATCTGGGTGGGGCCGTTCTGGATGATGCCCAGCATGAGGCCGGACGGTTCCGGCTGCACGGCGATGTTCAGCACGCCGTTGCGGGCGGCGGCTGACCACGCGGGCAGGGCGGCGCTGCCGCTCCACCAGCCAGCGGTGGCGGCGCTGGCGATCAGAAAGTCGCGACGGTTCATGAGGTTCTCCTGGAGTCGTGGGGCGAAGCGGCAGATGGAGCGGCGCGCGCGGTTCAGGCGCGCGGCGCGGCGGGAGCGCTGGACGGGGGAGTCACCAGCTTGAGCAGCGCGCGCCATTCGCGTTCGCTGGGATCGGTGGCGCCGGGCAGGCGGTTGGTGTCGCCGCTGGCGTATTGCCGCGCGGTCTTCTCGCTGACCTGCGGACTGACCGGGTAGGTCGCCTGGCCGGTGGCCTGGATCGCCAGCTGGACGCGGCAGGCGCGGTCCAGGTTGAGCATGAGGATGAAGGCCTCGGCGACCGTGGCGCCGATCGTGAGCAGGCCGTGGTTGCGCAGGATCATGGCCTTGTGCTGGCCCAGGTCGGCGACCAGGCGCTCGCGCTCCTCCAGGTCCAGGGCGATGCCCTCGTACTCGTGGTAGGCGACCCGGTTGTAGAACTGCAGCGCCCATTGGTTCACCGGCTGCAGGCCGCAGGCGAGCGAAGACACGGCCACGCCCGCGACGGTGTGGGTGTGCAGCACGCAGCCCGCGTCGGCGCGTCCCATGTGCACGGCGCTGTGGATGGTGAAGCCGGCCGGGTTCACATCGTAGGGGGTGGGCGCGACGGCGGTGCCGTCCATGCCGACCTTGACCAGCGAATCCGCGCTGATGTCGCGGAACAGGTGGCCGTAGGGGTTGATCAGAAACGCGCCTTCCTCGCCCGGCACGCGCGCCGAGATATGGGTGTAGATGCTGTCGTCCATGCCGAAGTGGGCCGTCAGGCGATAGCACGCGGCGAGATCCTGGCGGGTCTGCCACTCCGCCGCACTCATGGACTGCGGCGCGGTGTCGAGGGAAGTGACCATACATGCGTCCTTGGTGAGTTCGGCCGCGGTGGCGGGCCGGATGCGAAGGATTATGCGTCGATCGTCAACTGTCGACAGTTAGCAGTAACACTGATATGCTGAGCGAAAATGGGGTGCTATATAGCTGACGCCTTACCGCATTTCCCTACCCCAGACCGAGACAGAACCCGCCATGCCCGCAACTCCGGACGCCGCCAGCCCCTTCGAATCCGTCAATGTTCCCGACCTGGTCGGCGTGGTCGAGGACCGGCTCACCCAGGCCATCGTGCAGGGCCGCCTGCCGCCCGGCAGCCGCGTGGTGGAAGCCGAGATCGCGCGGCAGATGGCGATCAGCCGCGCGCCGGTGCGCGAGGCCTCGCGCCGCCTGGAGCGCCAGGGCATCCTGGTGTCCAAGCCGCGCCGCGGCTTCTTCGTGCGGGATATGTCGGTGCGCGAGGTCGACGACCTGTTCCAGGTCCGCCTGAGCCTGGAACTGACCGCCGTGGCAGCGGCCTGCCAGCATGCCGACGCCGCCGGCCTGGCGCGCCTGAAGGACCTGCTGGCGCTGATGATGGCCGAAGCCGCGGACGCGCCACAGCACCGCCGCATCGAGCTGGACCTGAGCTTTCACACCCTGATCTGCGAACTCTCGGGCAACGCCTATCTGCTGCGTCTGTTCTCCAGCACCCAGACCGAGATGCGCATGATCATTTCGCTGATCGACAACGTCTACCAGGATCCGGAGATGGTGGCGGCCACGCACCAGCCCATCCTGGACGCCTTGGCGCGGCGCGATGCACAGGCCGCCCAGGCCTGCATGAAAGTCCATCTGGACGATGCCTGGCAGCACGTCCGCAACCTGTTCGTCTCGCAGCATGGCGGGGCGGGCGACAAGCCCAGGGGCACGGCAAAACCATGAAGGTCGTCCACAGCGATAAGCATCAGCTCCACGATCCCCAGTTCTTCATCGCGCGCGGCAAGGTCAAGCGCAGCAACGAGCAGCCCGAACGCGGCGCCCGCCTGCTGGCCGCGGCGCGCAACGCCGGGCACGAGATCATCGCGCCGGACGATTACGGCGCCGGTCCGCGCGCCGCCGTGCACACGCCGCAGTATCTGCGCTTCCTGGAAACGGCCCACGCCCGCTGGCGCGAGCTGCCCGATGCTTCGGACGAAGTGATCGCGAATGTGCATCCCTTTCCGGGCGAGCCCTGCGCCTATCCCGAACACATCGTGGGCCTGGCGGGGTATCACATGGGCGATACCGCGTGTCCGATAGGCGCCGGCACCTGGGAAGCGGCGGTCTGGTCCGCGCATTGCGCCACCCATGCCGCCCGGCTGGTGCTGGACGGCGAGCGCGCGGCCTACGCCTTGTGCCGCCCGCCCGGCCACCACGCCTATACCGAACGCGCCAACGGTTTCTGCTACCTGAACAACACGGCCATCGCCGCGCAGTACCTGCGGGGCGCGCATCAGCGCGTCGCGATCCTGGACCTGGACGTGCACCACGGCAACGGCACCCAGGGCATCTTCTACCGCCGCCCGGACGTGCTGACGGTGTCGCTGCACGCGGACGCCTACAACACCACGCCGTTCTTCGTGGGCCATGCGCACGAGACCGGCGCGGGCGACGGGCTGGGCTACAACATCAACCGCCCCTTGCCCGTCGGCACCGGCGACGCAGGCTATCTGGCCGCGTTGCGGCGGGTCTGCCTGGAAATCCAGGCCTTTGCGCCGGGCGCGCTGGTGGTCGCGCTGGGGCTGGACGCGCACGAGAAGGATCCCTACAAGGGGCTGGCCGTGACCACCGGCGGCTTTGCGGCCATCCTGGCCCAGGTGGCCGCGCTGGGCCTGCCCACGGTGCTGGTGCAGGAAGGCGGCTACCTGTCGGACGACCTGGGGCCCAACCTGGCCAGCGCGCTGGGCGGCTTCGAGTCCGCCGCGTAGACCTGGCCGGCGGCCACGCGCAGCGGTTGCGGATCCAACGCCGCGCCCTGGCAGGGGCCTTCGATGCAGAGCCCGTCCTCGAAGCGGAACAGGGCCGAATGATGCGCGCACATCAGCACCTGGGCCTCATAGGTGAGGACGGCGCCGTGGGCCGCGTCCAGCGTGACGGAGAAGTGCGGGCAACGGTTTTGGTAACCCCAGACCGTTGCGCCCCGCCGCAGCAGGATCACCGGCCGCGCGTCGATCCGCACCGTCAGGGAGCCGCCATCCGGAATGTCCTCGACCCGGCACAACGCCGCCCCGGCCGCGTGTTCAAGCGCGGGGCAGCACGAAGTCATAGCGCCCCTCGAGGAAGTCCGACTCGAATCCGTAGCGCCGGCCCAGCGGCGAGTCCGCGCCCTGCCGGCCGTATTGCAGCACCAGCGATGGCTTCACGCCGAACACCGCGTCCGACGCGAGATACGGATCGCCGGCATTGAACAGATGGGTGACGAGCCGCTGGTGTCCCGGCGCGTCGATCATGAAATGCAGGTGCGCGGGCCGGAAGATGTGCCGGCCGGTCGCCGCCATCATGCGGCCGACGGGACCGTCGCCCGGGATCGGATAGGACACGGGCAGGATGGTGCGGATGGCGAAACTGCCGTCCTCGCCGCTGCGGTAGCGGCCGCGCAGATTGCCTTGCGGCTGGTCCCGATCCTGGCCCGAGTACATGCCATTGGCGGCCGTCTGCCACACGTCGAGCACCGCGCCGGCCAACGGCCGGCCTTCGGTGTCGCGCACGGTCCCGTGCACCAGCGCGGGCTCGCCCGGCGTTTGCGCCATGTCCTCGCCCGGCGCGCGGTCGGGCATGCCGGCGATGTAGAACGGGCCGAACACCGTGCTCTCGGTGGCCTGGCCCGGCTTGCGGTGGTTGATGGCGTCCACCAGCATGGACACGCCCAGCGTGTCGGACAGCAGGATGAACTCCTGCCGCACCGCGCCGTCACAGATCTGGCCGGTCTCGGTCAGGAACCGGATCGCGGCCATCCATTCGGCCTCGGTGGGCTCGACGTCGGCAACGAAGGCGTGCAGATGCCGCACCAGGGACTGCATCAGCTGGCGCAGCCTGGGATCCGGCGTCTGGGCGAAGGCGGCGGCGACCGTGTCGGTCAGGGCGGTTTCGGCGTTCGGCATGGCAGGGTTCATGGCGGCTCCTCAGCGCTTGAAATGCGGCGGCACGGCGGCGTCCACATTGACCCACACGGACCTGGCCTCAGTGTAGTCATGCATGGCTTCGAAGCCCATCTCGCGTCCGTAGCCCGACTGGCCCACGCCGCCGAACGGACTGCCGGGATTGACGCGCTTGTAGCAGTTGATCCAGCACATGCCGGCGTGGATGGCGCCGGCCATCTTGTGGGCGCGCGCCAGGTCGCGCGTCCACAGGCCGCTGCCCAGGCCGTAGTCGGTGGCGTTGGCGATGGCGAGCGCTTCCTCGTCGCTGCCAAAGCGCAGCACCGTGACGAAGGGGCCGAAGACTTCTTCCTGCGCGACGCGGTCCTGGGGCCGGGCTTCGACGATGGTGGGCGCGACGTAGTAGCCGCGGGCCAGTTCGCCGCCGGGCGCCTTGCCGCCGGCCAGCAGGCGCGCGCCCTGTTCGGCGGCGATACCCGTGTAGGACAGGACCTTGTCGCGGTGCTGGGCCGAGGTCAGCGGACCCATTTCGGTGTCGGGCGAGCGCGGGTCGCCCAGGCGGATGGAGTTCGCCAGCGCCGTGAAGCGATCGAGGAACGCGTCGGCGATTTTTTCATGCAGCATCAGCCGCGAGCCCGCGATGCAGGCCTGGCCCTGGTTGTGGAAGATGGCCCAGGCCGCGCCGTTGATGGCGGCGTCGAGGTTGGCGTCGTCGAACACGATGTTGGCGCCCTTGCCGCCCAGTTCCAGCTGCACGCGCTTGAGATTGCCCTGGGACGCTTGCACGATGCGGCGGCCGGTGGCGGTGGATCCCGTAAAGGCGATCTTGCCCACGTCGGGATGTTCCGCCAGCCGTTGGCCCGCGGTGTGGCCGTAGCCGGGGACCATGTTCACCACGCCTTCCGGGAAGCCCGCCTGGGCCATCAGCTCGGCGATGCGCAGGGTCGACAGCGGCGTCAGTTCAGAGGGTTTGAGCACCACCGTGTTGCCAGCGGCCAGCGCCGGGCCCAGCTTCCAGCTGGTGAACATCAGCGGGAAATTCCATGGCACGATCTGGCCGACCACGCCGATGGGCGCGCGCTGCACGTAGTTGAGGAAGCCCGCTTCCACCGGGATGACGCTGCCCTGCAGCTTGTCGGCCATGCCGCCGAAGTAGCGGAAGCAGCCCGCGGTGCGCGGCACGTCCAGGCCGCGCGTGTCGCGTATCGGATGGCCGGTGTCCAGCGTTTCCAGCTGCGCCAGTTCTTCCGCGTTGGCTTCGATCAGGTCGGCCAGCTTGAGCAGCAGGCGTCCGCGTTCGGCCGCCGCCATGCGCGACCAGGCGGGAAAGGCGCGCTGCGCGGCGGCTACGGCGCGGTCCACGTCTTCGGCTTCGGCGGCGGCGATGGCGGTGATGAGGGTTGCGTCGTGCGGATTGAGCACGTCTATCGTGCCGCCGGCGGCGGCGTCCACGAAGCGGCCGTCGATAAAGAGTTTGTTCTGCATGGCTCTGGATACGTGATGAGTGGAAGGGGGGCGGATTCAGAACTCGACCGGGTAGGGCGCGAGTTCGCCGCTTTCATACCGCTGAGGCAGGTCGGGGGTGGCGTTCTCCCAGACCAGCAGCATCGAACGCTTGGTCGAATAGCCCTGGTGGCGGATGTCGGCGGGCATGGCGCAGATGTCGCCGGCGCGCATGGTGACGCGGGCGCGCGGCGCGCCGGTGTCCTTGTCGCCGATGTCCCAGACGATCTCGTCGGACAGCTGCAGGAACCATTCGACGCGGTCGTTGCCGTGGAACACCGGCAGGATGAATTCCTCGGTGGTGGGGCAGAACAGGCTGGCGCCGCAGACGGAAGTGACCGAGGGGTTCCAGGTCACGTCCGAGCGCGACAGGTACTTGAACAGGCTGAACGCGTGCAGCGCGCCTTCGTAGCCCGGTTCGGCCTGGATCTGCGGCTCATCCTGGGTCACGTCGGCGAAGGCCCGGTTGACCGGCAGGTCGTCGCGCAGCGGCGAGTCTTCCGGCAGGCCCGGCATGCGCCGCGTGGCGATGCGCGAGCGCTCGATGGCGGCGATGTTGTCGCCATGCTTGCGGCCAAAGGCGGAGCCGGTTTCCTCGGGCGCGGCGAACGGATCGAAGCCTTCGTTGGTCCAGTCGTGCAGCATGGCCTTGAAGGTGGCCATGATGAGCGGCGTGTCGAAAGTCTCCGTGTAGTCCACGCCCGCGGCCTTCATCACGCCGTTGAACGAGCCGGCGTAGACGTCGACCTTGCCGTAGTGGTTGCGGGTGCCGAACACGTGGTCGAAGTTGACCCAGCCATAGAAGAAGCCCCAGGCCACGTCGCGCATCAAGGCCCGCAGGAAGGCGTCGGCCGCGATGGCGTGGGTGCGCGTCTGGCCCTTGGAAGGCCAGTGCACCTTGACGAAGTACTCGTCGCGGGTGAAGGTGAACGCGCCGAGGTCGAAGCGCTTGTAGCCGGTGGCGGCGTCGGCGGCGCCAGCCGCGACTTTGCCGGCGGCGAAGGAAGGGGCGGGAGCGGGGGTGTCCAGCATGGCCATATCGGTACTCCTGAAAGGGAAATGGGGGTAGCGGCTTACTGCAGGCAGATGTCCGCCCACTTCTCGACGGACAATTCGCCGGCGCGGGTCTGGACCAGCAGCACGCCCGGATACGGCGCCGTAAAGCGGTAGGCGCAGCCGGCGGGTAGCAGGCATTGGTGCCCGCGGCCGAGCAGCACGCGGCCCATGGGCTTGCCGGCGGGGG